>JAABUK010004895.1_pt1 | contig 21373 bp, 20 predicted proteins | sample 5559141 | NCBI WGS metagenome assembly JAABUK01 (sample SAMN10711869, study PRJNA513367) | rock metagenome | isolation source: Antarctica rocks | place: Antarctica: Victoria Land, Pudding Butte nord | collected 2016-01-03
CCGCCTACCTGGTCTTCCCAGACTGGACCACCCTCATGCAGACCCTGATCGACTCAAAACCACCGCCCAACATCGAAGCCCAGGTCACCAAGTGACACCCGCGCCGGAGGCCCACTTAGAATTGCTGCAGTTTGGACAGGCCGGTCTAAATCTTGCTACGGGCAGTCTTGGTCCGGCGGGCCGTTGACAGGGGTGAGGCAGCCTTCGATCCGCCCGGTGCACTGCCGGGGTATCCCGCCTCTAGGCCAGGCGAGGCTTGTGTGGCATGGCCAGCCACCGCGTCCACGGCCCGGTGTATGGCTGCCTCGACGGCTGACGTGCTGCCCGTCGTTTCCTTCGCCAGGGCTCCTGCCGCTCCAATTGGCCCGGCCAGCGGCGCTTCCCCGGCTGCGGCCGGCGGCTCCTCCGACGTTGACGCCGCTGCTGCCGGGGCCGCTGCCGGACCCGCCTCTGGCACGGCAGCTCCAGCATCCAGTTGCGCAACTGCCTGGGCCGCGGCAAGCCGGGACCTTAGCTCCCAAACCTCCACCCGCAACCGGTCCAGCTCGGCCGGGTCGGCAAGGGCTGGCGTGGGGTGCTCCGGCGCGGCCGCAGGCGCGGGCGGCAGCGGCTCGGTGCCGCGGTGGAACGGGTTGAACATGCTCATGGCCCGCTCGATCATCGCCAGGTTTTGCCGTCCCATCTCCTCGACGCCTGCCGGCAGGAACGGGCTGATGGATTGCTGCACCGCTTGACGAAGCTGCTGCTGCTGCCGTGCGAACGACGACATGGCGGTTTCCAGGTAGCGCGGCACCACGCCCTGCAGGCTGTCGCCGTAGAAGCCGATCAACTGCCGCAAGAAGGCAGTGGGCAACATGGACGTGCCCTTGCTTTCCTCCTCAACGATGATCTGCGTCAGCACGCCGCGGGTGATGTCCTCCCCGGACTTCGCATCATAGACAACGAAGTCCCTCCCGGCGCGTATCATATCGGCCAAGTTGTCGAGGGTGATGTAGCTGCTGGTCTCGGTGTTATACAGCCGCCGGTTCGCATACTTCTTGACTACGACCGGAGTCGGCGGCGACGGCGTGCCAGAAGGGGGCGCTGGCGGGCTGGACGTTGCGTCTGACGGGGCGAAGGGGGCGTCGGCCATGATAGTCCTCAGTGTCTGGTTTCCGTGGTTGTATCACGCAGTTGCAGCAATCACGACATTCTCATAGCGATTTATGCTGCAAAGCAACATGTCACATTACGGAACCAGTCATGACTCCCGCCGAACAGGCACGTCTCGCCGCCGATTGGGCCACGATCCTTCAAAGCGAATGGGCCGGCTTGGCTGCCGACCGCGAGCTCCACGACACCCTGCACCATGCCGCCAGGCACCTGGCGCAGCAGGCTGCGCTGCTGCATGCATGGCCGCCCGCAGGCGCGGAGCCGGCAGGTTCCTCCGATGACCCGTCCCGACCTGCCGGGGCCGATGCGCCGCCGGGGCCCGCGGCCGCTGATGCTGCACTTGGCGCCGCCGGGCCAGCCATCCCCGCAGACGGCGCTGACGAGATCGCCGCTGCCGGGGGGGTTGCTCCCGGCCTGGGCTGATCCGGAGTTCGTGGCAGGGATCGCCGCCTACCGCCGCCATCCCTGGCAACGCACCCTGCCCGAGCCGCCGGCCCTCTGGACGGAGGGCGATGCGAGGCTGCTCGACTACGGACAGGATGCCGCGCCGGGCGCCCTGCCCATCCTGTTCGTGCCCAGCCTGGTGAACCGCGCCTATGTGCTCGACCTGCTGCCGGACCGTTCCCTGCTGCGCTGGCTCGCCAGCCAGGGCTTACGCCCGTTGCTGCTGGACTGGGGCTGGCCGGGCGATGCCGAGCGGGCGATGACGCTCAGCGACATCGTCACCGGCCCGCTGGAGCGGGCGATCACCGCGGTAGGTGCCCCCGTCGTGCTGGCGGGCTACTGCATGGGCGGGCTGCTGACGCTGGCCGCGACGCTGCGCCGGCCAGACCTGGTGCGGGCGCTGGCGCTGCTGGCAACGCCATGGGACTTCCATGCCGCTGGGCGGGAACAGGCGCTGCGGCTTGCCGCCGCCCTGCCGCTGCTGGAGCCGATGCTGGCCGCGACCGGCACCCTGCCGGTGGATGCGCTGCAAACCCTGTTCGCCCTGCCCGGCTCCGGCGCCATCGCCGCCAAGTATCGGGCCTTCGGCCGCATGGACCAGGCAGGCGACGCGGCGCGGGACTTCGTGGCGCTGGAGGACTGGCTGAACGACGGCGTTCCGTTGGGGGCACGCATCGCACGCGAAACGCTGACGGGATGGTATGGCGACAACACGCCGGGCCGCGGCAGGTGGCACATTGCGGGCCGCCTCGTGGACCCAGCAGCGGTTTCAGTCCCCACCTTCGTCGCCGCTCCAGGCCGGGACCGGATCGTGCCTCCAAAATCCGCGCTGCCGCTCGCGGGCCTGATCCCTGGCGCCGTGCTGCACCAGCCTAAGGCCGGGCATATCGGCATGGTGGCGGGGCCGCGGGCCAGGGATGTGCTGTGGCTGCCGCTGCTGCACTGGTTGCGCGCCCTGTAACGGCTTATGTCTCCGCAACCAAAGGGAGAGAAGCCAAGATGGAAGACGTCGTAATCGTGTCTGCCGCCCGCACGCCGGTCGGCAGCTTCAGCGGCGGGTTCGCCACCCTGCCCGCCCACAGCCTGGGCACCGTCGCTCTCAAAGCTGCCATGGAGCGCATCGGCCTCGACCCGGCGGAGGTGGACGAAGTCATCCTCGGCCAGGTGCTGACCGCAGCCCAGGGCCAGAACCCGGCCCGCCAGGCTGCCCGCAACGCCGGCATCCCCGACAGCGCCACCGCCTTCGGCATCAACCAGGTCTGCGGCAGCGGCCTGCGCACCGTAGCGCTTGCCGCCCAGCAGATACGTACCGGCGAAAGCGCCATCGTGGTCGCCGGCGGCCAGGAAAGCATGAGCCAGTCCAACCATGCCGCCTATCTGCGCGCCGGCACCAAGATGGGCGAGCTGGGCCTGGTGGACACCATGCTGAAGGACGGCCTGTGGGACGCCTTCCACGGCTACCACATGGGCACCACGGCGGAGAACGTCGCCACCGCCTTCCAGATCACCCGCCAGCAGCAGGACGAGCTTGCCGTCGGCAGCCAGCAGAAGGCAAGCGCGGCGCAGAAGGCCGGCCGCTTCAAGGACGAGATCGTCCCCGTGACGGTGAAGGGCCGCAAGGGCGACGTCGTCGTGGCGGACGACGAATACATCCGGCATGACAGCACCGTCGAGGCGATGGCCAAGCTACGCCCGGCCTTCAGCAAGGAAGGAACCGTGACCGCCGGCAACGCCAGCGGCATCAACGACGGCGCCGCCGCCCTGGTGGTGATGTCGGCCTCCGAGGCCGCCAAGCGCGGCCTGACGCCGCTGGCCCGCATCGCCAGCTTCGCCACCGCCGGGGTGGACCCGGCGGTCATGGGCACCGGCCCCATCCCCAGCAGCCGCAAGGCGCTGCAGCGTGCCGGCTGGTCCGCCGGCGACCTGGACCTGATCGAGGCCAACGAGGCCTTCGCCGCCCAGGCCGCCGCCGTCAACAAGGACATGGGCTGGGACACCGCGAAGGTGAACGTGAACGGCGGCGCCATCGCCATCGGCCACCCGATCGGCGCGTCAGGCGCCCGCATCCTGGTGACGCTGCTGCACGAGATGCAAAAGCGCGACGCCAAGAAGGGCCTGGCGACCCTGTGCATCGGCGGCGGCATGGGCGTTGCCATGTGCCTGGAGCGCTGACGGCCTGACCCCTGGACCCTCCCTGGCAAAGCGGCCAACATGAGGCCGCTGAGCTAGGGAGGAACAAAAAAATGGCACGAGTAGCACTCGTCACGGGTGGCACGCGCGGCATCGGCGCGGCCATTAGCGTGGCGCTGAAATCCGCTGGACGGACCGTCGTTGCAAGCTACGCAGGCAATGATGCCGCGGCAAAGGCCTTCACTGGGGAGCACGGCATCCCGAACATCAGGTTCGATGCCGGCGACTTCGCAGCCTGCGAGGCGGCAGTGAAGCGCATCCACGAGGAGCATGGACCCATCGAGATCCTGGTCAACAACGCCGGCATTACCCGCGACACGACCATGAGCAAGATGACCCGCGACATGTGGGACGCGGTGCTGGACACCAACCTCGGCAGTTGCTTCAACCTGTGCAAGCTGACGTTCGATGCGATGCGCGCGGCGAAGTTCGGCCGGGTCGTCAACATCGGCAGCATCAACGGCCAGGCCGGGCAGTATGGCCAGGTGAACTACGCCGCCGCCAAGTCCGGCATCCACGGCTTCACCAAGGCGCTGGCGCAAGAAGGCGCGCGGTTCGGCATCACGGTGAACGCCATCGCACCGGGCTACGTGGACACCGAGATGGTGCGCGCGGTGCCGCCGGACGTGCTGACCAAGATCATCGCCCGCATCCCGATGGGACGGCTCGGCCATGCCGAGGACATCGCCCGCGGAGTGGCGTTCCTGACCGCGGATGACGGCGACTTCATCACCGGGTCCACGCTGTCCATCAACGGCGGCCAGCACATGTACTAGGGGGTAGGTGCGCCCATGCGGGGCGCGACCCTCGCCGGGTGCGGAGCAATCGGGCTGTGGGCCGTGCTGGCCCTGCTGTCCCGCGCCGCATCCGGGGTGCCGCCGCTGCAGCTTACGGCGATGAGCTTCGCGGTGTCGGGTGGGCTGGGGCTGGCCTGGCTTGCAGTGAGCAGGCGGTTGCAGGACTTGCGACAGCCGCCCCTCGCGTGGCTGCACGGCGTCGGCGGGCTGTTCGGCTTCCACGCCCTCTATTTCGCGTCGCTGGCCCGTGCCCCGGCGGCTACGGCGAACCTCATCAACTATACCTGGCCGCTGCTCATCGTGCTGTTGTCGGCCGCGCTGCTCGGGATGCGGCTGACCTTACGTCATGGGTTGGGCACGGCGCTGGCCCTGGCCGGCTGCGCGATGCTGCTGAGCGGCGGCGCGGCATTCCCGGCCGGGGCGGCGCTGGGCTACGCGCTGGCGGCAGCGAGCGCAGTGGTGTGGGCGCTATACTCCGTCCTGTCCCGGCGCTTCCCCGGCGTACCGCCCGGCGCGATGGCCGGGTTCTGCGCGGGGACGGCCGTGCTGGCGGGCGAGACCCACTTGATGTCGGAGGCCACGGTTGCCTTGGACGCGTCCGCCTGGGCCGCGGTGCTGGCGCTCGGCCTGGGTCCAGTTGGCGCCGCCTTCGTGCTGTGGGACCGCGGCATGAAGCGTGGGGACCCGCGGCTCCTCGGCACGCTGGCCTTCGCGACGCCGGTGCTGTCCACCCTGATCCTGGCCGCGGCCGGGCTGGCTCCCTTCACCGTGACGACCGTCGCGGCGGCGGCGCTTGTGGCCGCGGGCGGGTTCGTGGCAGCGGCGCCGGGCCGGGCCGGGGCGTGAGTGGCAGCGCGCACTCAGAAACGCCGCGCCATGCCGCGTGCCGCGGTCCGGCCCGGGGGCGCAACGGCGCCCGTGCTCCGGCAGCGCCAATCCGCTGCTCTCACGATGAGACCCGACGCCGAATGACCCGAAAATGGGCCAATACGCAGGAATGAACAAAATTGTGCACCGGCGTGCGCCTCGCACCGAATGCAAGAAGCTTGTAGGCTGATGTCAAAGCGCAACACGTGCCCCTGATCCCGGGAATAAGAATGTTCCATCAACTCGTGACGCCGGTGGCCGATAGCCTGCCGCTGTCGTTCCTGGTTGCGGCCCTGCCCATCGTCACAGTCCTGGTCATGCTGGGCGTGATGCGCCGGCCCGCATGGCAGTCTTCCCTCGGCGGCCTCGTCGTCGGCCTGGCCGTGGCGGTGCTCGTCTGGCAGTTTCCGGTTGGCCTGGCGCTGGACAGCGTCGCCGCCGGGGCGGTGTTCGCGGTCTGGCCGGTCATGTGGATCGTGTTCAACGCGCTGCTGCTGTATAACATCGCCGTCGTGTCCGGCCGCTTCGACGCGTTCCGCGACTGGGTGCTCGACAACCTGCCCGACGACCGCCGGATCGTGCTGGTCGTGATCGGCTTCTGCTTCGGCTGCCTGCTGGAGGGCATTTCCGGCTTCGGCACGCTGGTGGCGATCACCAGCGCGCTGACCTTCCTGCTTGGCATCCTCGTCGTGCTGCAGCAGTATGTCGTGCCCTGGATGATCCCGGGATGACCCTTGACACGCGTGGCTGCGTGGCATCCGACCCGCCAGCGGTCCGAAGGCCGACCTGAGCTTCGGACCGGCATCCCAGAGGAGGCGGACCCGGGCAGCCCTGGCCCGCTAGGACGGCGCCGCCGTCCCCGCGATCTCCGGCCGGCGCTCCATTGCCGCATACCATGCCGCCGGCGCCGGCCGTCCCTCCCGCCATTTGTCGTCGGCGAACCGCAGGTCCAGGTAGCCCAGCGCGCAGGCGACCGTAATGGTGCCGATGTCCAGGTGGTCGGCCAGCGGCGCCGCTTGCAACAGGTCCAGGGACCGCGTGACCGCCGCCGCCTGCCGGGCCATGTTGGCGGTGCGGGCCTCCTCGGCTGGGCGGCCCATCTCCATGCGGCGCATCACCGCGGCGTCCATGATGCCGTCGCCGATCGCCTGCAGCTTCAGCGCCCGCCACCGCAACGGCCCGGCCGGAGGAAACAGGCTGCCCTCGCCCACGGCGTCCAGGTATTCGCAGATGACCGGACTGTCGAACAGCGCCAGGCCGTCTTCGGTGACCAGGCAAGGCACCTTGGACAGCGGATTGTCCCCGACCAGCGCCGGTGGCGACGCATGCGGGTTGGTCTCGATCCGCTGGATCTGGTCGTGCAGCCCGCAGGCAATCGCGCACGCCGCGACCTTGCGGACATACGGGCTGGTCGGCGAGTAGTACAGCTTCATCGGAACTGGTCCTTCTGGGATCTGATCGCACCGAGCGCCTCGGCGGTGGACGCCCGCAGGAACGGGTTCTCCGCCAACTCGTCACCCAGCATGCTCGGCACCGTCGGCAATCCTGCGGCGCGCAGCCGATGCACCGCGGCGGCGCGGCTCCGCAGCGCCTGGTTGCGGCCATCCACATGCAGGGCGAAGCGGGCGTTCGACTGGGTATATTCATGGCCGCAGCAGACCAGCGTGGCCACCGGCAGCGCGGCGAGCTTGTGCAGGCTGGCGAACATGTGGGCGGCCGTGCCCTCCAGCAGCCGGCCGCAGCCCAGGCTGAACAGCGTGTCGCCGCACAGCAGCACCGGCGCGGACCCGTCGCTGAAGTACGAGATGTGGCCCACCGTATGCCCCGGCGTATCAATCACCCGCAGCCTGGACCCGCCCAGCGCCACCTCATCACCTTCCCGCACCGCCTGGTCCAGCCGCGGCAGGCGCCGGGCGTCGGCGGCAGCGCCCACCACCAGACAGCCATAGCGGGCGCGCACCGCGTCCACCCCGGCGATGTGGTCATCGTGGTGGTGCGTCAGCAGGATCATGTCCAGCCGGCCGCCGGCGGCCTCGACCGCTGCGATGCAGGCGCCTGCGTCGGCCGGGTCCACCAGGCCCACGGCGCCGGTCCCCTCGTCCCGCAGCAGCCAAGCGTAGTTGTCGGATAGGATCGGGATGGCCTGGACATGGAGCGGCATGGGGACCTCGGCAACGCAGGCCGGCACCGTGGACCGGCGGGACCGGGGTGTGCAAGCCGGGGTGTGCAAGCCGGGGACATGCAAGGCGGAGATATGCAAGCCGGGCGAGGTGACGGCGGCCATGCTATAAGGATGGCATGACAGCCGATGCCCAGATGACGGCGGAGTTCTATGGCAGCGTCCGCGGCGCCGTCGCCTGCCGGCTGCTGCGGGACCAGGTCGCGGCGCTTTGGCCCAGCGTTGCCGGGCTGCAGGTGCTCGGCCTCGGCTACTCTGCCCCCTACCTGCGGCCCTGGCGGGAGACGGCGGCGCGCTGCATCGTCGGCACTCCGGCGCAGGTCGGCGTCGCGCGCTGGCCCGCCGGCCATCCCAACCTGTCCGTCACGGTGGAGGAAGACTCCCTGCCCTTCCCCGACCTGCACTTCGACCGCATCCTGCTCGTGCACGGGCTGGAAGCCTCGGAGAATGCCCGCCTGCTGCTGCGGGAAGTCTGGCGCGTGCTGCGGGACGATGGCCGCCTACTGGTCGTGGCGCCCAACCGTGTCGGCGTCTGGGCGCATGTCGAGAGCACGCCGTTCGGCCACGGCCAGCCCTACTCCCAGGGGCAGGTTGGCCGCCTGCTACAGGCCAGCCTGTTCAGCGTCGAGCGGCGGGCGACGGCGCTGTACGTGCCGCCGACCCACGTGAGGCTGGTGCTGCGCGCCGCTCCGCTGTGGGAACGCGCCGGGCGCCGGATCGCGCCGCGGTTGGCCGGGGTGACCATCACCGAGGCGGTCAAGGACGTTTACGCCGCCCTGCCGCTCCGCCACGCCCGGCGACGGCGCCTGGTACTGAGCCAGTCCGCCTGACGCCAGCGCCCGGTCGAGGATGCGCTGCGTGAGGCCGGCCGTCGTGGCTTGCCGAGCAACGGAGCGGAGCGGGCGTCGGCCCGTAGCCTCTATTCAACGCCTTCGTTGGGCGACGCGAGCACACAAGAGCCGCGTCAGACGGCCAGCGCGTTACATCGCCAAACCGCCACTAAATAGAAAGTGTTACGAAATTCGTGTCCGTCTCCCAGCATGGGGCATCTTTCATCCACGGCGGGTCGTTGTTTCGGTGTCAAACTCATACCAACCACCGAAAGTTCTGACCGGTCGAAACGCGGCATCTCGCAGGATGCGAGCGGCTGAGCACAGGTCAAGACTTTCGGCAGTTGGTATCAAGCATCCGCCAGGTGCACCGTGTTCCTTCCAGACCGCTTAGCGGCATAAAGCGCGGCGTCCGCCGCCTCCACCAGCGCAGCCGGGCCGGCCCCGGCCCCACCGGGCGCCACCGCCGCGATGCCCATGCTGAGCGTGACGATGCCGAACTCGGACCCGGCATGCGGCATCGCCATGGCACGCATCGCCTCCTGGATGCGCGCAGCCGTCGCCAGCGCCCCCGCCTCGTCCGTGCAGGGCAGCAGCACCGCGAACTCCTCCCCGCCATAACGCGCGGCCAGGTCCGCCGGGCGGCGCAGCGCCCCGGCCAGGGCGCCGCCGACGCCCCGCAAGCAGGCGTCCCCGGCCGGGTGCCCATACAGGTCGTTGAACGTCTTGAACCGGTCCACGTCCAACATGATGAGCGACAGCGGCTCGCCGTCCCGCATCGCCCGGCGATACTCGGTGCCGAGCACGTCGTCGAAGTGCCGGCGGTTGCCCAGGCTGGTCAGCCCGTCCTGACGCACCAAGACGCGCAACTGAAGGTTCGCCTCCTCCAACTGCTGCTCCAGCAGCTTGCGCGCCGACACGTCGCGGCTGACGAAGACATACCCAGTGCCATCCGCGAGCCGGCGGCCATTGCTCTCGACCCAGGTGGTCCGGCCATCGGCGCGCAGGGCGCGGTAGGTGACGCGCACCGTCAGGCGCCCGCCGATCAACGGCAGCACGAGCGACGAGTCCACCTCCGCCCAGTCATCCGGCATTACCACGTCGGACAGATGCCGCCCGGTCAGCTCCTCCGGCCGGTATCCAAGCACCTCGTGGCAGGACGGGGACACGTAGGCGTGGCGGAACTGCAGGTCGAACCGCGCGATCACGTCCGTCGCGGTGTCCGCCAGCAGACGGTGATGCGCCTCGCTGGCGGCGAGCTGCCGTCCCATGCCGGCGATGCGGTCGTCCCGTTGACGCAGGCGCCGGGCCATGCGGGCGAAGGCGGAGGCGAGCGCGCGCAATTCCCGCGCCGCGCCGCGTTCCATCTGCGCGTGGGCCTGCAGGTTCCCGCTGCCCACCTGCCGCGCCGCCATCGCCAGGCTGCGTATCGGACGCAGCAGCGCGCGCTGCGCCGACAGCCAGGCCGCCAGCACCGCAAACGCCACCGCTCCCAGCGCGACCGCAAGAGCATAGCCTGAGCGCAAGTCTGCTTCCCGCCGGACCTCCGCCTCCAGCAGGCCGACGGCGACGACGATGCTGCTGCCGCGGCCGGGCAGCGGCGCGAAACCGAAGATCCGCCGGGCGCCGTCCAGGTCCGGCGCCACGACGGAGCCGCCCTTCGGGCTCTCACGTAGCGCCTGCAGCACGGGATGGGCCGGAACGGCCTGCCCGATCATGGCGGAGCGGTCGGGGCCGCGGGCGATGATGGAGCCGTCTCGGCTGTCCAGCACCTGCAGCAGCGCGTCCCCGCCATACGGCAGCCGCTCCCCCAGATGGACGAACCAGGCCAGGTTCAGGGATGCGATCACGACGCCGGTCTTGACCCCGCCGGCACGGATAGGCACCACCACGAACATCGTCAGCTTGCCGGACACCCGGCTGATCGTCAGGCTACTGAGCACCGCGCTGGCTCCGTCATCGGCCATGACCTCGCGGAAATAGGGCCGGTCCGCGACGTTCAGCCCTTTGGCGCCGGGACAGCTGCCGCACATGACGGTCCCGTCCCTGCTCGCCACCGCGAGGGCGTCTATCCGCGCGTGATCCGCCGCGACGTTGCGCAGCAGGTCGCCGCAGCCTCCCTCCTGCTGCTCCTGCACGGCGCCGACCCGGGCCAGGACGTGCAGCAGGCTGATCGCCTCCTGCAGCGCGTCGTCCTGCTGCTCCGCAGCCAAGCGCGCCATCTGCACCACCTGCTCGCCCGCAGCCTCGACGACCCGGCGGCCATCCGCCATTGCGGAGAGCACGAGCACCGCCACCATCGGCCCTGTCGCCACCAGCATCAGCACCGCCAGGCGCGGCCACAGCGCCCGCGGCAGCACGATGAACCGGCGGTAGAGCAAGGTGTTGCGGGGGGACACGGCCAACCTCCAGCCCATACCGGGCAGAAGCGCCGGGCAGGTGCAGGGTGGGCCATCGGCGTTTCCAACGGGTAAAGGCGCAGCTGGCCCGGAGCGCCCGGAGTCAGAATGGCGCCAACCCGGCAGGCCGGCTCATTCCGCCGGCCCTTGGCTCCGGCCAGTCATGGCCAAGGGCGCCGCGGCATGGCGATCCAGAAGCGGCCAGCGCGGACCCTGCCGCCCCGCAAGCGGCTCGCAATGACGGAAACCCCCGGCCCCACAGCTAGGGGCGGACGGGATCAATCCGTCCCGATCAACTGCCCGATGGCCCGCAGCAGCGTCACCGCCTCGAACGGCTTGCTCATGCAGGCCGTGGGCGGCGCGAGCGCCTCGGCCCGGCGCAGGTTGGCAGCACCCCCGGACACGAACAGGATCGGCAGGTCGGGATGCACCTGCCGGGCGTGCTCGGCCAGACCGATGCCGTCTATGCGTCCGGGGATTGCGATGTCGGTCAGCAGCGCGTCGAACCGGTCGCGGTCGGCGAGCAGGATCGCCGCCTCGTCCCCGGTGCGGGTGGCCGTGACCTCATATCCGGCGCTGCTGAGCGACTCCGCAATCAGCTCGCGCTGCAGCGGTTCGTCCTCGACGAGCAGGATATGGGACGGGTGCATCGGGGACACAGGGCGACTCCGGGGGTGGCCTGTCAACGCTACGGCCTGTAGCTAAGATGCCCACGTCCCAGGGCTGCGGCCAAGGGTGGTTTTGGGCATGGTGCCGGAATGCTGTTCAACACGCAGGCGTTCGTCCTGGGCTTCCTGCCCGTGGCGCTGGGATTGTTCTATGCGGCGCGCAGCCATGCGGGGCGGCAGACGGTGCTGGTGGGGTCGTCGCTGGCGTTCTATGGGTTCTGGGATGCGCGGTTCGTGCCGGCGCTGGTCGGACTGACGCTGGCCAACTGGCTGGTCGTGCGCTGGTGGGCGACATACCGCTGGCGGGGCATCCTGGGGCTTGGCATCGCGCTGAATCTGGGGGTGCTGGGGGTTTGCAAGTATGCGGACTTCCTCGGCGCCAATGTGGCAGCGATGCTGGGGATGCACTTCACCCCGTTTGGGATCATCCTGCCACTGGGGGTTTCGTTCTTCACGTTCCAGAAGATCAGCTACCTGATGGACCTGCGGCGTGGCGACCGGCACGTGTATGGGCTGCTGGACTTCTTTGCCTTCGTGACGTTCTTCCCGCAGCTGATCGCCGGGCCGCTGGTGCGGCACAACGAGATCATCCCGCAGTTCGCCCGCGACCCGCACGGACCCGCCATGTGGGAGGACCTGTCGCGCGGCCTGGCGCTGTTCACCATCGGATGCGCCAAGAAGTCCGGGCTGGCGGATACCTTGGCGCCCCTACCGGACGCGCTATTCGCGCAGGCAGCGGCAGGGCCGCTCAACCTTGCCGAGGGCTGGGCGGCGGCCGGGGGGTATGCGCTGCAGATCTACCTGGATTTCTCCGGCTACTCCGACATGGCCATCGGGTTGGCGCTGATGTTCGGCCTGCGGCTGCCCTTCAACTTCGACGCGCCATATCGCGCCGCCGGCATCCGCGAGTTCTGGCGCCGGTGGCACATGACGCTGTCCCGGTTCCTGCGGGATTACGTCTATATCCCGCTGGGCGGCAGCCGGCGGGGGTCGCAGGCGGGAAACGTGGTGCTGACGATGCTGCTGGGCGGGCTGTGGCATGGCGCGGCCTGGACCTTCGTCGCCTGGGGCGGGCTGCATGGGCTGGCGCTGGCGGTCAATGGAGCCTGGGACCGGCGCGGGCTGCGGCTGCCGGCGGGGGTGGGATGGGCGTTGACGCTGCTGTTCGTGACGGCGGCTTGGGTGCCGTTCCGGGCGCCGGATTTCACGACGGCGCTGCACGTGCTGTCCGGGATGGCCGGGCTGCATGGCGTGGGCCGGGTCAGGCTTGAGGCGCCGATCCTGGTGCTGGCGACCGCCGTCGCGCTGATCGGCCCGGCTAGCCAGGCCGTGGCCCTGGGGCGGTGGCGGCCATCGCCCTGGGTGGCGGTGCCGGCCGGGGCGGCGCTGGCCGGGCTGCTGCTGCTCGCGGGCGGGCGGCTGCCGAACGAGTTCATCTATTTCCAGTTCTGACCCTTTCCCGGACCCGGCTGCCTGGCGCCGCGCGTTCCGTGCCCTTGCAGGGACGGCGTTGGCCGTGGTGGCGGTGCTTTGGGGCTTCGTCGTGCTGGTGGACCCGTGGGATACGCTGCCGCTGTCGCCGCCGCTGCGGCGGGTGCCGATCAGCACCAATGCGCGCTTCTCCTTCCCGGCGCTGGCGCGCAGCCCGCGCTTCGATTCGGCGGTGTTCGGGACCTCCACCTCCCGCCTGCTGCAGCCGGCGCATCTCGATCCCGGGTTCGGTGCGCACTTCGTCAACCTGTCCATGAACAGCGCCACTGCCTGGGAGCAGACCCAGATGCTGCAGGTGTTCCTGCGCGCCCACCCGGCGCCGCGCGCCATCATCGTCGGGCTGGACACGGAATGGTGCCAGCCCGCTGTCATCCGGACGACCGGACGGCCATTCCCGGTGTGGATGTATGGGACCAGCCTATGGCCGGCCTACGGCCACATGCTGACGCCCTATGCCGTGCAGGAGGCGGCGAACCAGTTTGCCGTCATGGTGGGCTGGCATCGCCGCCGCTATGGCCTGGACGGCTACACCAGGTTCGTGCCGGACGACGCAGCCTATGACCCTGGGCGTGTGGACGCCGCCTTCGCCCGCTGGCCGCTGGTGGACGCATCGCCGGCCGCCGAGGGGCAGCACTTCGTGTTTCCGGCGCTGGGAATGCTGAACGATGCGCTGATGCCGCTGTCGCCGGGCACGCACGTGGCGCTTTATTTCACGCCCAACCACGTCAGCCAGCAGGGTGCGCCAGGCAGCCAGACCGCGGCGTGGTGGGCGGCGTGCAAGCGGGCCGCGGCGAGGGTGGCCGCGGCGCGCGGAGCATCGGTGCTGGACTTCATGGTGCCAAGCGCGATCACGACGGACCGGGCGAACTACTGGGACCCGCTGCACTACCGCGAGGCCGTCGCCAAACGCCTGGCCGCCGCCCTGGCCCGCGGCGCGGATGGGGACGCGGAGGTGCTTGCATCGCCATCCCCGTCCGGGAAGGCGCCGGGGTGAGCGGGTCCTGGGAACGGCCTCATGCCGGGCCTCTCGCAATGGCGTAGGGAGCAGGCATTGCCGAGCGTGCGCCTGTCGCCCATCCTGCCGCCATGGCGGTCCCCAGTCCTGAAACCATCGCCCTCCCCGGCGGCCCCACCCCGGTCCAGTGGCGCCGCAGCACGCGGGCGCGCAAGGTCAGCCTGCGGATAGACCTGCGCTCTGGCGCCGTCGTTATCACGCTGCCGCCCCGCGCCACCGCCGCCGCGGGCAGGGCGCTGCTGCTGGACAACGCGGGATGGGTGGCCGAGCGGCTGGCCCGCCTGCCGCAGCCGATCCTGCTGCGGGACGGCGCCACCGTCCCGATCCACGGCGCCCCGCACAGCATTCGCCACGCTCCCGGCGCAGTTGGCGCCTGGCTGGACGGGGATACGCTGCATGTTGCCGGGGCGCCCGAGTTCCTGGCCCGCCGCGCCGCCGACTTTCTGCGCGCCGAGGCACGGCGGCGCCTGGCGGCGCAGGCGCTTGCCAAGGCGGAGCCGGCCGGGCTGATGCCGCGCCGGGTCGTCGTCAAGGATACGCGCACCCGCTGGGGGAGCTGCACGGCGGATGGCACGCTGATGTTCAACTGGCGGCTGGTGATGGCGCCGCCCGCCGTGCAGGACTACGTGGCGGCGCATGAGGTCGCCCACCTGCGGCACATGGACCACAGCCGGGCGTTCTGGATGCTGGTCGGGCAATTGACGCCGCACCGCGGGGCGGCGACGCGGTGGCTGGACTCCGAGGGCGCCGGCCTGATGCGCGTCGGGTGATCCCGTGCGGCGCCAGTGCGACCGGGGCGCAGCCGCTGCCCGACAGGTTTGCGTCCAAACTGGAGGCAAACCTGCCTACCTTTTGTTTGCGGGCAGAGAGTTGCAGCAGGGTCCGGTTGCTCCGCGCCCGGACCTGACCGCAATTGCTCCAGCCACCGCCCTTAGAGCATGTCCGGGTCAAACGGCTTCGTTTGGGCCGGACATGCTCGCCAAAACAAAGGCTAGAGCGTGTTTGGTGTCTCCACTTGCACCAAACAGGCTCTAGAAGGAGCGCGGCGGCGCGGCACGCCGAGGCCGCGCCGCCAAGTCTTGGAGTGCCGCGTCAGAGAGGCGGCTCATGATGACGGTCCCGCCAGGCCCCGGACGAAGGCGCCCGACCTCTGGCTAACGCGACGCCTGCGGCCCGGTCCGCCTTGCGCGACCTCGTTTTCTCCGCCTTCCTGGCGGCGAATGCGCTGGAGCGGCTGGCGTCGTCCGCCCTCACGGTACTGCTGGGGTTCCAGGTCTATGAGCTGACGCGGAACCCGCTGGACCTGGGCTGGCTGGGGCTGGCGGAGGCGGCGCCGGGCATCGGACTGGTGCTGTATGGCGGGCACGTTGCCGACCGGTTGCCGCGGCGGCGGATCGTGCTGCTGGGGACCACGGCGCTGGCGCTGCTTGCGGCGGCGCTGGCTGCGGCGGCGGGGAGCGGACATGCGCTGCCCGTACTGTTCGGCGCCGCGGTGCTGACCGGGGCCATCGGCGCGTTTGCCGACCCGGCGCTGTCGGGGCTGGAGGCGCATGTCGTGCCGGTGGCGGGGCTGCTGCGCGGGCTGGCGGTGCTGGCCACGACCGGGCGGACGGCGGCCATGCTGGGGCCGGCCTTGGGCGGACTGGCCTGGGCGGCGCTGGGGCCGGCGGGGACCTATGCCGGGCTGGCCGTGCTGTTCGTGGCGTCTGCGGCCGTCATGGCGGCGGGGGTGCCGGAGGCGACGGTGCCGGAGGCGACGGAGGGCGGCGCCGGGGTGTGGCGGTCCATCGGGGAGGGCGTGGCCTTTGTTTTCCGCAGCGAGGTCCTGCTGGGGAGCATGGCGCTGGACCTGTTCGCGGTGTTCTTCGGCGGGGCGACGGCGCTGCTGCCGGTGTTCGCGACGGACGTGCTGGGGGCGGGGCCGGCGGGGTTCAGGCTGCTTCGCTCGGCCGGCGCGGCGGGGTCGTTGGCGGCGGCGGCGTTCGCGACGCGGCTGGTGCCGCCGCCGCGGGCGGGGATGGTGCTGCATGGGGTGATCGCCGGCTTCGGCGGGGCGATGGTGGTGTTCGGGCTGTCGCGGTCGCTGCCGCTGTCGGTGGCGGCGCTGTTCCTGGCGGGGTTTTGCGACGGGGTGAGCGTGGTGATCCGCCGGGCGATCCTGCGGCTGGCGTCGCCGGAGGCGATGCGGGGACAGATTGCGGCGGTGCACCTGGTGTTCCTGTCGTCGTCGAACGAACTCGGCGCGTTCGAGAGTGGGGTGGCGGCGAGCCTGATGGGGGTGCCGGCGGCGGTGTGGGCCGGCGGGCTGGTGACGCTGGGGGTGGTGGCGGTGGTGACGACCGGATGGCTGGATCAGCGGCGAGGTGGCTTGGATGCTGAACGTGGTGGCGGCAGACCAGCAGCAGGCGACCTCAGTGCTGGCGAGCTTCTGGCATTTGGCAGGCGATGAGGATCGCGCCGCTTGTGGCCCGGCTGATCGATCCGGAGGTGGTCAAGAAACTTCGGGACAATGCGGCGGAGTAGCAAAGCCAGCAGAAGACGATGGGTCCCGCGGCCTTTCCCGAGCCGCAGGCGCGAGCTTGACGGGTCCGCTCAACTGACATCCGCAGTCAAGTCAATCAAAATTCCTAGCTTTATCTGATCATAATGTGGAACAGACATAATGAGTGACGCGCCGCTGTATCTGCCATGGATCGACGCCTCAGGTGACTATCCTGCCTGGCTGAAGGAGTATTGGGCGTTGATGGCAAAGCGTGAGGCGGATCGCGTTGCCAGGGGCGAACCCATTGGCCGCATAGCCTCGAGCTTTCCTCTGCCAAAGCTAAGTTTTCTGGTGACATGCCTGCGTGCATTGCGAGATCAACCTGATCTGATGTGCAAGATACAGGACATGGCACGCAAGTATCCGGATCCACAGGACATACCAGATACCGAGATATCCGATCTCGCTGTCCTCATCGGAATGTTTTTGCGTTGGCTTGAACTCAAAGCCGGCGAAGACAACCTCAGCATGGCTCGGACAAGTCTCTTTCGGATACAACACAGTATCGAGCTGGGGACCACATACCATAGCGACGCTGACGCTATACGCAAGGAAGTGTTAGGCGCGTTTTTCATAGATGATGTGAATAAAAGTGTTGGAGAGGAATGAATTATGGCCGACATCTTCATTCTTGACGCTGTTGCCGCTAGTACGTTGGTAAGAAGCGATGCCCAGACGCGCTCACCGCTGGCGAAACGCGCATTGTTATCACACAGCAAGTACTAGACGAAATTAGAAATATAAAGACGCCCAGCACTATAAGGGGAGCATTTGAAGCTTGGGACGGCCCTGCGGGCGCCAGGGCTGCGACGGCTGGACCTGGAGGTGCTGGGCCGGTGACGGGCGCCGTTCAGGTGCTGGTGCGGCGCGCGCGCTGCGGCGGCAGCGCGGCGCGGGTGTTGACGACCGGGTTCGGCGCTGCGGAGTCGAACTCGCGGAGGTCTATGCGGGTGGGGTGCAGGGCCGGGTCCACCTGCGCGGCCTTATCCAGGATGCGCCGGGCCAGCGGTTCGAAGTCGAGGAGGGAGGCGTTCAGGTTCACCGTCTCCGGACGCAGGTCCTGCCGGCGGGGCCGGGGCGTGCGGACCTGGTTGACCTTCGTTTTTGCGCGGGATGCGGGGGGGGTTGCTCAGCCTTTGCGCGGGGGGCGCCATCGGGCGTCGGCGGCGTAGCGCAGGACGAAGGCGACGGCTTCGGCCGGGTCTTCGGGCAGGCCGGGGCGGGGGTGGACCGGGCCGGAGTGGACCGGGCCGGGGTGGATGGGGGCGGGCTGCCCGCGGGGGGTGGCGGTTGGGTCGGCTGGCTCGCCGGGTTCGGGCTGGGCCGGTTGGGGATCGGGGGAGTGCCGGGCGGCGCCTGGGCTGGGCGGCTGTGGGCCGGGGCTGGGGCCGGGTTCGTGGGGGGTGGTGCCTGCGGGGCGGCTTGGGGCGGCGGCACGGGCGTTGAGCAGGGCGATGTCGGCGGGGGTGCGGCGCTTCCACGGGCGGGTGCCCGGGAGTGCTGCGAGGCCGAGGTCGCGCAGGATGTCCTTGATGATGTCGTCTATGGGGCGGCTCGCGATGTCCCTGTCGAGGTCTGGGGCGTCCATGCGGTCGAGCAGTTCGGCGTGCAGGGCCTCGGTGGGGTCGCAGACGCGGTAGCTGTCGTCGTAGTCCTGGCGCCCGAGAGTGTCCTCGACGGCGCGCAGGATGCGCTTGCGGGCGGCGGTGCGGTCGGCGGTGCGGTCCGGGGCCGGGTGCTTGGAGGGATGCGCGGGGTCGTTGAGGCTGCGGGCGAGGGCGATGCAGCGGCGGACGGCGCGGCTGATGCGGTCGTAGGCGATGGCGACGGAGGCGACGGCGTCTGGCGACGGGGCCGGGGCGGGCTGTGGCGCTGGGTCCTGGTGCGGGGCTTGGGCCTGGGCGGCGGCTTGCTGGGGCAGGTGGCGGACTAGCTCGGCGCCGACTTCGATGAGGCCGTGCAGGACTTTGCGGTAGAGTTGGTCGTCCTCGGCTTGTGGGCCAGGGTTGGTATGCGGCTCGACAGGGGTGGCGTGTGCGGGCATAGACGGAAGAAGAACATTGTGGGGGTGGGAGGTCAAGGATTGCGTGTGAGGTTGGGTTTGGGCGGCGGCTTTCGAGCCGGCGGGGCCGTTGAGGCGAGACGGCTGACTGGCGGGTTCTGGCCGGCACTCGACAGTTCGTTCCGGCGGGGGTGATGCGGGTAATCGGACGTGCGCCGGGCGGCATCCATTGCGCCGTTGTGGACTCACGTCCGGCAGACGGCGCCGATTGTCTGAACGGCAAGGGGCTGACGGCGTTATCGGCAGAGAGCACCGCCATGACCAGGAACAACTGTGATGTCCGACTACAACCTCTATTACTGGCCGCTGCCGTTCCGCGGTCAGTTCGTGCGCGCCGTCCTGGCCTATGCCGGAAAGACCTGGACCGAGGGCGACGCCGGCGCGATCTCAACGTTGATGAACGGGCCTGTAAAGGACATGCCGGTCCCGTTCATGGGGCCGCCCATTCTGATCGACAAAAAAGCGGACTTCGCCATCGCCGAGATGCCGGCCATCGTGCTTTATCTGGGCGAGACGCTCCACCTTATGCCATCCACTCCGGCCCTCCGTGCCATGACCATGAAGACGGTCAATGACGCCAACGACGTGATCGACGAGATCACCCTGGATGGCGGCCGCGAGATGTGGACGACGAAGAAGTGGCAGAATTTCGTCCCCCGCCTACAGAAGTGGATGTCGTTCTGGGAGGAAACCGGCAGCCGCCATGGCCTGAAAGAGGACACCGGCTTCCTGCTGGGCGGCAAGGTTCCGGGCATCGCCGACGTTGTGACAGCCACTCTCTGGACGACGATGACCGACCGGTTTCAAAAGCTCGGGGCGATCCTTGAGGACGCGGCGCCTGTGACTGCCGCCCTCTCGCGGCGGGTCTCTGATCTGCCGCCGCTGGCTAAGCTGGCCGCCAAGGCGCGACAAGACTATGGCGACGCTTACTGCGGTGGTCAGATCGAGGCCTCGCTGCGCAAGACCCTGGGCGCCTGAGATCCACGCGGGTCTTTATCCAGGGCGCGGACGAGAGGCAAGGCGGCGGTCCGGCCTATCAACAATTCGTCCTGTCGAAGGGTGGTATGGCCATCGGCTATGCCGGGCTGGCCTTTGGGCTGAGTGCTGGTGCGTCGTGGACGCAGTAGAGTCGGCGGAACCGGAACTGTGCAGGCCTGCCAAGGACAGAGAAACAAGACCGCGGATTTTGGCCGAGACTGGACTGTCCGATCTGGAGCGCCGAAGCAAGGTCAGCTGACCTTTGGCGACGCACGCGAAGCGGCAGCCCCCGACCCGAAGCTGACCTACGCAATTGGCGATTAAACGTCCGGCTCTGGCCGTTAGCAAAAAAGGCCGCTTGGGAGCGGGTGAGATGGGAAAGCGAACGCTGACCGGTCGGCGGTCGTGCGACCGCGCCGCACCGGCGGTGGCCGCAGGCCGATCAATCCGGCGGTCCCCGGAAGCTGACGATCAGTGCCGCCGGCCGTGCGTTCGTCTCGGTCAATGTGCAGGTTAGACCGGCGTCAGGCGAGCGCTCGCCACCCTTCAAACCGTGCGCCGAGCTGACCGCGGCGGAACGACGCGCATCCCGCCGCGCGTTGCGCGTTTACTTCGGCATCAAAACGGCGTCGATTACGTGAATCTCGCCGTTGTCGGCCGCGATGTCGGCCTTCGTCACCGTCGCCTGGTTCACCTTCACCGTCGCACCCGTGGCGTCAATGGCGAGTGTCTGGCCTTCGACCGTCTTCGGATCGAGCTTCTTCCCGGCGAGTTCGGCTGACGTCACCTTGCCCGGCAGTACGTGATAGGTCAGAATCGAAACGAGCTTAGCCTTGTTCTCAGGCTTCAGCAGCGTGTCGACCGTGCCCGGCGGAAGGGCTGCGAACGCCGCATCCGTGGGGGCGAAGACGGTGAACGGACCGCGGCCCTTCAGTGTTTCGACAAGACCGGCGGCCTGCACCGCGGCGACCAGCGTCTTGAAGTTGCCGGCCGCGATGGCGGTGTCCACGATGTCGGCCGCGCGGACCGGCGGGGCCCAGACGGCGAGCGGCGCGGCGATGAGGCAGGTGGCGAGAGCGTGAGAGAGGCGCATGGCGAACTCCGTTTTCGGTTTTGCGGACCTAGAAAGCGGACATGCAACATGACGAAGGCCTTAAAGTCGCATGCGATGCCCGGCGTGTAGGTCCGACGTTTCAAGAAGGCGGATGACACTTGCTCCCGAGTCCGTAGAAGCTGCGCAGAGGTCGGGACGAACGCCGAGTCGTCAAGCGTTCAGTCAGCCTGACGCCCCCGGCCCGACCATCCTCCACACGGTGCAGACCACATCGGCCTGGCTCGACGCCCCGGTCTGGAGTGCATCAGGTCTCGCGGGTTGCTCGGGCCGCCGAGAGGGTGAGCATGGGGAAACGCTCGTAAGGAAATATTCTTAGCTTCCCGGGCTCCTGGACCGCGCACACTCGACGGCGACCTTTGGCCGCTGTCCGATCGCTGGCAACCCGCCCTACCTGCATGTCCGTTTGCGGTGCGCTGTGCAGGCAAACAGGCAGCACGCGTCCCACCAATCTCAGCCATGTTTGACGATGAAGACAGCGTCCGCTTTCGGGCGGCCCAGGAGAGCGCGCTTGCGACTGGGATGGTGAAGGGTTTCGGACGCCGGCCAGAGCAGGCCGAGCGAGCAGAGCTGGGCCGGCGTCCGAAAGCCGCCCATGCACGAACCCGCGGGCAGCAAGCGCCGCGCTATGGGGTTTTGAGGATTCCG
>JAABUK010004896.1_pt1 | contig 21372 bp, 29 predicted proteins | sample 5559141 | NCBI WGS metagenome assembly JAABUK01 (sample SAMN10711869, study PRJNA513367) | rock metagenome | isolation source: Antarctica rocks | place: Antarctica: Victoria Land, Pudding Butte nord | collected 2016-01-03
TCACTCACTCACTCACTCACTCACTCACTCACTCACTCACTCACTCACTCACTCACTCACTCACTCACTCACTCACTCACTCACTCACTCACTCACTCACCCACTCAAATGGGAGTTGTGAATTTGTGAGAGAATTTCCCTTTTTGATTTGGCTTTCCTGAATCCCAAACAGCTGCTCATCAACCCGGATCACCAAGCTCGCCAACTGTGTGTCATACATCAAGAACAGCGACATGCGTCTTTGGTCCAAAGCGCTAACGTCGTCGTCGCCACATCTGTTGGGTTCTACACTGCAGGCAATCATCCACCAGCTGCTGGCAGTGATCACGAATGCCATGACATGAATGCCAACTTGGCAGCGGACAATAATCAGGGTGAGAATGCGCTCCACAAGCTTAAGCTAGCTCAGAATGGGTTCTTTGGCCAAGTATCAGCACTGCTGCCCCACAAGCCTGCTCTGGTTGACCAGCCCAAGGCAGGTGGCATCACTATGCTGCACATGGCTTCCCAAGGCAACTTTGTGGAGCTTGTTCAGGTTCTGCAGAGCAATGGTGCTGACATGGAGAAGGCGGACTGGCAGGTAAAGCCTCAAGCCTGATGTCCTTGCCATGCCAAATTAGCATGCAAAGCAATGATGGTGTGTCATGATGTTAAATATCACTTGCACTCATTGCTGTGTTTACGCGCTTCTGCTAGTGCATGCAAGGGTATATGCTGCACATTGATGTTTGCAAGAATGCAACATGAGATGCTCTTTTTGCAATCCACATGAAATTCCGCTGGTGCAAAACATGGGACCTGAATCAGCAGCTTTGAGGTCTGACTTGACTTGTACAAGTCATGTATTTGCAGGGCAAGACAGCGCTCCATCATGCAGTGGAGAACGGCAGCACAAGGGTTGTGAAGCAGTTGCTGAGCCTGAAGCCTGTTCCCGCAGATGTCTTAGCTATGGACAAGGATGACCACATGCCCCTGTACTATGCACTTGACACACATAAGTAAGCTTTAAAGCATGTCGTAGATCGTGATTGTGATCTAATCAGACAAGCTTCTGGAACAAGCAACTGGGCATACAGTGATGCACACTAACTGGCTTTCGACAACATCATATGTTGTTGTCTGAGCGTCAGCTAGTCTGCTGTCTGTAAATGCAGTCTTGCGCATGCGTGTTCTATTGCACACACGACTGAAACAGGCTCCTTTGCTGAATATGTCTGATGTCAGCATTCAGGCTTGGACCAGACACTTAGTCGGGTCATACTAACACTCATGACGTGTTCAGGCATCAGCAGCTGAGGATAGCCTGTGCACTGTAGGGGTGATGAGGAGAGTTGGACCTTTGTGCTGGCACTTCTGCTGCTGGCCAAGCCTGCCAATCTCAGCTATGCCTGTCCCAGCCTGACCATGGTCAGGCTGGGACCATGGTCAGGCTGGGACAGGTACGCTGCATAGCTGAGATTCAATGAATGGCATGGCCATGCCAACAGCACCGCTTTGTCTTTGGCAGCCTTCACAGCAGCCAGCTTGCATGCAAGCCAGCAGGCAAAAAGCAGGTTAGCCGTGCTACAGAATCCCTACAAGCTGCAGGACCTCTTGGCCAAGGCTAACAAGCTGGACTCATCTCATGTGCAGAAGGCAGTCCAGAAACTCCCTTCACCATCTGGTGAGATCTTTTTTGCTCTTTGGGTACTGCATGCCAACTGTACCTAGTCAATTGCTGCTCGTGCAGCACTACATGCATGTATCTGTCTAGTTGTCTAGATTTGGGTAGAGAGAAAGCAAAAAAAAGAAGAAGAAGACAAATCAAATTTATACAAAGTAAAGTTTGTAACAAGCTGATCCTTGCTGCCTATGCAGCATCATGTGAACAAGTTTGTCCATGTCGCTAAGTACCATGCAGCATTCAGCTCATTCTCCACCAGCACTGTCACGGCATTGCTTGAAACAGATATCCAAATCTGGTTTGGCTCAAGCACCACAAACATTGAGTGACTGCTGGACACAAGATCAGCTGCTGTACAAGGGCGCTCCCTGGTGCTGCCCAACCTGGCGAGTCTTTGCTTCAGCAGGCTCAAGAACGGCAAAGGGAACGCATGGCAAGAGCAAAGGCAAGGCTGCTTTGCTGTGCAGCGTAGCACAAGCTGCTAAGCCTTGCTGCTAGCTACATTTCATTCACGGCCATGGTCCTGCAGACACGTACAACAGCCAATATACAGATGTGCACACTAGTGGGGTGCACAGTATGGGTGCGTTTTAGTCTGTGATAATGTAGCTTGTGCAGTATGAGCCTGCCAGACACGCATTTGCACAGACTGGCCCCAGTCTCACTGCCTTCCAGCTGCAGGCTGCTGATCTGTCATCTGTTGTTTTGCAGGCATGGACACACTGTATACATATGTGTCTGAAACATCTGTGCCTATTGCTGTACGCTAGGGGAGGCACTGCAGTATCAACGGGCCCCTCAGAGCAGGTGAGACATTTGAATCTGGCACATAAAAGCTGTCTTGGCAGGGCAGTGGTTTGAAAGGGTGCAGCACTGTTTTTGATTGGTGTCAGGCTAGAACGCATGTTTGAGAAAGCTATAAGATGCTGTAGGTATTGATGCAGGGGTCATGAAGTCATGATGGTGACACCTACATGTATTGACATGACTGTATATACGTATGCAGGGAACCAAAAGCATGGCCACACTGCTTAAGGAGCAGCAGGAGTATTTGCAGAAATTGCAGAATAACCGTACACGGCAAGCTGACTCCCCTGGACCCGCTTCCCACAACACTGACCCGTCATCCTTCCAAGACATAACCTTCACATGCGCTTTCTAGCACAAGCTCCACCCCATTTGCAGCTCCGGACACCAGCCCAGAGAAATCAGCTTGAAACTATCTACGATGAGATCCATTATACTGCTAGTAGTGTTCACTTGCCACTGCCTGACTTTCTTGGGACAGTTGTGAGTACCAAACCTCTACCACTGTTTGGCAACTCAGGTGTATCTCTGCCCCGGGGTCTGCATGCAGAAGAAGAATAGTCTGTATGCAGAGTTCTAGAACTCTGCGTACAGACTATTCTTCTTCTGCAGATCTGCAGGTCTAGGGCTGCAGAAGAAGGTTCTGAAAGTTTCTAGGTTTTGGTAGAGTTGAGTCATGATCTGCAGAGTATCAGTCACAATCCAAGGATCTCACCCATCGTCCCAACATTCCAGGGCAAACAGGGTAGGGTGTGTGTGTGTGAGGCCAATCCACCATGACCCTTGAAACCCTCCTCAGAATCCTTTTCAGCTTTTGGCAGGCTAGTGCTGACTCACGAATGCTTTTGCGACATGATTAGTAATTAGCTGTCATCATGACATCGCTTACATTGAAGTCTCATTTTGTCCAGAGCACTGTAAACAAGCTTGTGTAATATGAACTCTTAAGCGCGATTGCGTGAGCAGGGGCTTGGGGACCACGCCTGAGGATGCAATACATTGTGAGTCAGTTTCGGTGGCACTGCAGAGATTTTTAAAAGTCGCTTCCAACTTATAACAGGCTTGTTGTCAAGGGCATACAGCTTACACAGGCAAACTTCCCCGATTAAATCATTTGTTTGATGAGATGAGACTTGTGGCAAAGCATCATAGATTTTATATCAACTTCGCCAATGGCCATGCTGCTGGACTTTCCAGCTTTGTCTTGGGTTTTCCAAAATTGGACTTCCAATTGTACGAAAAGGCCTAAAGGTCTGAGCTGCTGAGGCTACCAACTTCCCAGCTTGTCTTGAGTCTTCCAAAATTGAACTTCCAACTGTACAAAAAGGCCTAAAGGTCTAAGCTGCTGAGGCTACCGATAAATGGCAACAAGCAAAAGTCAGCAAAACTGAGCACACGCCAAACTTCATATTAGACTTCTGACACGTTCAATACATAATCAGCACAAAGCAGCAGCGCTCAGTTATCAGTAACCAAAACTTCCCAAAATTTTGCTATACAGTTCCAAGTGCTCCGCTCCCTCTCATCGTTCAGTAAGGCAGCAAGCAAGCAGCAATGTCAATATCTACTGCGCATTTGTAATAACAACAGGACCCCCAACGCCCAAAGAACACCGACAGTAGGCAGCACTTGAGCCTACAAGTCATCTACACATGAGCTGCCTTGGTGACAGGCACAGACTGAGTCTGGCCAGCAACATGAGCCTCTCCCTTGCCGAGGGCACCAGCATTAGCTGGCATATGATCCCCAGTAGTCACCCCAGAACCCAGCAAGTCACCCTTCTGGAAGGCAGCGCGCTCCTCAGGGGTCATGATGATCTTGCTCCAGAACCAGTGGCGCCTCCACAGGATGCCCATCTCCTCAATGGGCACTCCCTTGGTCTCAGGCAGGAAGCCTAGGGCGTACACAGTCATGCAGAACACCCAGAAGGCAAAGAAGATGTAGGTGCCGTACTCCAGGCTGCACAGACAACATTGGATGATCAGGGGGAAATAGGCGCAAAAGCTAGGCTTGTCAGCTGACTGCGCATGCAACAGGAGATTGAGCTGCAGCACTCAACATGAAGAGTGATTAGGCACGCGCACACATTGCTTTTTCTTGAAACAGCAGTCCTGTGATGCTGCTGAAGCAAAGCTACCGTAGTGCGGGCACAAGTACAACCGTTTGGTCATGCAGTAGGACTGCTATTGCTTTCAGGTAAACTCAAAGTAAAGCATGTAGCATGAGTAATGAGTTGGAGTGTTCAATAGTACAACAGCAAGCTCAAGGAATGGAGTGCTTACTGGCAGAGCATGGTGAGGTAGGCTTGGCCGATGACAAAGGAGAAGAGGAAGTTGACGCAGACAGTGATGGCCTGCCCAGTTCCTCGGGTCTCAATGTTGTGGAACTCAGAGGGCACCAGCCACCCCAGAGGGCCCCAGGACCAGGCAAACCCAGCAGTGAACAGACACTCAAATGCCAGAATGGTGGACGCCGACTTCCTGGGAATGTAACCTGTGACCTTGTTGAAGCTGCCGCCCATGACACCAGCCACAACCACAAAGCAGACGAACATCTGAATGCCACCCTCAGCAAATAGAACCTTGCGTCCGAGCCTGTGGAAGCAGAGGAAAGGATACATCAGCAGACATCTTTCATGCAAGAAGTCATGCAGGCAAGAGACTACACCTCAGCAGACAGGAAGACAATGCTCACGGCAAACTTGGTATTCAAGCTGGGGCACATGAGTGAGGATTTGACAGCATGCAAACAGATCACGCAAACTGGTTTGCTGAAATCATATGCATTGGACATGAAAGGGCACAAAACATGACTGCATCAAGGAGGCAATACCTGTCTACCAAGATGATGGCCAGAATGGTGGAGCCCACATTGACAGCGCCCACAATGGCAGTGTTTAGCAGAGCAGCATTGGCACCATCACCCAGCACATCAAACAGCTCAGTGGCGTAGAACATGATGGTGTTGATGCCGGTGAACTGCTGGAAGAAGGGGATGAGAACAGCTCCAGTCTGCAACAAGCAGTGCACCATTTACAGTACAAACTGATTGCATGCCGTTGCAAGGATGTGTCATCTGACGTGCAGCAGTATGAACATTACAATGTCACACTCAAAAAGCCCTTCGAGATGCAAATGATGGAACGGCTGCTAACACTGCACAATGCAGCTGCATGCAAAACCCTGTCCCCAAATGACAAACAATGATTCACAGACAGCCAATCACAGCTCAGAGCATCTATTTGAAATTGAAAGGCAGGCCAGCTCACCAGGACAGGGCGGTATTTCCTCTGGAAGATGGCCATCTTGTTAGCACTCCTGCTGGCATCCACAGCCTCCACAATGTCGGCAAATTCAGCATCTACATTGGGGGTGCCGCGCACACGCTCCAGAGTTCTGCGAGCCTGCTCAATCTTGCCACGGTGCACAAGACTGTTGGGGGTGTCAGGGATGATCAAACTGCCCAAGAAGAGGATGAGGGCTGGCACAATGGCCAGACCCACGGACAGACGCCAGCCGTGGGGGTGCATGTTCTGGGTGCCGTAGTTGATCCACTGAGCGACCCAGATACCAATCGTGGTGGCCATTTGGAACATGATGTTGAGGGTACCACGGGCGTGAGCAGGGGCAATCTCTGACAGGTACAGAGGCACAGCCTGCATGAGATGAAACCATTGCTGATGACAGCAGTGCAGGCAGCAGAGCCTAATGCAACAGTACTATGCGCTTTGGGTCAGCAGTACATAACTTACAGCAGCTGCAATCAGTGGGCAGTAGTGGCAGAGCTTGTGAATCTTAGCAATCACAGTACAGCACAGCGACACAGATTATTGCAAACCTCACAGTGCATAATGCAAGCCATGCTGTGCACTGCAAAGGGCATACGCAAGTGAGCCCTCACCGGAGGCTCAAGCTCCAGAGTCAACTACGGTGAGTCAATTGCAGTGAGTCAATTGCAGTGAGTAGACATACCTGGTTGGCAAAGCCAACACCGGCACCAAGACAGACACGGCCAATGATGAGCATGGCCAGGTCCTGAGCAAATGCACACAGAATGGCACCAATGCAGAAGAATGCTCCACCCATGATCATGACCAGCTTCCTGCCACCAATTTTGGCTACGGGATTGGTGAAGAAGGTAAAGAAAGCGCCTGTAAAATGTACAGCATACATTCAGCAGTTGCTGGCTGTATGAGCAAAATGCGCACGAAGTCAACCCAGAAGTGGAACGGAATTCATGCAGGCACTGCAGGAAAGTGGACCAAAGACCTGCAGACTGCTAAACCAAGTGAAGATTGGCATTGAGACTGACCTGACAAAAACAGGACTGATGTGAAGGCTGATAGCTTTTGGCTGTCGTATGAGCAGTATGGGTTCACGCTGGCTGAAGCTGCCTTCTGGGCGGCGACGTCAGGAAAGAAGAGGTTCAAGAACTCAGAAAATGACTAGACACCACCGGTAACACCCAAGTCATATCCAAACAGGAGACCACCACTGGCCGCGATCAAGGACACCAAGATCACGTACCAAGTAACCTTGCCGTTGTACTCCGCTGCGCGTCCTCCAACTTTGGTGACGACCAAGCCACCTGCCATTGTGGCTCACGGCCGGACCTACGACGAAAAGACTTCGCTGAGAGAATATGGCGGAGACAATTTTGACACGTGCAATGCCATTGAACTAGATCTGCTTCACGAAAGCTATGTTATCGCTGCAGCACATTTCCATAGCAGACAAAGTACTGCAGCGATGCTCTGTACAGCTCTGTCAGGCACAAAAGCGAACCAAGGAGATGCATCAAAGTAGCCCTGCAGCCGGACTACAACGACTGCAGCTGCTGAAACTGACTGGAAGAGCGTTCAATTCGTGGCAGAACAAGGCACCTGGTCATGAAGTTCTTACCTCGTGCGTACTAAAAAAGTGCGGGAATGACTGCAGCCCTTGAGCAAACGTGACTTGAAAAGCACCTGCGTACAACACCAAACTCATTTGAGCAGCCTGCATTTCGTGTTGTTCTACGGCAAGTCTTGCCAAGGAGGGCGCACGTATGTACAACTGTCGAGGGATCAAACAAGATCCGATAGCTATATAGCCACCGTCAACCGCTCACCTGAGGCTTCAGCATTGACAGCAGACTAAACCAAAACACGGCACAGCTCAATTAGTCCTGACTGTGCCTCGAGTTGCGCTTCCTTTTGCTGTCACAAGCAGAGTCGGCACCGCACTCTCAAGCCTGTTTAGATTTGTAAAATCCATCCAGTCAGCTAACATTCGTAATCTCATCTTCGAGCTACAGCTGTCCCGCATCACGTGTACATCAGGTAAATTCACCTGTATTTGGCGTAAGCGACCTGAAGTACCACCTTATGTATTGTAGCCGCTTGTCATGACGGTGTAAGCTCAACCTCATGTAAGAGAGACAGGATAAGATGAGACCACATTACGTACTTGGAAGCGGGAAGAAGTAGGTTGTATTGAAATTGCTTCAGCAGGTCACTCCAACACAGGTCACGCGGTCTGCTTCAAGTTTGTTGTTGCATTTAATCTAATTGCAGCAACTTTCGTGCGGTGCTGCACATCCCTGCATGCACATCCCTGCATTGCACAAAGATTTCGTTGTGGAACAGCTCTTGGAGAGTACCTATACATGTTTGGGTGTAAAGCCATATACTGTGATGCAGAGACTGAAGCGATTTGGCGAGCCAGCACATCTGGCACTCTTGCAGTTGAGTACGGTAGCACGTGAACTTTGCAGCAAGGCTGGCTTCGGTATGTCATGAGCAAAGGACAGGTTAGGAGCTGACTGTATGGTTGATGGATGGGGATACGCTGCAATTGCGGTAGACACATCTTTCATTCAGAACAAAGAAACAACGTAGAAGAGCATGACAGCACATGTTGTCATCTAAATCAATGATTGAAGGTGCATTCACACGCAGATGAAGGTCATAAGGGTGCACAGTCTGCTTGCTACAACCCCAACCTTGCATGTGGCTATATGGCTGTGCACCATGACCTTAATGATCAAGGTCGGCTCAGCCGACCCTGGTCGGCTCACGGTAAATTCTATGACTTAGGTGTACACCACAGCATAGTGGCAGTGCCTCCTCAGCAGTTGCACCACCGGCCTGTCAGCATGTCCAGGGATGTGCAAATCAGGTCGCTGACCAGCTCGTAGAATGTGCACATACATGGTGATGCTGAGGGAGTTGCCAGAGCCGCAGCACATCAGTCATCAGACTGGCGCAGTCTCTGGTCTTGCCATCTCCCCAGTCGACTAAAAGGAGAACACAGCATCAGCAAAAGTTGATTGTTGTGAGGCTATGGCCACGCCCGCACACAACTATAGTATGTTCAAAGTACCACAATGTTGTTGGAGCACCACAGGGTACTTTGTGTGCATGCTGCATTCACCCCTGTTCACAGGACAGTGGTGCAAATCGAGTGAACTTCCAATTGCGGCGTCAGGCTTAATCTGTACACAATTGAGGCATCAATGTGGGTATGCATGGCACCAGTCCAATCCTGGGAACAAGCAACATAGACTATAGCGCTTAGCTAGAAAAGTCAGCCTTTTGACTTGACCCTACCTTGGTCTGATGCCTCAGCAGCCACCTATCTGGGGACAAAGGGCCTGCTGATTCTGCAGAGCAAGGGCCTGACTGTCAGGGCCTTGCTCTGACTGCAAGCTTCTGTGGGAAATATGCAGCCACGGCAGCAGGGCTGATGCAGAATCAGCAGGCCCTTTGGCCCCAGATTCAGGCCGCTGTTGAGAAGTCTACTGTGCTTATTTCCTGGCTTCAAGGTACTAGTGCGATGCATTTAGCCGCAATCGTAGACAGATTTAGCTTGACGTCGCAGTTGGGTTTCCACTTGATTTGCACCACTGTTCAATGTGCAGTAAAGGAGAGGATGATCTTGCTGATCCTTTGCTGACAGAATGTGGCTTCGCGCAGACAGCAGACCTTAAGAAGGCCGAGCAAGCTCATGCACCTCTGCAGATATCAAAGCTCACACTTGTGTAATGCTCTCAGTCCACCCCAAGTCTACGCTGTCTCCGGGTTTGGGCATCAGCTCCCCATCGCATGAATGTTACTCATGTTACGTGTCGTAAGTTACGACATCTTAGTAAACCACATATGTTGGGCACTTTGACCTGCGGCAACGCTGAGAGTTCGCGCTCTGCTTCGACCAAAGGCAAATAAAGAAGATGTTACAGACAGGATACGTGCTCGGGGTTTGCGTGCTGGTGCTGCTGAAAGTCAGCTGTGTCACCAACACAAGCATCGAGGCTAGCGATAACCATCCTGAAAGGTATACAGGACAATTTGCTGCACGTCTCTTGGTGCATGCGCACCATTCACAGTCCATACAGCCTGCTTGATGTTGACACGTTCTTTGCTGTCTGCACCTGCCGTCAACATACAAGGGTACACCTCCTAGCAGTGATGACTTGTTGCTGTCTTCACACCTTGAGCTGCATTCTTTTTTTGAGGCAAATCAGCACTGTCTTCTGTTCGGCATGCCTAGTGCTGCAGCGTCCTACATAGCTCGGTCTTGCAGGTGGGGTAAGTGGGACGACCACAGCCACAATGGCAGCACGGCAGGGTTGTGGACCTGCGTCCTCCTGCTGTCTGGGGATCCAGCCCAAGATTGCCTGGAGACTTACCAAGTGCCAGTCACGCATGCAGTTATGTGCAAGCTAGCTGTGCTGGTCTTCTGCGTAGCCTGCTTGTTAGTAACAAGCAGCGATGAAACACTGATGTACAAGGTGACTGTCCACCATCTTCGCAGCTCATGCTGTGCAGCTCTTTCTCTTCTGATGCACAGGGGAACACCCTATGCTGACCCTTTGCCTTGTAGCTTGGTCCTGAATGTTTGCCAGAACTCTGAAACTTTGCATGGCTACGTCCAACATGCTGCTGATGCGCACTCAAACTGAATGCAGACATGGGTAGACTATGCTGTGCTTGCCCATACGTCAAAGTGCTGCAAATCAAGCAGCAGCAGTCTCTTTGCGTATAGCAGCAAATGCTTGCAGATGGCTGCAATGCAAAGGTCTTGGCCATCAGTGATTTTTGGTGCAGGCATGTCAAAGAGCCTTGAGGATCTTTGGTGCCAAGCTGCATGCACTCTACAACCTCGGAGCTTCTTTGATCACCTGGCTTGCAAGTCCATTCACTGGAGGACCGTATTGGTGTCAATTCCCGTCTGGCATTGCTGAATGGGCTGTTTCCATCTACGCCATCTCCACTGTATGGTGCATCATGGTACGCAACAGTCTGGCCAAGTGTTTTGCGTTTCCTGCTGGCGATGACCCCTGCACTGACTGTCATGTCGGCTGTCATATAGGCTGCCATGCACTTTCTGTACTCATGCATGATGTGTGTGCATGGATGACATGATCACTGATGACAGCAGGGTCTCAGCCAAGACAATCCTCAACAGCAGAAGGGGTTTTTGCTTAAGCATGTTTACTGCTGACTCAGAGCTGTTAAGCGTGCCCCATCCACAATTGGTCTGCAGCCAAAATGGAATGCGCTGAATTAAATTGTCTTGCTGTGGCTCATCAAGTACAGTCACCAAACATGTATAAGTCCAAAGCCTGCTTGCAAGAAGATACGTTCAGTCAGTCACGAGCAGAGAGCAAACTTGACTACAACTGCTGGACGAGGTCTATAAACATGGCGTGCTTTTTTGCTTGCTGCCATGATACTTGCCTACCAAACATTGTGTGCCATGACACTTGACAACCCAGCGTGGTGTCGCAGGCAAGCTACTGGTTGCACCTCAGGGAAAGGTCAACTTGCTCCTGCAAACACATCAAGGGGCTGCCAGGTGTGCACAATCGGAATGCTGCTACTGCTTCTGGGGCAGGCCAAGAGCCCTCTCCTGCCGCTTCCTCAGACTCCACATCCGGTGGAGATGGTTCTCCCATGCCTGAGACTCAGGCCAGCGGTGAGTCACCGGGCAGTGGCAACAGCACTTCTTCTGGTGCTGGCGCAGATGAGACCATGCCCACAGACAAAGGAGTTGCTGCAGGTGTCCCAGTATCCAGTGGCAAGACCAGAAGGGTAAGCTCCTATTTTGTGTATAAGCCTCGTCTGCGCCCATTTGATGTCTGTCCCCAAACTGAATCCAGCTGCAGCGCAAACATGGCTTGTACAACTGCTTGCATCCAGCTTGTGTCTTCTGTCATTCAATAGCCGGTTGTGGTCACCTTCTGAGCTCATCTATGAGGGAACCTCAATACCAAGATTTTAATTTACAGACTGCATGACAGTAACATCATGCTGGCTGCAGTGCACAATGCGTCCAGCTCAATGGGCTGCATGTTTTGCATCACTCTTTCTGTATAGATGGTCGAATAACAATCAACCAATGAAACAATCATCACTCCCCAGCTCATACGCTTGTGCTGATGTAGGGCAAAGGTGGGCAAGAGACAATGGGTGGCGGCAAGCAGGGCCCCACAGCTGGTGGAGGTGGAGGTGCCACTTCCAACAAGGCCCACCACTCGAGACAGGTTTGTTCACATGCTGCTGTTCATGACATCCAGTGTGATATCAAAGTGTGACATCGAGTGCTGTTGTGGTGGGTTCAAATCATGATGTCAACATTGGCAAGACTCACCCCCAAACATGTCCTGATACCAGCAGTGAGTATGGATATGGTCCCACCCATAAGCGTGCTACATACAGGCAGCATTGAATGCGTTTTGATGTGATTCACGCCTTGCAGACTCTAGCTGTGGTGTGATTGTACACAAGCACATTTGCTTGTTCTACCTGCTGAAGCTTTGAGGCACATTGCAGTGATTGTTGCAGTAACTCTGCCACATGTACAGGTCCATCTGCCTCCAATATCTTCTGGTTTCCCCAATGAATATGCATGCTTTTTTGCAGGTTGACCCTTCCAGCTCCGAGCCTCAGCTGGATAATGGTGTGCCTGCACTGCCTGCTGCCCCTGCTGGGCCCCCCTCTGTGCCTGCTGCGCCTGATGCCCTCAATGTGCCTGCTGATGCTGGTGGTATTGCTGGAGGGGGCGTGCAGACTGCCAGGGAAGAGAAGCGCAAGGTATGTGATCTGTTCTGTGCAAGCAGTACAATTTCAAGTTTGCAAGTACCAAGCTGCACGCATAACCCCCTTGTCTTGCTGCCAAACAGACTGCAGGTTGTTACTAAGCCCCGCTTTTCCAGTCATTATATGTGCAGCACTCTTGCCGATTAGCTGATGACATTTTGCCAGCTGCCGTCTCAGGGCTAGTGACATTATGCTGACTGAAATGCAGTCCGTAGGGTGTTTTGTGCATTCCAACCAGCTGTTCAGATGCAGCCAGTTTTGCTTTGCTGATTGTTGCTCTTGCAATTCTAGGAGAAGAAGAAGGTAAACAGGGCAAAGGCTGCAGCAGCCAAGAAAGCTGCTGCTGACTTGGCTCCTTCTGGCAGCATCACCGCTAGCTCAGCAGAGCAGCCAGACCAGGTAGGCAACACCCTCATCCTTCATCTTGTGCAAGATAAAGCTCTGCTCATCATTCTTGTCTTCATCAGCTGGTGCTGACCTGGCATGTGGCAATGCCTGCCTCAGACTTCTGCTCACCTGCTGCCGTCATCAGCAGCAATGACCTTGAGCTGTGACTGTTTACAACATCCTTTTGCAAGCTCTTGCTCTGTGTCGCTACTGTGTAACCAGATCTGTCACGCATTGTTCTGCAACAAGGACAAGCTGGTGCATTGCGCTTTGTTTGCATGATTGGGATTTCACAAAGTTTGTGTTCAGAGAGAGCAGATTGGCACGTTCAGTACCATTGCTTGTTTTTTGTGCACAAGCTCAGAGGTATGCTGCTATCGTTGTTGTAAGGGTGCCAAGGTGTGCAGGCTCATCTGCAGCCAACGCCTTTTCAATATGAATCAACAAGAACATTTCTTTGCAGGCTGGTGCCTTCAACCCTGCGCCTCAGTTCAACGCAGCTGCCCCTGCTGAGCTTCCTGCTCCTACTGAGCCAGCTGATGCTGGGGAGCTCTCTGGAGGATGTGGGCTGACTGCTAGGCAACAGAGGCAAAAGGTACCCGATCTGCTGTGTGCAAGCAGCATAATTGAGGCTGCAAAATTTCCAGCTGCATGCGCAGGCACTGTACAAGTCCTCGTCATGTTGTCAAGCATTCAGCAGGCTGCAGCACGTCTCTCATACTGCTTCTTGCCAATGAACAATCTGTTCTGAAAGCCTCGGTTCAGGGAGTGCTAGGTGTATCATCTGAATCAGCAACAGGAGAGCTGCTGCTTCATGTTTCCCTGTCTTGTTCAGGCTTCACTGTTGGGTCAAAACATGCAAAGCACATCTTCCAATAAGCTGATGTGTGCATCACTGTACAGCTGCTGCTTTATCATCAGTGTTGCAATGCTGCTCAAACTCCATTCAACCGTGCACTTAGCTTGCCGATGCAGATGCAGCCAGTTCTGCTTTGCTGATTGCTGCTCTTGCATATGCAGGAGAAGAAGCGGGTCAACAGGGCAAAGGCAGCCGTCAAGAAAGCTGATGCTGACTTGGCAGCCACCGGCAGCATCACTGACAATTCAGCAGAGCAGCCAGGCCAGGTGGGCAACACCCTCATCACTGAGCTGCTGCACAGTGCAAGATACACATCAGCTTTTCATTGCCACAATCACCAGCTGGGTGCTGACCTGTCATGACACAATGCTTGTTGCAAAAGTCTGCTGTGTTGCTGCTGCTGTCAGCAGATGCATTTGAGCTGTGTCCAACTGGCAAAGTCTTTGCCACTTCCTGTTATCTCTTTTGATGAGTATTCAAGCACTTAACAGTACTCAGGCTTGTCACGCGCCTTTTCAGATCAGGTGTTGTTGCAGCAATCTTTGCAGCCTTCTGTCTGAGCTTGCATGTCTCTGATGATTGCAGGCAAATGGTGCTGGGCAATCCTTTGTCAAGGTCAGTGGCAATGTGGAGGCCGCCCATGACAACCCTGTCCAGCCTGGCTCACAGAGTGTTCCTGCTGCTGCTGCCAGTCAGGAGGTACCCCTAGCTGCTCCCAACAGCAACAGGCCTGCACCTAGTCCTGCCAGGTCCTCTTTGGCACAGAAGCAACTGACATCTGGTACCAAGAGCGGCAAGCTGAAGGTCCCTGCCATCAAAGCTCCTGATGACAGTGTCCCTCTCTACGACCAGCAGCCAGCCAATGCCAACAGGAGCAGCGCGTCTGCTGTGCATGCTGGCGCTCATGCCTCTACTCAGCAGCAGCCAACTGCCACTGGTAAGAACAGCAGAGTTGCTGCTCCTGGCTCTAATTGCAGACGGCAGCCTGGCGGTGGCAACAAGGGTAGGGCACCTACTGCAAAGAGGGGCGCCCCCCTGCATAGCCCCCCTCAGCAGCAGCATACAGCTGCTAGCAACAGGAGCTCAGCTTCTGGCATCAGTAAGGCTGCAGCACAGCACACATCAGCGGCTCCAGCTGCTAGGCACAGCCAGAGCAAGGCTGGAGTGCAGTCTTCTCGTATGCAAACCAGGAGCAATCTGCACTCTGCAGCAAGGCCTGCAGCCCAGAAGCAGCCCCCTGCTGCTGCCTGGAAGACCCAGAGCCAGACTGCTGCCCAGCATTCCGACTCCACCACCACCAGGAGGCAGCAAAGCAGTCTTGGAGGTGGAATGCTCTCTTCTGGTGGCCCATCTTCTACTGCACAGCCTTCACAGCCTGGGCAGGGACCCTCTGGGCCCATGTCCTATGTCAAGGCTGCACGCAGTGGGGTCCCTCAGGAGCAGGACCCCCTGCTGGTCATGGACCGGGTACCCATGGACGACCTGGTTTTCCCCTACGTGTCGAGTGAGAGAGACTCTGCTGAGGAACAGCGTTCCAAGCAGAAGATGTATGACAGCCTGATGGAGCTGGCGACCGGGCGGCATCAGATAAGAAGCTGCAGGCACATTGCCGGTAAGCTTCTCTGGTCTTGTTGTCTGCTCTGCAGTGCGTTTCAGGTCGTATTTGATGCACACATGTGTTCTTGTCCGCACTGCCAAAAGGTATGTCCCATAATATATTGCCGTTTTGCTTCACAGTTGACAGCATGAGCATCTGTTTGTGGTATGGCCACCCCTATGCCTGTGTGACCCACCTGAGTGTTTTGACAGCGGCTTGCACTGTCCAGTCAACATGCATGCATTTGCTTGATGCTGTTGTCTGTGCACTGACATTGTTGTGTGTTGCTACAGGTGACGGCAACTGTGGCTACAGAGGTGTCATGATTGGGCTGATTGAGGGGGCACATGCCAACGCCACCTTCAAGCAGTCGCTGTTGGCATCTTTGCCCAAGGCAATGGGGGCCATCAGGCGGCATGGCTTTGCCAAGAAGAGGGATGGGGCGCAGTCATGCCCTATCAACCAGGGTTTCCGCGAGCTGCTGGTACGTTCTCATTGTTGTCACTGCTTCTTTAATGATGGTGATGTGCAAGATGTGTCTCTGACCAGGCTCCAGGTGAAACCATATGCATTGCAAAGTGTGGTATGGATTGCAATGATAAGATGAATCTTGCTGTGCTGACTGTTTTGGGCTCAGACATGTCTGGACGAAGTTGTCTTGCATCATGAGCGAGGACAGATGGTGCAGTCTTCATGCAACAATTGCATTCAAGAATGAAGGTCACTCTAACAAAGTTACCACTGCTGCACCGTGGAGCATGAAGGAAAGGTCTGTCCAAAAGGATTGGTGATATGATGCCTAAGCACATGTCAGCTCATGTCAGAACTGCTTTGCACAAGCGCATGTGAAGGTATGGGGGTGTTGCCAAATCATGCCCATCATCATAGAATCGCGGCGGCAGCAGCAGAGCATGGGTTCCAGGATTACTCACCCCAGTGCATCATCTGTTGCCTCACTTCCCTGCATTACCCAGAGCTGTCAAGGCCTGGCATCTATGACTGATGTCTGATGTGGCTCACTGCTGCTCTTCTGCTTAATGCTGTAGGACGTGTACAGTACAGCCCTTTAGGCAATGAAGTTCAGTCTGCGGGGCATTGCAACAGCGAACCTGATCTATTGCTGTCCTGTCATGCTGATCAGAGTAGTGCATATGTGTAGGCATGTGAGCTGCACTTGTCCACCTCAAACATGCCTCTTGTCTATGCAGGCGCTGGTGGCCAACGCCAACAAATTCAGCATGGAGACTCTGCTGAAAAGTTGCCAGCATGGGCAAGGAGCTGACAGCAAGCTGCTGTTTGTGCGTGCAGCCACAGCAGCAGGGCTGATGCAGAGTCAGCAGGACCTCTGGCCAAAGGTTCAGGCTGCTCTTGAGGGGGCAGACCAAGGGTAAGGGTCAAGCATAAAGGCTGTCTTCTGGCACTGCTCAACTGCTGAACATCATCATTTTTATTGCTTGTTCTCTGGCTTGGAGGTACTGGTGCCATGCATACCCACATTGCACCCCCAATTGTCTACCTGACGCTGTGATCGGATTCTACTTAGTTTGCACCCCTGAACTGTGAACATGCTATGTTTGTGTGCAGCCGGTGCGAAGGCCTTACTGTCGGCCAGTTCTGCAGCTGCTACATCTTGCCTATGGTGAACTGGGGGGACGGCGCAACTGCAGGGCTGCGCCAGTTTGATAACTGGTCTGCTGCAGCTCTGGCAGAAGCTCTTAATGTCACTATCTATGTACATGATGTTGAGGCTGCCATGTATAATGATCCGCACAATCTTGGGCATGTTGACAGGCCGGTGGTGCGGCTGCTGAAAAGGGGTTGCCACTACGATGTGGTGTACACCTGAGTCACAGCAATTGCCTCCCTGGTGATTCAGTGTGCAGCAGTGCTCAGCCCTTGAGCTGATCCTGGAGGTCATGGTGAAGAGTGCACAGCCATAATGTACATGCAAGCTCTGCGTTTTAGCAAGCAGACTGTACACGTCAGTGACCTTCAGGATCTGCACATTGGTGGAGACATAGTCCGACATTGCTTTTATCAAAATTGGTTGTAAGTTGTTGTGATGGTGGTTTTGTACAGAAAGGTCAGCTAGGGACCTTTTGTTTTGTGGTACTCACTCCGATTTGCAAGACGCGACTCATACAAAAATTTGCTACTTAAACTTTCCTTGGCTGAAATGCGCCGAATGGATATGTATACAATTGTACAAGTGGAAGCGTGCACTTCAGACAGCTCTAGATTACACCCAATTTGGCATGCATCAAGATTGATGCTGGCATCATGACACTCGGTGGTCTTGTAGCGATTACAAGAACGAGACCAATCTGGAATGGTTTTGGTTGCTTGATTCGGATCTGCTGCATCACCAGAATAACCTGAGCCTCAGACCCACTGACACACTGAACATTGACGCTGTGCATCAGTGAATGTCCCCGGCACGACATTGCTGAGTGGCCCAGTATACCTCCTTGTCGAGCCCCACAAAGAGAGCTCCTGTGGCAGCTGCAAGGTATATTCTGTACGCTCGACAAACAGCTGCGCGGTAGCAAACTGACTCGTGCCCAGCTTGCTCCACCTCCGCAGGGCCACGCGCACACAGCATAAGGCTCTCAGCGCATCAGTAGCTGCGTCGTGTGCGGTGCTTGCGGCAACGGAGCACCCATCAGCGGCACAATGTCTACGAGTGGGGAAGATCAAAACTGTCCTGTGAGATCTGCAATTCTCACAGGTGGTCACCCTGTGAAATAAGCAGAAGTGCAGATCTCACAGTTCACCAACAAACGTTATGACCTTGAACACTCGCAGATACTATGCTGCTGCCTGGAGGCTCCAATGCCCTCACGGCTCCTCAGGTATGCAACGTGCATGCCTGGTGAGCCGTGAGGGCATCCTCCTGACAGCTTCCATGAGGACTTCATCACGCTCGGCAACACGGCAGGGCTGGCATTACTCGTGGCGTTAATGGCTTGCCATGCTGCTCTGCATCAAGGTCAGCACAACTTCATCACCCTGAGATACCTCTGTTGTGTACACAGATGCGATACGCGCATCAACTGTCTGTGCATCCTAGCTGTTGCCTGCCGTTTGAAGTGTTGGACGTGGCTTCCAGTGATGTGCTGACATTTGCCGTAATTAACTCTGCTGGTGGGCCCCGTCAGCCCTGAAAGGACTCCTTGTACTGCTCCTGCTATGTTTTTCCTCATTTGGCAAGTCCCCGCCTCAGACAGGTGCTCTCAACATCAGCATACTAGTGCTATTTGTGTATCATTGTCCATTGCAGGTTCCAAAAGCTTCACTTGGCATGTGGCCCTCCTTGATTTTCAAGTCTTCATTCCCAATCTTTGAAATGCCAGAACTCTAACAGTTGTCTTCAGTTCTACACAATGACCTTTGATGATCTAGTTGTCGCTTGCACTTGGGTGAGAGCCTCACTTTGCGATTGTATTGTAGACGTCCTCTCTTGTGTTCTGTCTGCCCCCAAACTTATGGTGCATGCTCTCAAGGGCTTTCGCAGCTCTTTCACATTGAATGCATGATGCACACTGCTTGTTTCCACACGACACATGATACAGATGCTGTGGCAGAGCATCATGCAGACCTCATGAAGTTGAACCTCAGTCCTTGCTTGATGCCAGCTTATTTGGTGTGCAGCTGTCATGCAAAAGGCCTAGCTTGATATCAACGCACGCGAGCTAGGCGTGCAATCTGTACCCCAAATGGTCTGTCTGCAAGAGCACAGATTGTGCAAATGGCGTGTGTGCCTTCTGTCAGGCAAATGTTGGCACTCCTCTGCAGGCATCTTAAAATGCGTGCGAATGGTATTAGGCTTGCAGGGATCCAGACTGGACGGGCATTCAGGCATTCCGGCTGCCATAAGTCGGTGGTGTTCATGCCTACTGTGGCCTGATGCTCCGCTGCTCTGATGATGCTGGTCTGTCTGGACCCACTGCCTCACGGAAGAGCAGCATTGCAACGCAACCCCTTGACACAGCTACAAACAAGGCCAGCCAGGTGGGCATCAAGCGTATATTCAGTTTTGGTGATGGCATTACGTTTACAGGAATGCCAAGTCGTTTGACGCTGTCCCATAGCTTTTTTAACTCACTGCAAAACATTACTGGCTCCTTCGTGTGTTGTTCTCAACGTGCTTGGCAAGCAGATGCAAATGTGATGGTTCTTCTGGACAGCCAAAGCAGAGCTGCTGCCCACAACATAACATGCTGCTGAAGATCTGCATCACAAGTAGCCTCATATCATGAGCACAGGGCCTGTTCAAGTTGACTGATGCGCCTGCACATTGTTGTGGAATTATGATGGTCATGATAATGAGATTGTTCGACAACGTGTGCAGGCATGTCAGCTGCGCTTGTTCACCCTAACTCTGGGTTTGTCTATGCAGGCGCTGTTTGCCAATCAGTTGGATCCAAGATCAGAGAGGGTATTGAGTGAGTGCTGGCATGAGCCAGGAGCTGACTGCAAGGCTCTGTTCATCTAAGCAGCCACAACAACATGAACACAAACGATCCTGCTGTGCTGCAGCATTATTGGGGTACTTTGAGCATACTTTCTATTGTATACAAACGATGCCATGGCCTTAACATGCATGACTTCCTGCTTTCACTACATTCTTCTGAAGGGCAACTGGGGAGATGCCAATGCCATAGGGCCAGGCCATTTTGATCACTGCTGCAGATCTGGCAAAAGCTCTGAATGTCACAATCATTGCAGATTGTGAGAAAAAGATTGTTACGTTCAGAGCTTCTGGTAGAGCAGCAGCAGACCAGTCATCAAACTGGCGCAGCCCTGTGGTCTTGCCATCCCCCCATTTGACCAGAAGAACAATGTGGCGGCAAAATTGGTTTGCTGTGAGGCCATGGCACCGTCTGCACCAGAACAGAATATGCTCAGAATACCACGATGTTGTTGCAGCACAACAAAGTACCCTGTGTGCAGGCTGGTGATTTTGGGTCTTGGGGAAATTCTGCCACTATGATGTGGTGTACTGTGCACCCTTGTGACCTTCAGAACTTGCACATTGGTGGAGTCATTCGTCTGGATGATCACAGTCCAATCCTGCTGTTGTATGTTGCCATGATCTGACAGTTTCTTTGTACAGATCTCATTTCAGTCACAGGGCAGACTGCAATTCATGGAGCATTTGATTTGTCTGGTTTGTTACAGATCAGTATAGACAGCTTGCTGAAACAGACTGTTGAATGCACATGGTATGTTACGTAGCCATTTGTTGCAACCGACTATCATAGTGATTGCGCTGCACATGTATCATAAGCAAGCCAGCCTTGAAGTGAATCTTAGTCAAATGGAACGATTCCACAGTGATCAGCATTGTCGGCATTGTGTTTTTTGCATCACAGCACGCTACACAGTAAGCAAATAAATATTGCATCACAGCACGCTGCACGGTAAGCAAACAGTGTATATACTTTCAGATAGTGCTCGACCGTGGGAGCCTTGCAGGAGTTGCCTAGGCCTGCGGCAGCTGCTGGAACCTAAAGACATAGGCTGACACCATCAGTGTCATTGCCACGTCTACTTCACACTCACACCAACATGTTACATAGCATATCCAGAAGGTGACATAGCATATGCAAAAGGTGACATAGCATAATATTATCCAGAAGGTGACACAAGCTAGATTGCATGAAAAAAATCGTGCATGCTAGATATAGCTGCTTGCATTGTGGTACGGAAACACCTGCACGAAAGCTACAGGATATGCAAGCAAGCCCAGCAGCAGTGGAGGTGACATCACAGTACTTGGTTTGTGTAAATGTTGTCATCTTATGAGCACTTGCTTTGTGAAGTTATGGTCATCTCACAATAGTGCATGTGCAGACGAGGAGTCATGGAGTGCACACTGTCCTTAGCTCCTCAAAGACACTGTCGTAGTTGGAATCCTCAGCAAACTGCAAGGCACGCTGAAGTGTTCTGCCCATGCCAGTGTCAGCAGGTTGTCC
>JAABUK010004897.1_pt1 | contig 21365 bp, 11 predicted proteins | sample 5559141 | NCBI WGS metagenome assembly JAABUK01 (sample SAMN10711869, study PRJNA513367) | rock metagenome | isolation source: Antarctica rocks | place: Antarctica: Victoria Land, Pudding Butte nord | collected 2016-01-03
ATGGTGCAGCCAATCGTCACCTCGCTAGGGCCGTAGCCATTGTAGATGACTCCTTCATCACCCCAAGCATCAATGACATCTTGCCTTAGCTGCTCGCCTCCTGTGATGAAAGCACCTCGACACAGGGACGGGCATTCTTCTGGTGTCAACAAGCGGGCAAGACTGGGTGTGAGGTCAATATGGGTGATCTGTAGAGCACGTATCGCTGCTGGTAGGTCCTGAAAAAGGAGATCCCGCGGCGCAGATGTGACGCAGATACCGATGCTCCAACTCCAATACTGTTCCATGACACTTACGTCAAAATGGAAGGATGCAAATTGGAGGAAGCGTGAATCAGCATCCCAATGACCAGCAAATAGCCGCTGGAAGGCAAGGACAAATTGTACAGCATTTCCATGGGTAATGAGACAGCCCTTAGGCGTGCCGGTCGTCCCGGAAGTATACAGACAGTAGCAGACATCATCTGCGACAAGCCTCCGTGACAGAGCCACAGTATCACAGCGCGAGTCCTTTTCCTTAAGCAGTTCATCGACGCCAAGAATCTGGAGGTTATCCACCAACGCCAACAAAGCTACTTTATCTTGTGTCGTACAAAGGATTCGGCAACCTGAGTCCTTCAGTATGAACTTTTTACGTCCTTCTGGAGCGTGCGGATCCAGCGCGACATACGCACAACCAGCTTTCAGGATACCGAGGATTGTGAATGATGCTTCAGGGCACTTGTCAAAGCAAATCCCAATAAAATCACCAGGACTTGCTCCACTTTGCTGTAATATGTGCGCAATCTTGTTGCCTTCTCCATCTAGCTGTAAGTATGTCCACGAGGTGTTGACCGCTTTCTCACCGATTATATCCACGGCGAATTCGAAGGCGTTTTTCTTCGGGGACTTCCGGGAACTGATCTCCACGAACTGATGCAAATACCCGACCTCGGTTTCTATCAGCGGGTCTTTTGCCGGGGCAATTGAGGTCAAGTGGCTGTCGACATTGGTGAACTTCGAAGCGTCATCATCCAAACGGTCCAGCGTGTTTAGTAGAAGTGCATTAAATTGCTTCGCAAGCAGCTTGCATTGCTCGATAGGAATCGTTTGCTGGCGGAAGCTCAGTCGAAAATGGAGCTTTTCAACGCAAGTAGTGAGCAACTCAACAGACACTGTATAGCCGGCTCGTGCCTCTTCAGCCAGCACCTTCCACAAAGATGATGTCCTCGCTGGCTGCCGATGCTGAAAGACAAAGAGAGTATCGAATAGCGCTCGTTGAGACTTTGACCATCCCGGATAGGCAGAAAATGGATTCTTCATGAGGATTGCATTTCGCTTGGCAGCCTCTACAAGTAGTGTACGATTGGTGATCCCTTCAACCTTCAATGACACAGGCACCGTGTTGATGCACGGGAAGACGACGGCCTCTTCTCCCTTCTCAATGGTGTGTCCAGTCAGAACAACGCCAAACGTATTGATCGACTCTCCCGTAAAGGCCGATAATAACCGAGCCCAAGCACATTGACCTGCAACCTGCAAGGTGACACCTGCCTTTCTACAACTCGCCTGAAGCTGACTCAGACTGCGGGAGCAGTCATACTCCACCGTGTAGAAGTCTGGGTCTGCCGTGTTGTGGGAATGAAGATTCGGGAATTTCGCGGACGGCGAACTACTGAGATCACCTGAAATTGACACATTGTCGGCTGGCTGGATCGAGCTCTCATGTAAGAGTCTCGACAAACATGGCTTGATCGGGATAACTTCTGGAAGCTTCTCACCTCTGTATATCTCAGTGACCTCCTCAAGAAGTAGCTCAAGCGTCCTTGCATCGAAAAGTGCATGGAGCATTGAGAGGTGCATTGTGATGTGGGCGCCTTGCTTGTTAATAGACAGGCGCCAAGGCGGTCGATGAAGTGAGCCTAAAAGTGACTGGCCATACTCAGCGTGATCATGAACCTGCGGTGTATCATCTTCTGACCACGGCAGTGCGCACATTCCCTGAAAGTATAATATCATTGCAAAAGGACATTGCGAATCGTCGATTTCGACAAACCCAGTTCTGAGCATGTCATGCCTTGAAGAAACGACCTCCCATGCGGTTTTCAAGAGGCGAAAGTCGATGTCATTATCAAGCTCATAGTGCACAGTGTTGAGATAGTAATCGCCTTGAGATCGAATAAAGTCAGCTAAAATCCCCAATTGAAATGGAGTACATGGTCGGATCTCCTCCACAGCCTGGTGGGCAATAGAATGCCGGTGGCAGACTTCCCCAACGTGCTTCTTGTTGAAGTCATCGAAGTTGAATGACACACTATCGTCTAGCCCGTTGAGGGCATTTTTTTCGCACAGGAGGGCAATCTTGGGAACGGTTGCAGCCTCTAGTATATCTCCACTCGTCAGTCTATAACCCTCTTTCTTCAACTCTGCTGCAATCTGGATTGCGTTTATGCTGTCAACACCAAGATGGAAAATTGTGGTGTCTCTCGTTGGCTGAGATATGTTTCTGGGAGACACTTTGCAGACCACATCACAAATATACCGTTCCAGCGAAGACCAATCTTCGTTAATGGTCTCTTTGGGTGAATGCGCTGCAGCGACTGTGCTTGCCATTGCAAGTGGATGACTGAACAACAAGGGCTTCTCCTGTCTGAGAATGAAGTCATCTGTAGCTAGCGCATCCGGATATTGTATGACATGCTCTAGAAGAATATCGAAATCCGTGAGTATAGCTTCGGCTCCATCTGTCGTCAACAAACTTCGCTCCCCATGCACAATCAAGTCTAGCTGATTCGAGCTGGATTTGGGAACTACCTCCAATGTCAAGGGTATCTTCACATCTCCAAAGTCTTCTTCTAGAATCCAGATAGAAGGGTCCAACTCAACAGGCTCAGCTTGCAGTAATAGCAAAGTGTCAAAAAGTCTGCTGACTCGTTGATTTTTCTGGATCCGACGCAAGGAGAAAGGTTGGAAGCATAAAGCCGCAAGGCTGTGATCTTGAAGTCTCCTTGCTACTTGTTGATTTGTGTCACGCTTACCAAGCGTTATCCGAATTGGGAGAGTATTGAAGCACGGTCCAATGATCCTTTCGACATTGCGTATTGGCAGATTTCGACCGCTATAAACATTGCCAAAACAAACATCCGGGTCATTGGCGTAATTGGCCAGTAGCCGGGCCCAAGTCAGCTGCAGCAAGCTTAAAATTGTGACCGAAGTCTGCTTGCTGCTCTCCAGGAGCGCTTGTAGTGGCACTTTCGAAGGGGAATGGCAGAGTAATTTTTCGGAGTTGGCTGCCGATTTCCATTCCACTGAGGCCTGAGATACTAGTTTGGGGCGATACTCCGATAGATGTGCTCGCCAAAATCCATCTGCATGGTCCTCATCTAAGCCAATCATGAATTCTAGATACGGTTCGATGGGGAAGGCTTCAATAGGGCTGCTTCCGTAAGCTCGCTCCACATCTCCAAGCAACAACGAGACAGCTTGTGCGTCGTAGAGCGCGTGATGAATTTTCAAGATCAGCCTCGGTGGCAGTATTCCACAACGCCTCGTAGCGGTAAATGAGTATGGCGGCATCATGATATGCTCCCAACCAGTTTCGACTTGACCAGAATGATTTTTGTTGTCCCATAAGAAAGCAAAGTCGGCAAGAACGACTTGCGCAAAAGGGAATTGAGACGAGTTTGTAAGGATGAAGCCTGTACGCAGGATTTCGTGAGCAGCAATGCAGGTGCTCCAGGCGGCTTCCAGCTGCTGCAAATCTCCGAGAACAGAGAACGTCAATTGATTCTCGTAAGCACCGTGATTGCTGCCTTCTGCCTGAGAAAGCATAGCCTGTTGAAGCGGGGTACATGGGAGTATCTTCTGGACTTGAAACCCCTTTCGAGCATATTTCAATCTCACGTTCTGTTGCCAGTTTTTGTCGAAAATGTGGTGCAAATTTGATTCGCTCCCTTTGTCCATCTCTGCTGTGGCCGGCAACGCTCCTAGCAGTTTCGCAATGGAAGCATGGCGCAGTATCAATGACACATCAACTTGCCCGAATCCCAACGTGAGCAGTCTTCTGGAAAGACTAATGCAATTGATTGAATCCAGCCCCAGGGCAAAGAATGAAGTATTGCGACCAATGACAGACAGTGGCATACCAGTCACGTCAGTAATTGCTTCACCAACTTTGATTTCATCTGGATGTATCAGCTCGCTGTCCCCAATTGGATCCTCTGGTCTAGAGGAAGGTTTCAAGGAAGTAGGATCGGTCTTAAGAAAGAACTGTTTCAAAGCTTTTCTATCACTCTTTCCCTGTGACGTGAGTGGAAGCACGTCCACATGGATCAAGTAGTCCGGCACCATATACGCGGGTAGTTCTAATTGCAGTTTCGCAAAGATTGACGCGCTATAGGAGGTCGGATCAACCTTCGAAGATGGTGCCAACGACCACCAGGCCACCAGACGACTTGGTGTCTGCTCTGAACCTTCGATAAGTAGGCAAACAGCATCCGTGACGGCTGACTTATGACGAAGTGCATGCTCAATCTCAGGGAGCTCTATCCTATGCCCTCGGAGTTTGACTTGGTCGTCCCGACGTCCATGAAACAATGTACTGCCATTCGGGAGCATGCGGCCAATATCTCCAGATCGATAAAGCCTGCCATATTCTTGATGGTCGATGAATTTCTCAGCGGTCAAGTTTGCGTCGTTGAGGTAGCCTCGTCCAACTTGGTCTCCACCGATCCAGATTTCTCCGCAAGCACCTTTGGGAAGAGGTTGGAAGGCCTGGCTGCTAGAAATGAACATAGACGTGTTGGGAAGCGGTTGGCCAATATTGTTGATATGATCGAAAGGAGAGACATCCCAGTGAACTGAGCAGATATTCGTTGTCTCGCTCGGACCGTATCCTTGGTACAGGCCGCGACCAGACCAGTCACCAAAGACTTTCGACGTCACAGCCTCTCCAGCTGTTACTAGCATCTCCACGTTGGGAATTTTGTTCCGGCTGATAAGGGCTGCCACTGAAGGAGTGAGGCTGAGATGTGTCACCTTTAGCAACTCGATGAAACGCTCAATACCACGGAACAAAACATCATTAGAGGCAGCGCAGAGCCGCATTCCCGTGTGCCAAGTGTAGAGTATCTCGAAAACAGAAACTATAAACGTCAGAAGACATCTTTCAAATATGTCGATAGAGCTTCTCACCGTCGAAGGCTGGGGAGCAAGCTTGCAATAACGCTCCGTCTGCTACTGATGGATATCTGCGGGACAGGACGTCGATATTGCTGAGGATGTTTTTGCGTGTGATGAGCACCCCCTTGGGTATGCCGGTGCTGCCAGAAGTGAAAACCGCATACGCCAGATTTGTACCGTCAACTGTCGGAAGCATAAGCTTAGGCTGAGCATACTCGGCAATCCTGTCAAAAAAAAGGACACTACCAACCTTGCCCATAGCTTCGTGATATTCAAAGTTGCTCTGTGTTAGACAATGTCGACATCTTGCACTGTCAAGAATTCGGCGTGTGCGTTCTGGCGGTGCTTGCGGATCAATCACAATATATGCTGCCCCAGCTTTCAATACCCCAAGGATAGAGATGTACAACTGAATAGACTTGTGCATGAACAGACAAACAAGTTCGTCCACGGAAATGCCCTTAAAGGAAAGAAACTGGGCAACCAGACCTGCCTTCTGGCTCAAATCGCGATATGATACCTTCGATACTTTCAAGGCACCGTTGATTGGGTTAAAATCATCTACGAACTCGATAGCAATCCGCATAGGGTCATCCTGAGAAATTCGGTCAATAATTGAAGAAATTTCAATCGCTGAGTCGACGCTAGAAAATTTCGAGTTGGCTATCGATAGATCCTGAGGTCGGATATGATCAAAAACCTTTTTCCAAGGTTCGTTTGGAGACTGAGCATAGTATGCAACAATGGTTTCGAACTGACTTACAAGCAGCTCGATTTGCTCAGGACACAGGACTGACGCGTCATAAGTGGCTTTCACTTGTGCCTGATGGCGCTGTGGATCGATCTCGAGGATCAATGCACACCGAAGTGAATCTCTTCCGTCCGTTACCGACAAAGCAGATTTAGTGTTTTCTTTGCTTCCAAGGCTCTCTTGCCAGACAAACAGCGTGTCGAACAAAGCCTGGCTGGCAGTGATTCCAGCTAGTTTCTTGATGTCGAGTAAAGGCAACTGCCCGAAATGGAGGAAGTTGTGGTGAAGACGGTGCGTGTGCGAAAGAAGATCGCCTACAGTTCGCAAGCGGTCAAAGTTGATTCTCACAGGCAACGTTGAAATGCAAGGACCGAGGAGATTCTCTATGCCAAGCATCGAAAGTGTACGGCCGGATGACACAGACCCAAAGACGACCTCAGATGTCCCACAGTAGAGGTTCAAAAGAGTGGCAAAGGCAGCAGAAGGAATGCTATGCCGGCTAATGCGCAGTTTCTGGGACGTAGTTTCTAGAAGTGACAGATCCATTTTGCTGCTTCGGCGAAAAGTACGAGTGTCAGCTTTGCATTTCGCATTGGTCAAGATAGGCAGAGGCGTCGGAGCAACGTCTCGTAGATGGTCTGCCCAGTATTCTTGGGCTGCTGCAGCTCTCTTGCTGGAGAGAAAGGCCTCTTCGTACTGGACGAATTGCTGGAAGTGAGGTCTTTCAGGGGGCGCAGCTCCAGATATCAATAGGTTGAGGTCGGCCATGATGAGATCCCATGACCAGCCATCGTAAAGAGCGTGGTGGATACAGACCCACACGGTGGTATTAGTTTTAGATGCGACGAATGTCAAGCGCAGCGGCCGTGATAGAGTCAGGTCGTGGGTTTCTCCAGGTCCTGCGGAATCAGGCTCTTCAAATCGAATTTGCTCAGTAGGGTCAAAGTTCTTCCATATAATGCGGGCAAAACAGCTCTTTTGCTGAGACGACTGGATGAAGCCAGATCGAAGGATGCCGTTAAGCTCTGCTAGACGACAGAACGCTTGCACGAAATCTGCGATTGACACCGACTTCGCAAATTCGATCTTCAACCAATTGAAATTGACATGTTTGGAAAGTACTGATTCTGTTAGCATCGCTAATTGCAACTTGCTGCATGGTACGACATTCTCTATATTTGAAAACTCAGCTGCTCTCAGTTCCGACCTCAGGATATCTTTCAAGGCCTCAAACGAATTCGCTTGGCTGTTTATCGGTGCTACCAGAGTAGAATGAGAGGCCTGCCTTTGCTGCAAAGCTTCCGACAATGTGGCAATCGTGTCTGCTGACAAGATGTCAGTCACTGCGACTTCCTTGCCTTTGCTCCGCAGCTCGGAAGCGACCCGAATAGAGCGGAGCGAATCCAGTCCTCTTGACCAGAGATCTTCGTATCGTCCGATATCCATACCAAGCTCATTTCGGATGACTTGAGATACAAGCTTTTCGAGATCGCTCGTAGAGTCGTCTGTACCCGACTTATCACGAACAGTTTGACCCAGGTAGATGCTTTCAAGGCTTTGCCTATCAATTTTCCCAGAGGGAAGTTGTGGCAGTTCATGAGTAAGTATTATGAAATCCGTGGGCCGCATGAAAGGAGGTAGCCATGCTTTGCATTTCTCTTGCATCGCCTGCCGAAGATTGGATATCGATGTGTCATCATCAAGCAAACAGAAAACAATGAGTTTGCCCTCGATAATGCTTGCAACTGCAAAGCGAACACTATTCACCTGACATATTACTTGCTCAATTTCGCCCAGCTCCGCCCGTTGTCCTCGGATCTTGACCTGGCCAGATGCCATTCGCCCAATATACTCCAACTCGCGGCATGGCAGAAGCCGCGCTCGGTCCCCAGTGCGGTAGACAATTCCATAGCCACGTAACGTAACAAAGGCAGCACGCGTCTGTTCGGAGCGGTTGATGTAGCCTTGAGCCAGCTGTCCAGCCACAGCGAGCTCTCCGATGTGGCCCATGGGAAGAACGTGAGGCTCACTACTTTGTTCTTCCGTGATAACAAAGACTGAAAATGTTGAAAGTGGCCGACCAATAATGACGGCTCTCGACTCAATACCAAGTCTCGGTGCGATCGTGCAGTGTATGGAGGCCTCTGTTGGGCCATACATGGGAAGCAGAACACGTCCACTATTTGGCCTTTGTGCGAAATGCTCGATCACAGACCTTGGGAGCATTTCGCCGATTGTCAAGAGCAGTCTCAAGCACGGAACCGCATCCCAATTCCGTAGAAGTGTTCCAACTACTGTAGGGGTGAGTTCGGCCGCGTCTACACTAAGCTCACTCATGACTCCAGTGAGATCGTTCAGCATGTCTTCTCGATGACAACAGACGAGAGTAGCGCCCCTGTGGAAAGTGAAGAAGACTTCGAAGACGGAGACGTCGAAGGTGGGTGCAGCAAACTGTAGGAATCGACGATATTGCGGCACATGCTCTTCATGAGCCAATAGCGCTTGCGTGACTGCTCCATGGGGGACACCGACGCCTTTCGGCAAGCCAGTAGACCCGGAAGTATACATGACATACGCAAGGCTGTCAGGATGTTGCTGCACCTGTGACAAAGCAGACGGACATGTATCAGTGGCTTGATCTTCGTCGTCTTCGTCGATTACCAATGAAACAACATCCAAACCAATTTCTGATTTTAAAAAGCGATTTCTGCACGCCCGCGTGGTTATTACTACTCTGGCATCCACATCTTTTAAGATGAAAGCAAGCCGTTCTGTAGGTACATCCAAGTTCAATGGACAGAATGCCGCTCCGCTCTTCAAGATAGCCATCTGAGAGACATAGAGTTCGGGACTTTGCGGAATCAGGAGGGGAACGACGGAAGTATGGGTGAAACTATCGTCGCGATCGTAGTGCCCTGCAAGGGCTGCTTTCAGGCGTTTTGCTAGTCGATCAGAGAGCCGATCCAGGTCTTGGTAGGAAAGCTGAACTCGTTGCTTCTGAGAGGTAAGGAAATCAATGGCAATCGTGGAGTTCGATGCACCTTGCACAAGTTGATGGAGTAAGAGTGGGCCCCTGAGGACTTTTCTCTGCGGATTGACGATGGATGATAGCGGGGCGCTGTCGGCAGAAAACAGGTCATCTGACGCGGCTCGATTGATCACAATATGCTGAAGCTGGCTCAAGACCTGCGAAAGAAACGACTCTGGGATACAGCAAGCTGAGGACAACGCAATTCTGCCAGAGCAGGCATCATACTGCACCTCGAGGGCAATCGTAGACTGCCTAAATGGCTAAGTATGGATCAGCTCTACTGCCGGTGGATCTCTCTTCCGGAAACGTACCTTGTTCAGAGTAATGGAAGTATGGTGGTCGGCTTGTCCAAGGGCGTCTTCAACTTGAACCTCGCTCCAAGAGCCGCAAAGGACGTCAACTTGGATAGCCTTCCCGTCAAACGAGAAGACAGGCTCTGCGATGCCTGTATATGATTGAAGAAGGGCAGCCCAAGACAATATGAGGAGTTCCTGCGGTAGGAGTAAAGGCCACTGTGATTGCAGTGTTCCCTGCGCTTGCTTGCTCTTGACTGTGCTAAAGAGATTGGGGAACCTGGTATATCTGGCTGTCTGATCCATTTGGTCGCGACGGAGTCGACGCGAGGGTTTGGGAGATTCACGGAGGATGGTCAAATGCTTTACGTGATGCCCAAATCCTCTTGGGTGGTGTGCTCGAAGACATGATCGCTGATGTCCTCCTCGTCGACATGGCGCAATAATATAGCGGCAGCAGGTGTTGTCAGTGCAAGCGCAGTTACTCGACCGCGCTTTCCTCGTCTGGTGGTGCCTTGTGTTGCTGACGTCGGCATTTTCGAATTCGTATTCTCTTGGCAGCCATCCGCCATGGACAAGGTTAGTCAGCATTCAACCCTCCTGCAGGCTTTTACGACGAATTACTCCCGGCACCTGGGGACCGTCTCGGACTGCTTCGGATCTACGCAGCGTGCTGAAGCACTTGACCGTTCATCTACAGCTACGTTTTCGCTCGTAGACCGACTTGGGTTTGACTGAAACGACCTTCTCCCCCTTCTAGCACAATAGCATATGCCAAACGGGAGTCCTCCGAAGTCGCCTCAAGTCTCATCCTTCCTCATGATCTACTTAGCTTTTCTCCGCCCAGTTACTCGCACCAATCATTCCCCCCGGGTATGATTGCGGAATCGCCAAGTCTTGTTCCATTGGTGTTGTGACACTGCTTGTCTTGAGCAACGCATGACGATTGCTCCTGCGTCAACGTAGAGCAGATTCCATGTAGATGCCTGTACTCCGTAGCGAGAGGTGAGACTCCCAAGAAGGTAAGTACTAGCAGAGCGTCAATAATGCATACGTACGTCTTGACCAGAGCTGGTCAAGTTTGAAATTCCCTCTTTCGACTGTGTGCTTAACGACTGAAGAATAAATGCACCTTGCTACTTCGGCTTCTCTTTCTCGCGGCAGGAGTATATCCCATCAGCGCCGGGTTGAGCCAATTGGGTAAATCTTGGGCTGGGTCTTCTTCGTTCAATGTCGCCGTCTCTTCTTCATCCAACAAGGTCCGAGAGCACCAGTCAGGACGCGAAGAATCAAAATGTCCAAACCTCCCCGCGGCAGCAGCAAAGGATCAACGGGGTTCTGCGAGCGCCAAAGCTCTTCCCTACGGCATCTGAGGAGGTACACGATCTGATATGTGTTGGCTTCGGCCCTGCAAGTCTAGCAATTGCAGTCGCACTGAACGACGCGCTGGACACCACCAATGTCGTGAACGGAAGGAAGCCTAAGGTGTGTTATCTAGAAAGGCAGCAGCAATTTGCATGGCATGCAGGCATGCTTCTCCCCGGCTCGAAGATGCAGATTTCCTTCATCAAAGACTTGGCAACACTGCGCAATCCTCGAAGCGAGTTCACCTTTCTCAACTACCTCAAGCGACACGACCGGATTGTTCAATTCTCGAATTTGAGCACCTTTCTTCCTTCGAGAGCTGAGTTTGAAGACTATCTGCGCTGGTGCGCTGACCACTTCGTTGATGTGGTCGAGTACGGCCAAGACGTGCTGGAGATATTTCCCAAACAGGTAGACGAAACATTTTCCAAAATCGATTGCTTCTCTGTCAATTTTCGAGATACTCGAAATGGAAGCATCTCTACGCGAACAGCTCGTAACATCGTGATTTCTGTGGGTGGTAGACCTCACATTCCGACATCTTTCCCTACTGATGAGCCACGCGTCTTACACTCGTCCCAATACTGCAGCCGATTGCCGGCGTTGCTCACGGAGAAGAATCAGCTCTTCAAAATCGCTGTTGTTGGCGGCGGTCAGAGTGGAGCTGAGATCTTTCATGACCTGCACCAGAGGTGTCCAAATGTGAAAACATCACTGATCATCAGGGACACAGCACTACGTCCGAGCGATGACTCGCCATTGTAAGTTACCCTTTCTGGCTTGAGCTCATTTATTGACTGTCAAGCGTGAACGAGGTCTTCGATCCAGAACGAGTGGATCATTTCTACAGTGGCCCGCCTGATGCTCGGGCGAATGCTCTAAGAACAGACAGAAGTACGAATTACAGCGTTGTGCGATCAGAGCTTCTTGTACATATCTACCAAGACCTGTATGAGCAGAGAATCAAACAACCAGATGACACCCAATGGCAACACCAGATTCTACCCTCACGTGAAGTTATCAAAGTCTCGAGCGGCGAGAGCCAAAATGGCAGAAAGCTGAACCTCACCATCAAAAACAACAACCCATTACGCAGCCCAGTTGGCGCTGACCAGGAAACGCTCGAAGTTGACGCTGTGCTACTGGCAACAGGCTACGTCCGCAACGCTCATGAAGAGTTGCTCAGGAGTTTAGAGCACCTTCGCCCGCCTGGAACCGACCAATGGCGTGTTCACAGAGACTACAAAGTGGAAATGGACGGAAGCAAAGTCAGTGCCGATGCAGGCATCTGGTTGCAAGGCTGCAACGAAAGCACGCATGGCTTGTCTGACACCCTGCTGTCCACACTGGCTACCAAGGGCGGCGAGATGGTGGAGTCGATCTTTGGCAGCGCTCCGGCTGAAGAAGGAGGAGGGAGTCCACTTTGAAATGGTGGATCGCATATGCGGGAGGGATTCATGATTTTCTCTCCTTATTGTGTGTCTGATCAAATGGAGTGATTTTGTATCCATCCTGCCAAAGGCTCTCTCTCTCTCTCTCTCTCTCTCTCTCTCCTCCCGAAGCCCCTTGAGGTTGGAAAAAGGAATCTAATCTCCGTGGGTTGAGTAAGCGATACCCGCATCACAATCGTTCATCATTCATCTTGCTCATGAATTGATTGGTTCATTCAGATTCCCTCCCACCCCTTATAAGTCGTTACACTTCACTGCCTGGCAAGGACAGAAAAATCCAGATGTAGACCCCAGATTTCATCGCCACTCACCAAACCAAGCCAATCCAAGGACCCATGCCTTGCCCCTAACTACGCGGTGGCGGAGCGCCTCGGCTCGGCCACGGTAAGGAAAGGACAGGACAGGACAGAGCTCGATATCTGCATGTGAAGCAAAGAATATTTATGGTCGTTGTTCGTCGGCTCGGTCTATCTGATTAGTTCAGACGGTCTCACAACGTAAGTCTCCGAGGATAAGGTAGAGAGATAGGATATGGTAGAAGATCAAGCTTCCTTTGCACAATATACGAAGTATGTTGGGTGTATCTATAGAGCATGGCCATATCAGCGCAAATGGGTATCATTGGCCTGCTCCAAATCATATCAAAAACGAATAATGCAACATGCAGACAGTGTCGTCTTGCCAAAGGTCGTCATCGTTACCAGTAGCATGTACTCACGGCGACCGAGACAAACAACTCCATGTCCGATGTTTATTCTTTACCTTTTCACATCCTCTTGCATGCTCGTTGTCATCGTCATCGTCATCGTCATCATCTTCCAAAGAAATTCGATACCTCCGAACACTTTCCGCCTCACCGTCCTTCCCATCAAAGAATGCCTTCCTCGGGCATCTGCCATGATACCACCTCGGTGTAATCTTCTTCCAGAACCCACGAAGTCCACTGGTTGAGCGATCGATCTTATCGTACTCCAGTCGACGGCTTTCAACAGATGTCCAGGACATGGTGGAGGTTGGATGCGGTCGGTGCGGCGGAAATGCTAAGGGCGAAATGGGCTTCTCTTCGAGATTGGAGGATGATGTATCAGCCAGCGAGCTGAGTGAGGAAGACGTGGTGGCTGGGGTTGGGCTGCTATAGAAGGTTTGTAGCGGCGCTGCTACCGTGGAGGAGCTTCGTCTACTGCTCCTCGCTGATCCGAAGCGTGGTATTGAGGCCGTTGAGGTCAGATATGCGAAGCCGTTTTCTGTCTTTATAATACATGGCGGTGAAGGCCGAGGGTGGGGTATGGAGCACTGCCTCGAACGCGTTTGGTTTGTCTCGGATGTCGACTCATGACTTGATGCAAGTGTGCCCTCAAGGGATTGAAACAGTTGACAGCTTTGTCGATGAAAGGAGATCAAGTCCTGACCCTTTCGGCGGGCGGGCACACTGCTTCGCCGGCGAGGTATAGATGCTTTGGGGCCTGTGGGAGCTTTGTATCGGCATCTTTTTCGTGGTGATTTAGAAGGTGGTACTGGCGCTTTTCGTTGGGCGGAGACGACCTGTTCTGTCACCACTTGCCCTGCGGCATCCTCCAGATTTGCGCGGTCCGGCGACGAGAGTTCGACCGAAGAGGCTTCAATGTCTGTTTCCTGCTCTTTCCTTTCTAACTTCCGCGTATGAAATATCTTGTCTTCTGTTGAAGCCCCTAGGTTACTATGGAAAGACTCGCCATCTGACGACGAGGTCGGACATGGGCTGACTGGCTGTTGACGCATTGAGTCGGGTTGAATTGGCTTGACTCCTTTGGCAGTCAATCGTCCAAGCTGCAGAGATATAGGGAGGAGGTATGTTCGAGCAGATGATCGAGATGCTTGATCAAGCGGATGGATCCGAGAGGTCATCAAGGAATCTTGCCCAAAGTAGCCAACAGTACATCGGTGTCGGCATCTGTTACTCCTCCAAAGTCTTGTGCCGAGCTTTGAGCATTCTTGAAGGTTAAGAGAAGGGGTTTTCAAGGCTTCTTGAAGAACACTGGGGAACCAATTCATTCACATGCTTCGTGAAACAGCATGTTTGCAATCGAGGTCGTGAGTCAGTGTGCACCAACAGAAAGAACGAGTGACGGTTTCACGTAGGAAACGGAAGAGAAGGTCGGCTGATACATAGATCAATGGGAATAACAATGGTCCATGTGTCCATGTCTGATCTATCACCACGTTGTTAGCAGTCTTTTTGACAACACAAATCATGATAGGCTGCATCAAGAAGATCCAGACGGTCTGCTGCAGGCCCTGAGAATTCGCATCGGCTACTGCAAGCCTAAGCACGTCAAGATGAAGGCCATTGTTCTCATGCAAGCCGATGCCGGGATGATGGACTGGGCTCTCGATCGCTTCAACAAGAGGCCATTTTTGCTCACGCGAAGGTTGTTGTGGGGCGTGGGAAAGAGGTGTGGGAGCTGGATCTGGACTTTTGATTTGTTGCGTGCGCCCCAGTGTCCACCGAGCCTTTTCCGCTGCACAACTCGCTTCGTCGCTAAGCAGAAGCCCTTCTTGACTGCAGCCAATCTGATGCTCTAAAAGGGGCGTGTGGTTGACACTGCAAGCCAACATGAAAGGTGCGACAGCGAATCCAGTGCTCCACCAGATCTAGATGACATGATCACCTTCCAGGCCATGCCAGAGGCTGGTTTCGGCATGGTCCATTCTCACCGCTTGCGCCGCGCTCCGGGGTTTCCCTATTATTGCAATCATCACGCGGTGAATTAGCCAGCGGTGTGACCAACCCTTGGAGGACGAGCGTCTAGGGCGAGTGGAGAATCGCATCAACAGGCGGAAAGCAATACAATCAATCGTGGCATGTGCTTCTCACCCTGGAAGATGGCGATATTCCCCGAAAGGCATCAGACCGCATCGGAAATGTTGCTTAAAGGGGCAAGCAACTCGAGGGAGTGCAAAGCGATACATTGTTTACGACTTACCAAGTGCGCTCTGAAGATTAAGCACTCATTCCTTCCATGCTCCGTGGAACAAGAGCTATGTCATCTTGGAACGAGAACGAGGCATGGAAAGAGCAGTCATATTCTTGCATGTTTGCCTCAGATTGAGAGGACTTGGGATGAATGACCATGTCTACCATCAGGCTGGAGTCTGAACGGCATTCCTGAACGCATAGGCAGACATTAGGGGCCAGCCACGCTAACGTTGATTGACCTGTGCTGCTTCGGTTCTGGACTCCGCATGGCGTCTTTGCATGTCTCTATCCTACTCTATATGATCCACGGCTTTTGCCGAATTTGGCGTGTGGAGGTTCAGGGCCAGGGATAGGCCGAGGTAGTAAATGAACGGCGTTGATGGGCTTTGAGCTGAGGGAGGCAAGAGACCTGGGATGCCCCTGCATGGGACTATTCGACGAGGGACTTCATTTCATTCTCCTGTCGTGTTGTTTACTGCTCCGTTTTGAGCATCGAGTATCCTGTCATGGCCGATGACCTTGAAGGGCTGGAATTCTGGTGAAGCCTTGAAAGGAAGAACATTCCCTCATACGCTCATTGGCAACAGGTGGCCATCTTCACAGATCTTCCAATGAACCTAGCTTTCGTTCATGTTCAGCGCTCCACCGTGATTCCATGCTCAGGGTTAATGGGGATACTGGAAGGGGAGATCATTGCGTCGGATGCACATTGTAGACCTTTCCTAGCCTCGAATTCCCTCCCGGCTTGTGCGATGGAATGAATAGGGGTTGGTGATTCACATCTGAAGTCCGGCAGTGATTACTTAGAGAGGCCCAACCCCTGAGCGTGAAGCTGTCTCGTTCATGTTTAATTTCCCATCATTCTGTGCTCGAGCATCCTCCGCCTCCTACATTGTGCTGCTCCGTACATATTTAGCAGCCTCCGAACACATGTCCCCTTACTGCTAGCCATGTTCGTTCATTTCGTTCGTCCTAAATAGTCGCGGCGATACGACTGAACAAAGAAGCGAGGGAGGCGTCTTCTTCGACGCCCTGCGCCTTATTGAACGGAAGCCCGGCCTGCTGGAAGTGTCCAACAAGGTGTTGGAGGATGAGCCGGTTACGCATGCCAGCGCAGCGGATACACGATATTGCACCGTCCTAAAAAATCGCCAGATATCGACCAGTAGTGGACGCGATCACAGCAACCGCCTGGGGGCGCCAGCACCTGGTCCTAGGACATATGGACGCCCTGTGCAGTAGCCACACGGCGAGGGAGCGATGAGCAGGCCTTATTTGGTCTCGGTAGACCAGGCCTCCGGGCTAAACATCACCTTTCACAGGCTTCAAGCCACGCAATATGGTCTCAAGTACGATGCTTGGGCACAATGTCATGCCCTCGTTACACCGGAACCGGCCAGTTCTCCTCGTACTCTCCTCATGCGAATCGTGGTACTAGCTAGAATCATATTGACCAAGCAATCACACAAAGACAAGACAGCTCTCAATAGGTGCCGCCATTGAACGTAGTCGCTCCCAGAACACCGAGACCCTGAAAGGTTTCATGCCTAACAAGGCTTACCTCTTCCGTATTCCAGACAAGTGATGAACGACCGATGTTCCTTTCACAAGCAAGGCCGGCACCACCTTGGGCTGGAGAACGGCAAGAATGGTACACTGTATCGAGGGAGCCTATTAGCTGGACTAGTAATGACAATCTGGTCTGAGAGATGACGCCAGGATCGCCAACTCAGTGACTATCGAGGAGATTAGTGTAGAATGTCACATAGGGACTGTCAAGGATGAGCACAAAAATAAGACATACTTAATTACCTTCTAATCTACTAGATGAATAACACGTTTGCGTCCTCAATGACTGTAGAAAGTCAATTTGACTTAGACGTTAGTCCCACGGAGATATCATCCCCGGCTGAGAGTAATTTGTGATGCGATCTGCCATCTGATCTTGGGCTCCGAAGCACCACAACAGAAGATCGGGCCCAAGGGTGAAGTAGCGTTGTGCTCTCCTTGCCCTACGGCCTGGCATTTTCGCTGATAGCCAAAAATCTTCCCCACGTAGAATGGCCAACCCATTGGGATGATGGACGGCAGGGCCTCATGAACAACAAGGAAGCATTCTGCGGCAGTACAGTATAATACGAGGGTGTGGGTGTTAGGAAGAGCGTAGCTTTCGGAACGGAATCTGTGACTTTCGCAAGACCTAGACCCTACCGAGGTGCTAATTATCATGGAAAAGAAAGGAATGGGACAACGCGACGGCTCAGCATCGTACACTCATGTGAGAGGGGGGGAAATCGAAGTCCCAGGTAATAGCCAATCGACTACTGATTAAGTATTAAACGTATGAGCAACAACAAAATGGTCTGTTTTTGAAGTGAGCTACTCGAGCTGAGCGTGCCCTTCTTTCGCAAGAGAATGTCGCAGCAGACATAGAGGTACAAGAAGGCTAGGTACGTCGGTGAGCGTAGCGTAGCATGCTGAAGCCACGCAGTCAAGCGGAGTATGGTGATCCGTCCAGTCGAAGCACTCAAGGGATCCCATTTCACTTGCGCAACAGGCCATCGAGGCTTCCCGAAACAGCTCAAGTATACCATGCGATGTAGACGGTGCCAGGAATGGGTCGCAAAGTTCCTGTCAGGTGTGGCCTCCCAGGGTGATGCCGGAGTAAGAGCCCGAAGAGGGTTGCTTGCCAGCATCAACTGCGATTCTGGGCTGATGGATCATGCTTGGATTGGGCAAAGCTTTCCGCACCTGTCTCCGGTACCACACAATGCAGCTTTTGCAAGTAGTGTCCGATATTCTCCGCGGACAAGATCTGTTCCTGGTGCTTATGATTCTGTGCAACGGAGTATGGTAGGTGTCAACCCGCGGGCTCTGAGCATTGAAGTTGAATGTCGTCTCCAACCCCCTGAACGCGATATAAACCTTGGCGTTTCTCAATGCGCAGCCGCCTCTCCGGCCCCCTGCACTAATTCTTGAGCAGAGACAGAGCCAGAGAAAGAACAACCATAAAGAACAAATGCGGTACGACAATCTCCTCCACCACGTCTCTAGCCTTGACAGCTTACAAAGGCACTCATGACGTCTGTTGTCATGCCCACTTCGGCCACACATGAGTTTACCACCAAAGTCCGAGCGCCACCATGCCCTCCAACACGCAGTCCGATCAACAAGCGCGGCAATCTTCAACAAGCAAGTTCTTTGGCAGGAAACTACACAAGGGCAGACAGACCGAGAGCAAACATGAAGACGGTGGGGGCTATGAGAGTCCGAACGCATCCAATATCAATGGCTCAAAGTCGTCGCGACATTCGAACAGAGCATCGGTGCATTCCGTGGAGAACGATGGAGACCCTGCCGGACTTGCCATGACTGCTGGAGTCATTACTTCGATACCTTATCACACTACCTCCGCCGATGCGAGGACTCCCATCTCTGTCGACCACCTACCCAGGTCCGATTCGACGTCAAGCAGACAGAGCCCGCAGCCACATCACTTGAATAAAGGATCAGACTTTCACCAATATCCCGCCTGGAATGGTTCGAACCAGTCTGGTGCGGGTGCTTCGCATCCAACCGGGCCGAGGCCGCCACCGCATGGAAGCACGTCCGGTGATAAAGGAACGAAAATCCAGCAGCTGGGTAGACCAGGAAGTTCCGTGGCGCAACACGCGAATCATACGTCTGCCTCTACCTTCGACCCCCCGCCTCCAGTCCCGAGAAAATCGTTTGACCAGGCCAGCATAAACTCAACGGTTTCAAGCGCCACAAGGGGCTCGAGTCTGTTCTCGGACACCCATTCCTCGCGGACAGTCATTCACTCAAAACATGACGAACAAGACAAGCTTTCAGTCATTGGCCCCTCGACTTCACGGGTTTCGCTTCTTAGCTCCGCAGGTTGGACGCCGCACCATCAGTCGGGTTTCAGTTCTACAGCGTCGTTCTCACCCGACGGTTTTCAGATACCGAAACCTGACGACGACCGAGTCATCGAGCAGCAATTCATCGAACTCATGCATAAGCGAGGTTGGCAGAATCTGCCGGATCAAGCAAAACGACAGATCGTTGCCTATCCTGCGAGTAAGAAATGGACGTTAATACACCAAGACCGGTTGACAGAATGGCAAGGGGAACAGAAACGGAGACAGCATGCAAGGCAGACAGGTGTCCCAGATGGCAACTTTGGCCTTATGACAAGGATGGACGAAGAGGGCTCTCCGGAATGGTATGTCAAGAAGATCATGGATCATACTATAGACTCCAAGCAATTGGGAAGTCTAAGCGTTAGTCTGAGAACACAACCTATCATTTGGGTCAAGGCATTTGTGGAAGCCCAAGGACAAGTTGCTTTAACCAACGTCCTGCTCAAAATCAACCGCAAGCAGGCCACTGGCCCTGCTCCCGCCTCAGGCCTCACAAGCGACAAAGACCTCGACCGCGAATATGATATCTGCAAATGTCTCAAGGCGTTGATGAACAACAAATATGGGGCTGATGATGCTCTGGCTCACCAGCAAGTTCCGATAGCTCTGGCAACCTGTCTTACCTCCCCTCGGCTGACGACAAGAAAGCTCGTCAGCGAAGTTCTTACGTTCTTGTGTCATTGGGCTGAGGGACAAGGGCATCTGAAAGTGCTACAGGCCATGGACTATTGCAAAAATGCGAGTGGAGAGAACGGCCGCTTCGACGCATGGATGCGCATTGTTGAAGTCACCATCGATGGCCGAGGCAAGATGGGCAGTCTTGTTGGAGCCAGCGAAGAGGTCCGAAGCGGTGGTATCGGTATGGAGAACCTGCTCATGGAATATGCGGTGGCTACACTGTTCCTGCTGAACATGATCGTCGATGCACCGGAACGAGATCTGCAGTTACGATGCCACATCAGAGCGCAATTCATTGCGTGTGGTATCAAAAGAATCCTGGTCAAGATGGAGGGGTTCCAATACGAGGTTATCGACAAGCAAATTGAACGCTTCCAGGAAAACGAGGCAATCGACTATGAAGACCTTCTACAGCGAGAGAACAACAGCATTCAGAGTGGTATGGAAGGAGACGTCAAGGATATGACGGATCCTGTACAGATCACCGATGCGATCATGTCAAAGGTCCGAGGGACGCGAACCCAAGATTATTTCCTGTCCGCCATGCAGCATATGTTATTGATACGAGAAAATGAGAGCGATGACCGGCTGCGGATGTTTCAGCTCGTTGATGCTATGTTGAGCTATGTCGCTATGGATAGGAGATTGCCGGATATGGATTTGAAGCAAAGCCTGAATTTTACAGTGCAAAGCCTGCTTGAAAAGCTGCACACAGATTCAGAGGCACGGCTCGCATTTGATGAAGTCACAGAAACCAGACAGATTGCAGAGGCTGCAATGTCGGAGCGTGATGAAATGAAAGCGCAGATCGAGCTTGGAGCAGATGGCTTGGTGAAGAAGCTTCAGAAGCAAATTGCAGAGCAAGCTGGAATAATCGAACTTCAAGCACGCCAGAACGAATCGCTAAGGTCTGAAATGGCAGACCTGCAAAGAATACGTGGACAAGAATTGCAAAGAAACGAGCTCGAAACCCGAGAACTGTATCTTATGCTCCGAGACGCGCAAGATGTTGCTGCATCCCATGCGAAGAACGCAGGCAAAGATGGTCTTGGTGCGGGTGACCCTAAGCAAATGCAAGGGATTTTGGATCGAGAGAGGTTGATGGAGAGACTTGAACGCAGCCTCGAGAGAACGAAAACTCAATTTAAGCTTGAAGGGAAAGTCTGGGGTCAGGCCGGTCCCTCAGATCGGTTACGCGAGCTTCGAGAAGAGATGGATGACCAAGCGGATCTCGATTTCCAGGAGAAGACCAAACGGCACCTTACCCAGGCCAAGAGTGCCTTGGGCAGTGTCAGTCGAAGCAATGCTCATAGGTCGCAGAAGGGAGCCCGCCGAGCTGTAGCTGATGCATTAGCCATCAATGAAGAGCTTGAGGAGCTTGAAGAAGAGGCTGCTGATGGTCCTGTTGTCTTTGAGAAGCCGCGGATCGTCGAGCTGAAGAGGCCGAAGATGAATCCAGAACAGGCAACGGGCCTGTTGGGAGAGATAGCATCAAGAGTCAAGAGATATGATGCGAGTGACGATGAGGGCGATGGCGTCACTACTGGACCATCGCATCCCAGCCTCGAATCACAATCACCAAAGACACCTTCTGATGCGTCTTTGCTACATGAGGATGCCAAATTCACAGGTCCTCCTCCTCCACCTCCACCACCTCTACCTCCTAGCTCCGGGCTGATGCCAGGATTCGAGGTGGGACCTCCACCTCCGCCACCACCTCCACCACCGCCTATGCCATGCATGACCCTCTCCACCCCA
>JAABUK010004898.1_pt1 | contig 21364 bp, 30 predicted proteins | sample 5559141 | NCBI WGS metagenome assembly JAABUK01 (sample SAMN10711869, study PRJNA513367) | rock metagenome | isolation source: Antarctica rocks | place: Antarctica: Victoria Land, Pudding Butte nord | collected 2016-01-03
GATGACACTTGGCACGCTTTCTGCAGACATGTGGGAGTGCTGTATCTCATCAAGTCCATGACAAGTCCATGCTGACCCCTGACACGCTTTCTGCAGACATGTGGGGGTGCTGTGTTTCATCAAGTTTTCAGGAGCGCTAGCATGGGGAGCAGCAGACATCTTGCAAGTCAAGTACAGCGAGATGCCTAGCATGCAGACCCTGGGCGATGGACCACAAACACTAGGTTTTGTCTTTGCTGCTGTTGGGGTTGGCTGCTTCTTTGGACCAATCTTCTTCAACTACTTTACTCCCCCAAGGTAACAATCCACAGCCAGTCAGCATTGTCTGCAACATGTCTCTCATCTGTTGCCATCAATGTCTTCATGTACTGTCTCAAGCTTGGTCAAGTCTTAGCCACCCGGCGCACATGCTGCAGCCTGTTGCTACTGGAAACTAACCCATCGCACCAAGCTGCCCTCCAATGACTTATTGATGATACACAGAGACGTGCACAATCATTTGACAACCACTATCTGCCCATGTTCACCAGCTTTGATTGATGAAGACTTGCATTGAATGTTTTGCCATGCAGGAAGCCCCAGCTGCTGAGGAGCACAGCAGCCTCCTTCTACTGCTTTGTGGTGGGCTACCTGCTGCTTGTCTTTGCGGCAGACATCAAGCTGCTGCTGGTATCGACAGTGGTGCGCTCAGCTGGCAGTGCTGTGCTGTGGATCTACTCCACCCTCATGCTGCAGTACATTGTCCCCAACCAGCTGCTGGGGCGAGTCATGGCTCTGGAAATGGCCCTCTTCACGGTGAGACTTACTCTCTCTCAGTGTTGGTCCAGAGGTATGCAACACCTGCAGTGTGCAGTGAAGGGAACCCCCTTTGGGTACCGTGATTGACTGTTTGCAGGCTTTTGTTCACACTCAAAGATGCATTCAACCACTATTCAAGTAAGCTTGGATCTTTCGGTTGCTGATTTGACTGTTGCTGCAATGTTCAGAGGAAAGAATGCATGTTTTGCACACAAAAACACTTGCTGAATTGGTATGCCCGCAACAAAGGACATCACTCTGCGTTGTTGAGACTCAGACTCTGAATCTCAAGAACACAGCACAGCTCTCTGCAGCATACTGCACTCCTGCAGCATGCTGAGTGTAATGCTTGCGGTGCCGCAGGGATCTTCAAGCGTGCTACAAAACAACACTGGCTCCCTGCATGATGCTTCAGAAGGCATTCTGTACATGCTCATGCATTTCCATGACATCACCTTGCCGTGGAAATATAAATGTGACTTTATGTATCCCTGCATCTGTCTGTGTCACACATTGTGGCTTTCTTTGACACATAGTCGTTGCTGCCCAACCTTTGTGCATGTACAAGACACTTAGCCCAGGGAATCAAGCAAACGATACATGAACATCTTAATGGCACACTGCTTACACTAAGCAATGTGACCTGTGTTCTGATGTGCATGCAGGTTGCTGACAGTGCCAGTGCAGTTTTTGGCGGCGCTGCTTTTGATTTGCTGCACCTGAATGCAAGGCAGGTGAGCTCCATCATGCTGGGAGTAACCCTTGCCCCTACCACAGTCTGGACTGGCTATGCATGGTGGCAATCTAAGCTCGTGTCCCAAGAAGCTCAGAAAGGAGGTGCTGAAACTGGAGCAGATGCAGCTGCCATATAGTTTTTGTGCTATCTAGTCTGAGTATGAGGGATGTCAACAGAGGCAATCAAGCTGCAGTGTGTACTTTTATGCTTGACCTGCGACAAGGCATATTTTATAAATAAAGCTCGTGCTTGTTTTGTATTTGGCCCAGCCCTTTCTCCAAGCCCAAAGCATAGGGTTTCCTTTCATGCATCTACATTAGCTCTTGAAGGCTTGCTCTGTTGTTTCTGCTATTTTTTTATGCTTCAACAGATAGGGAAGACACCGTATGCTAAGTAGGGAAGACACTGCTAAAACTAAGCTCAGGTATCTCGATTAACTTTTTTGTAGAGCCTTGCAGACATGGTCCTGGGTGTTGTTGACTAACGCCTGCATACATATACTCACTGTCAATGAAGAGCTTGTTGCAGATTTAGATATTTCAAAGTCACTGAATTGGTGCAAACTTGAACTCACAAGTTGTTCTCCCAGTGACGATGCCGATGGCATAAAGTTCGCACTTGTCCCAGCTCTGTATCAGGCGGCTTCAGCCTTGTTGCAAGGAGGCGAACCTGCCGATCAAACTACTCGATCAGCAAATCAGTGTTTTGTTGATCCATCGCCGACACGACACAGCCGCACGAGCCCGCAGCAGGTAGCAAAACAACAGCATAGACGACTCGAGGTGTACAAATCGATAGCAGATAGCCTGATCGCTGCACAGCGCGACATAAGCGTGTAAGGCTTACCAGCTTCGCTGGTGGTTCCATCCATAGCAGTCATTACACTGGACAGCAGCTGAAGCCTGCTGCGCATGAGCACATGGTGCAGGGGACATCATGAACAGACCGACAAAGCGAGTAAAGTCTCACAATGCAGAAGACAGTCCTGTGTATCAGGTGCACAGCAAAGACCTTGTTGCCATGCTGGATGAGACTCCTGTTGAGGTATATCATGCAAAAAGCGGCCCTTGCAGCATTACTCTGTCTTGACAAGAGTGCATGCATGCTGTTGCAGAGCCACCTGCATACGTAGTGCATGCTCAGTATTTGTGGGCCCAGCAAAAAATGCTGCTGAGGTGGATGTATCTTATGCCAAACAGTTGGCCTGCGCTAGTCTTTGACCATGTAGCAACCGCCAATAATCATAGATCGCCAGCACTAGTAGCTGAATGGCCAGCTTGGCTGTGCAGGAGGACAACATTGCCATTCGTGTAAGATGCAGGAGTGGTCAGCAAATCCAACTGCAAACTTCAGCTCAGCTTCCTGTGCATGTCCTTGTGCAAGCAGTGCAGCAAAGAATACCACCAAGTGACTATGTTGGATATCTTGCGAGCAATGGCGATGAGCTGATTTCCCATCATACTCTTGCAACCTGTGACATACAAGATGAAGATGTGCTGGATTGGGTCAGTCATTCAGAACCGACAAGAATGATTGATATTTCAGTGTTCACTGAAAAAGCCACCGTTTGCCAGCCTGTGTCCCTTCAATATGGAAACACATGTCTAGTAGACAAAGTCATTCAAGATTTACAGGCAGTGTTGCCTCCACGAGAGGCAATTGGTTTCTTTGTGCTGGATGGAGTCCAATTGCAGCCTGAGTTGACACTTGCAGCATGTACACCTCTTACAAACATTGTTCTTCATTGGGTGAGTTTCCTGATGAACGGTTGCACCGGCGTTGATGCAACAAGTTAATCTGGTGAGGGAGGATCACAGAAGAGGAGGCCGAGAGGGTCCAGCCAGAAGATTGATGTGTTGTATGCACATATCTCTTTCACGGTCCCAAGGTCACAAAGCATCATTGAAGGACATGTTGCTACTTCCTGCTTCCCGCTTTACATAACTGCAATCGTTGGATTGGCTCAAGCCCTGCCAAGTGGCACTCATTTGACCAGAGCATACAAGCACCGTGTTTTGTTGTGCCAATCAGACCTCTGCACAGTGCTCAACAGATTGTCTCCTTGCCTGCTGGGTAAGTTTTGTAGGTGTGAGCCTGTAGTATAATGCATTGTAGTTATTGTGCGTCACAGGGGTTTAGTCAGACATTCATTTCTCGAGGCAGCACTGTTCATTGCAGATGCACATACCATGCAGTGACTATTAGACTCTGTTAGACTGCGGCCCAACTGTGCTGCAGCATCAACAGCAAGCTGCAGCAGAAACATGGCCTGCTTGCAAGGCTCTGTGGCTGATGAGAGATCACGCACATGAGCTTATTTATGGCAGCTTGTACATTGTGAGGCTGAGGGATTTCCTTTGAGGCTATAGTGGAAGGGCAGCCGCAAACTGGCAATGTCCCTGACAGCCACCTTATGAACCTTGCTCTGTCTGAACCGCTTCACATCCCATTGGCTGCAGCAACTGTTGCAGACAAGTTTGCTATGATAGCAATGATAATCATGGCATGATGCTGATGATCTGCTTGCTGCAGTGTGTTGCTGCCTTGCAAGTTAAGCAGCCTCGTTTCAACAGTCAGCAACAGATGCTACAAATTCTTCTGAGCAGCTGCAATTCACTGCCCTTGACTGACAATACAGGGTCAAACATGCACTTCGCTCCATGTCAATCCATTGCGCATTCTAACACAACCTTGGAGTCCGACACTGGCTCACTATCAATACGTCTATGATCCAGGCAATTCACACGGGGTGAGCCTACTCGCTTCAGGTGCGACATTGCTCGGGGTGGGGGCTCACACCCCCAATGTCAGTTGCCAGCTGAGATGGGAATCAAAACCAGTGCGTACAAGCTATGGCGAAGATTCACCCTGCTAAGTCCAGCTGGCAGCTTCCATTAGTTCCTCTGTGAGCTTAACAGCAAAACCCCCAAGCCCTGTAGCTGCAGTGCAGGCAAAACGTGCGGACACTATTGCCTTGGCATTCGAATAGTCTGAGATAACAGTATTGGCCACACACTTCGCGGTGCCGCTGCTGCGTACAGCGTTCCCCTTATCGTGTCGCTGCAGTACCGATCAAAACGCTTGAGCTTACACGTGATATCGAGCTTAGGTGTGAAAGCCACGGGGGCCATCTCTGATATACTCAACGTTGCTGCATCTTTCAGTCAGGCTGATTGCTTTTCAAGGTCTTGAGACACAGCTTTCGAGTCAAAATGTCTTGGTTGTTTGGCAAGAAGAAGACCCCGCAGGGTGAGAGTTATAGGATCTGGAGGCTATACATGTCAATTGTAATCTCAGTTGCGTTTGCATAACTTCGCATCCGTTTCTGGAGAGGGGTGGCCTTCATGCAGAACTCCTGCGGGAAAACAAGCGCATGCTGGACAAAGCTATAAGGGAGCTTGACCGGGAGCGCATGGCATTACAGAATCAGGAGAAGAAAGTGATAGCTGAGATCAAGAAGACAGCAAAGCAGGGTCAGATGGTGCGCCTGCAGAGATCAAGATCAAAACACCATTTTGCATGGTTTTGGTGCTGACAGCGTGCATTGCTCGCAGGATGCTGTCAAAGTCATGGCTAAGTCCTTGGTCAGGAATAGACATGCGGTCACAAAGATGTATGGCCTCAAGTCACAGTTGCAAGCAGTCTCACTGCGTATACAGGTAAAGCTTTCTGGCGTTGCTGCTGAGCTCTTGTTGGCACTCACATTCTTTTGCAGCGCAATTACCGCACACCTTCGGGAATGATCCTTTCACTCTTGACTGCTGATGACATGTCTGCTGCAGACTCTGAAGTCCACTCAAGCAATGGCTGATGCCATGCGAGGTGCAACTAAGGTACGGATGCGCTGTAGAGCCAAAAGACTATTTGTTGTGCACAAAGTTTTGTTTGCTTTGTTGCATGTATGCTGATGTAGCTGCAGCTTGTGTCTCTGACAAAACTTCACTCTTCAAGCCAGCTGATCACCATATAGTCAGTCCGCAGACCACTGTGCAACTGTTCATGACACCAGACAAGATTGCTGAACACCAAACCTGCACAATTACGTGTTGCTGAGGCACTGCTCATCCACATGCAGCTGCAGTCCCTTGTGTTTTGTCTGCGCTCAGTTGTGACAAGTGAACAATGACGGTGTGCAGGCAATGGGGGCGATGAACAAGCAAATGAACCTGCCAGCCTTATCCAATATCATGCGAGAGTTTGATCGCCAGAATGAGCGCATGGAGATGACCAGTGAGATGATGGGAGACGCCGTAGATGATGCCTTTGAGGCAAGTCATGTCTTCACTGCTGCATGTTTGGCAAGTCATGTCTTCACTGCTGCATTTTCCATGCACAGCAATAGCAACTCCAGTGTTGGCATCTACACTGACAAGTGTGCACAACTTAGACCAAGCACCCTTGTTGGGATTTGCTGGCTGATATGTCTTGCTCATGCATCAGGAGTTGTCTTATCAGTTGTGAGTAAAAGTTTCCATAATTTGCATCTGCATGTTCTACAATACACATTCCTTTGAGCTGGTCCAGTAACTCTGCCTGCGACTGCAGAGTGCATGTGCAGAGCTGAATGGAAACGCTAGGACTTTGACATGAACCTACAGCCTTCAGTACTTCCCTGCATTGTCTTGGCAGTTGTGCAAAGTGTCTCGAACTGACCTGTCTTTCTAGGGTGAAGATGAAGAAGATGAGTCAAATGAGCTAGTCAGTCAAGTCTTGGATGAGATTGGTGTCAACTTGGACTCTGAGCTGGTAAAAGCTCCTGGACAGAAGCAAGCTGCAGCTCAGGTGGTTGCTGCTGAACCAGAGGCAATAGGAACTTCTGCAGCAGGGGGTGGAGATGGCATTGATGATGACCTCCAAGCACGTCTGAATAATTTACGCAAACAGTAGCACCTGGCTTGACCTGGCTTGGCGACCTGCCATGCAGATGGGACTCTTGTATTATAGTTGTGTGCTGTCCTGATTTCATTGGTTTGCTTGATGCCGCAGTGCCATAAGCTCATGATTTTTTTGTAGTATGTGAAGTTTACAACATAATTGCTACAACACAATTGCTACTACAGAAGCCTTTGAATGTATTGGGTGAATGTCAGCTGACAACCTCATGTTTCTATATTCATAACCTTCAAGTTGTCTTGCAGATCGGCCAACATGTATACTTCACGTTGTGAACCAAATCAGTGTGTCAGTACTTATATCATGAGCCTGCTGTGTGAATTGGGTCACTATAGGGACAAAGCTGAGACTCAAAAAGCCAACACGCTGACCTTTAGTAACTATTGACTGGAACTACTAAGCTATGACACAGAGGTCGTCAAAACCCTCATTCAGTATTATAATGGCAATAAATGAATGAACTCTCGGTAAGAACACACTACACATCCAAAACTGATGGTCTCACAACACAACACGCAACCAAACATGACTGCCACTGGGAGGAGCATGCTACGCAACAAACTCTTAAAACCCAATTTACACATGGGGACTGGTATGAGTAATCCGACTTTGGTGCTCTGTCCTGGCGCGCCGTTTTACTGCCTGTGCAATGCTGTGCATGCTGTGCGCTACTTGCGCCATAGTAGGCCGCTTGTCTGGTTCAGTATTCCAGCAGTCCTCCATGACCTTGACCAACTGCATGCCCACACACTTCACAGTCAGCACCATGAGGCAGACACTTATGTGACAAGGTTGCAGTCAGCGCGTCAAGGTGAGATTATTAGTCACATCGGCAAGCACAGGACAATCACAAGGATGACCTGACAACGGATGCAGCTACAGGGCGATGCTAGGCAGACTGCATCAGCACCAAACTGTGAAGCTTGATGCCTGGACAAGGTCTTATGGTAAGAAGACTGGCATCATCAGGTGTCGGCTACAACGCTCTGAGGGTGCACATGCCTGCAACAGCTTGACTCACAGGTTTACCTGAGGCAGCTCGGGTAAGATAGGCTCCACCGTCAAGGGGCATGGTAGGTGATTGCCTGTGATGACGTTATTGAGCACATAGTAGAAGTTGTCACGCCCATCATCCACTGAACCATCCTCTGCCATGTCACGCCAAGGAACGCCTGCATGTTCCACATTCAACCTTTAGTTTCCCAATCATGTGAGGCACCATAATCAAGCCACAACACTTGCAGCAACATCTACAGACAGAGATTTGCCAATGCCATCCCCACTGCAGATGCTTGCTTGAAGCACATTGCCCCATTGTGCCAGATGCAGGTTACCTTGAAGTACCAGCTTTTGACTGCTGGCAGCACCACCTTGGTCATGCTTTGGCACACGGAGCTTGCACAAGGGAAACGTGGACCAGCACACAGTAGCCACCGCTGCTGGGCAGTAAGAAAGCCGGACAGGAAATGTCGTCATCCTTTCAGCACTTACAGTCTGAGGCATGGATCCAGCTGTGACTCATCAAGACATCTTGGCTTGAAAACACACCTTAGAAATGTATGATGAGTGAAGAGCTTACCCAGGGTGATGAGCTCCCAAAGGATGACTCCAAAGGAGAAGACATCTGCTGACTTGCCATAGCGCTTGCCCTGCAGCCGCTCAGGCGCACTCCAGGCCGGAGAGTTGAGGGTGGCACTGGGCTCCACTGTGTCTGTCTTCAGTGCTCTGGCCAGGTTGAAGTCACACACCTGAACAGCCAATGCATGTGGCGTGAGGGAAGATTGTGTAGTGGGAGTGAACACTGTGAAAAAGTTTATGCTTTGTGCTGGCTTGCAGAAGACAAGCTTTGCTTGCTCTTGTCAGCAATTTCCTTTTTTACAGGGCATACAGCTGATAGGGATGACTAATTCTAATAAGAGGAAGAAGAAGAAGAACAGTAATATTGATTGCTTTCCAGCTCACGATGAGCTACGTACGCCAACTCGTGAACAAGCGCCCTGAAAAATACCACATCTCATGTATGCACTGGAGCATTGTGCCACAGTAACAGACGCTTCACACTACACAGAGCAGATTCAGATGGGCTTTTGATAGAGCACGTACCTTGGCTTCCCACTTGTCTGTGACCAGCAAGTTGTTGGAGGTGAGGTCTCGGTGCACCACATTGTGGCTGTGCATGAACTCCACAGCAGCTGCGGCCTGGTGCGCCAGCTCCAGCCTGATGGACCACTGGTTGTACAGCCGGAACCCTGGTGAGGCCTGTATACGCACGCACACACACACGTTCATGCACAGCTTGAAAGGCTCTGCTCGGCGTGCACATAAGCGCAGAATGATTGAGTGGATGAGTGCAGGTGGAGCACACCAACGAGTGCTGGATGAATGGATGGATGGATGAAAAGAGGGATGGAAAGGCAAAGAGCGCAACTGCAGTGGGAATTGACGACTGTTTGTGCGTGTTTGAGACGCTGTTTTTGAACCTTGAGAAAGCAACAACATGGTGGGCAAATTTGGCAAAGAAACTGAACAGCAGTGTTACCTTGGCCATGGCCAAAGAGACCAAGGGGAGACGTTGGGAAAGAAACTAAAGAAAGCGGTGTCACCTTGGTCTTGGCCATCTCAGGGGTGGAGGGGCAGCGGGCACCAGTGCGCACTTCCAGGGGCAGGTGGGCCACGCGGCGAGCCTGCTCTATGAGCTTGTAGAAGCTGCCCAGGCGGCACAGCTCCATCACAATGGCCAGCGTCACACCACACATGTCTGTCTCTATGGCCTGCAAGGCGACAGTCTAGCTTGTTATAACTCTGTCCTGACAGCAGGAAGTCGTGCTTGTCACCCCACACATGTCTGTCTCTATGGCCTGCAGTCCATCACTTCTGCATTTGACAGTTTCTGTCCTGAAAGCAGGGGATTCGTGCCATGGGAAAGATTGTTGTGGTATCCCCCCCCTCTGCTAAAGAATGAAAGTTGAAGACATTCTGAAAGTCAACCTCATGTGAGGTATACGGCAAAGCAAGGACAGCACTACTTGTGACGCTGGATGCCGATAAAATACATGTATATATATACCTGGATCCACGATTCTACACATGCATGTATACGCTTTCGCAATGAGGAGTGCAGGCAGTCACCTGCAAGTGGGGATGCTGCTGCTGCTCTGTGGGCTCAGCAATGAGTTGGCGAGGAATCTGGCAGCAGGCTCCAATGAAGCGCACAATGTTGGGATGGAAAGAGAGCTTGCGCTGCAGGTCCACCTCATCCTTGAACAGCTGCAGAGCTCGCGTGTTCAGCCCTGCATTCAGCCATGGTATCAAACAATGATCTTTTCAAACCAATCTTCTATTGTACAGTGGAAATTTGCATTGTAACCGCCTGGGGATAGTCAAATCGCCTTTCTACATTGAGAAGATGTTTTTGCCAGTAAAGAAGAGCTGATGTCAGCCGTGGAGCTTGGGTAGCTGCTGCAAAGAGCTTGGGTGACTACTGCAAACAGGTTGCATAGCTACCACAAAGAGCTCGAGTGCTTCAAGAGGTGAAGCTGCTGCAATGCAGAAATGGTCTGCCATGCTCGCGGTGAAGTGATCAACAAGCTCAACAGTGTAAAGGTGCTCCATGCGCTCCATTACGATGGTGTGGGATGTTTGGACGCAGGTGGGACTTCTTGCAGGATGCCTTTGACTGATCTGGTGTGCAACGGGTCTGTACCTGAGCAGCGGTCCACATTGATAATCTTGACAGCCATGGGGGCGCTGTGGTACCAGCCCTCATACACCTGCCCAAAGCTGCCCTGCCCCAGCTTAGTCACCAGCGTCGGCTTGATTTCCTCCCAGCATAACTGCAGGCAGACAGATGACATCTGAGCCTCTGTGCACTCAGACTTGTGATAGGACGTGCAAATCAAGACAGCCAAGCCCTGTGCCTATGATTACAATTGCAGAACACACAGACACACACGCACGCGTGAACACACACACACGCACGCATGAACACACACACACACACACATGGTCATACAACAGTCACAAACGCCATCAAGTGATAGGACTGACCTGCCAGAAAGGATCATCATCCCACAACAGGCTGAAGCCACTGTCACTGCAGCCACTGCTCTGCAAGGCCTCACTCTGCTTGAAGCTCCACTCAGAGGAGTCTGGCAGAGCTAGAGGTGTATTAGGGCTGGTGGGAGCATGTGCCTTGTCCCAGGGCAACTGCCCTTGCCTGTTCATACCATTGAGCCGGATTGCACCATTGGCAGCTGGAGGGCTGGACCCTGCAATGCCCTCAGCAGCAGGTGCTTGAGATCTTGATGTGTCAGCTGCCTCAGGAGGGGCGGTTGCACGCTCACTGCCCTCTGCCCTGAGGGCATCTGGGGATGCAGGCCTTGCCTGATCAGGCTTGCCAACTGGCTGGGCTTGAGAGGAAGAGCGCCCACTGTCTGGTTGGATGGGAGCTGCCGGCTGAAGACCAGAGGACCTGCTAGAAGGAAAGTCCTTGGTCTTGGAGGCTGGCAGAGGCTTGGTAAAGGATGGCATGGAGTCAAGGTTGATGGCCTTGAAAGGGGATGCTAGCAGGTCTTTGTTGGCAGCAGCTGCCTTTCGCGCGGAGGCTGCCCTGGCTTCCTCATGAGTCAATCTTGGGTCATGGTTCTCTGTCCCCAGAGAAGAATCTGCGCCTCCTTGGGAAACTGATTCATCCCCACTGCAATCGCGACTTCCAGACGCAGTCTGCGTATCTCGAAATGGAGGGTGCTGCTGCTGCTGCTGCTGCATCTGCTTTGACGAGGCACCAGGCTGAGCATTACTGTTCCCTGCGCCATTCTCCATCTGGGCACCACTCTGGTCAGCAGCTGATGCTGCAGCTTCAGTTGCAGCTTCTGCCTGTCGCCCAAACGACCAAGACTTCTGAGATGCAAATGGGCTCTGCTGCTGAGCAATGCCCTGAAGTGCAGCAGGTTGCTCCCTCCCACTGCTGTCCTGACCAACAGCAGCAGCTTCAGAGGAAGCTGCCTCAGCAGCTTCAACGTGGGGACGGTGTCTGCCGTAGCCCCTGCCTCTGCCCCTGTTGCTGTGATGCTTATGCCTACTTCTGTGTCGAGACGCGCCCTGGGTGCTAACTGGCGTGCTGCTGTCAGGATCCACAGGTATGCCCACCTTACTAGCATATGAGGCTCGTGCAGGTTCTGCAGGGCCATTGGTCGCATCTGCAGTGCTGATGGACTGCTGCCCAGCAGACTGTGCTGCCCCTTGCTCTCTCTGTGATGTCAGCGCGCCTACTGTGTGGTCTAGGGGGTGAGCTGGTGCTGAGGAGCCCTGGCTGGCAGAGGGCTGCGCAGACTGATCTGCTGTTTGCTGAGGTAAAGGCTGGAATCCATGTGCGCTGAGCATAGGTCTGGCTTGCTGAGGGACAACATTGGCGGGTCTGAGGGCAGCAGTGGGGGGCGCTGCCCTTGGCACCTGCCCATTGGAGGCAACACCAGTTGGAGGCCTGCCAGAAGGTGTGCCCACTGAGCTGCCCTTCAAGCTGGCAGTGAGCTGAGAGCTGCGTGAGGTGAGGGCTGAGGGTTGCTGCCTGTAGAGGGCAGCTGCAGCTTTGGCTGAAGGAGCTGGGGGTGGTCTGGAAGGACCTGCTGGGGAGGGGTGGGCTGGAGTGGAGGGGCGGACTCCAGTTGTTGATGAGGATGAGGTGCGAGGGGGCATGCTGGGCTTGGCTGAGGGGCCAGGCCTAGCAGCCCTGAGGCCGGCTGGCTTTGGCACATCGGGAGCTGCACAGGTGGGCATGACTTCAGCAGCAGACGTGTGAAAGATGGATGCAGTACCACTTGGCCACCAGCAAATGCAAGCAACTTTCATGTTCTGAGCTGTGAATGCAATGGACCAGAACAAGAAAGGGTTGCAACCAAGTTTTGACAGCACTTGCTATGGGTATGACCAGCAGAGGAGCATGGGACAAACATGCACATAAAAGACAGGACATTCACCTTCAAATCTGCGGCGCTTAAGCAGCTGCCTGACATGCAGGATGGCATTGACCAGCTCATCTGTGCATTTCCTCAAGGTATCAAACTGCTCCAGGCCATGCTCATTCTGCCCCAGGAGGGATGTATCCAAATCACGCACAAACATCAGAGCCTGCAACATTACAGCAGGTTACTTAAAGAGCCTTCTTGGTGATTCTGAAGCAAATCTGCACTGCTGCCACGAAGGGAAACACTATTTTGACATCATTGCTGCCACACGCTAACTGTAGAGCACATTTGAGCAGCAGCCAAACAATAGATCCTCAGACCAGCAGGGCAAGGCACAACACAGCACAGCATGACTCACATGACAGGCTTGCTCTTCCAGAAGCTCCAGAGCCCAACACGCCAGCAGCTGAGGCGCCTTGCACAGGCGGCCAACCCTGACAGTGCCGGTGGCTGCCAAGGAGTAGAAGGCAGTGGACATGCTGTCAATCAGCTCTTCTGCTTCTGCAGGGGCCTCGGTCATGTACTCCTCCCCCTCAAACTCCACCAGACCTACAAAGCCAGACAAGGCTTAGTCAGCAGAGAGCTCCTTGTGTGTGCGAGACCATGCTTACGTGCACACTTACAATGTATCATCATTACAAGAGTGTGAGGCTGCAGGCAAGCAGTGGTGCAACAGAGCTGGGCTGCCACAAAGCAGATACAGCAGCAAGTCGCAGCACAAGTGGCTCTTTTGGGCTCGGTCTGCAGGTTGCAATGCAGAGTAGCAGTACAAGAGTGAACTCACAGGACTCATTGAGAGTGATGGTTGCAGCCTGGTCAGCCAGGTGCAGCATGACGGTGAGCGTCCCTGGGAACCAAGCCTGTGCTTGCAGGTCCTCATCACTAACAGATGGTGTCTGACAGCATTCTGTCGTGGGGCTCCTGCCCCATACACCTCCACCTGCACCACCAACAACATCAGTATGCAGTCCCCAGTCTTCCTGGTCATGCTTACATGATTATATGCGAGTTGGACACCACGCTCATGCAGTGGAATCACTTGCAAACAGATGCGCCAAGGCACACATTCAGAGATGGAGCGACCAATGCATTATGCCAGCGGCCTATATTGCACAGATGCTTTGCCATAGAGGAAATACCATGAGAGATGCCCATCTCAGCATCTGGGCTGCCAGTGCGGGAGCTGGGCTGATCTGGCGTGACAGCGGTCTGCATGGCCTGTGCCAGCTGAGCTGCCTTCAAATACACTTGGCACCACTCCCTGCACCATCAACAAGACTGTCTCAAACTTGCTGCCAAGAGGTGTATCACAAGGAACTGTATATTTGCTATCTTCAACAGCTGCCACAGCTCAGGCCCAGGGCGCTCCTCTGTCAGGCATGTGTGTCATCCTCAACAAAACAAGACTCTGGTGTTGTGTTCAGAGGAGTGCCATATACAGCTTTGCAAGCTTCAGCTACAGCACATGCAAAGAACCAAGGCACATGCAGCAACATACTGGGTGCTGTGATGCTGTCAATCAGACGTGGTCGTACCGGTGGGCCTCATCGCGTAGATTCTGCCAGGTGGAGGTGATGGCGTGTGTGGCATGCTGACATTCCTCCCAGCAGGACTGCAGCTGCCTGGCCCGCACATTGGTCTCGTGTGCGCTGCGCCCTCCTGCAGCAAGCAGCACCTTGATGCTGATGCACAACTTGCAGTATCATCAGGCAAGATTGTGCATGGGTTGCAATAACATGGAGCAAACATGTGCACATTGCATGGCAATGGACAGGAAAGGTGCTGCAGTCAGGGAGGATCAGAAGGCTTGGTCAAACACACAGCACAGAAACAGCATGTCTTTTGTGCATCATACAAGCTGTATACGTGATGGTCATGTACAAAAGGGACCAAGCTGTTTTGCGCACATCAGGAAGGTGTCAGGACGTCGCTCTAGTTCTGAATGTCAAGGCAATATCACAGACCGTGTGTCGCTGGCTGACAAGTATTTCTGCCATGTCTGCATAACCAAACAGTTTTGAACTCACCAAGGCCGCAGGCGAAACAGTCAGGACACAGCACAGCTTCCTGTAACCGCATGGTAGCCTCAAAGCCAGCCATGACAACTTCCAGGGCAGGTGGGCCCAGCGACTGCCCTAGGGCAGGGCCATTGGTAGTGACAAGCCCTGTAGTGATGCGGTGGTGCAGCTTCAGGACCATATGCAGAATGGTGCGCTGCATGTTGAAGCCCTCCCTCAGGTCTGCTAGTGATATAGCTGGCACTGTGCGCAGCCCCTCAGCGACTGCATCACAGCAGAGCGTGGCCATGTCGCTCAACTCCTGAGTCACATCCTGCAAGAAGCACAGCAGGTGCTCAGGGCAGAATCTTGCTGCAGCTTGATTATTGGTGCAAATCCCTTTGATTTCACTTAGCAGCTAGGACGGGTGTACAAGTTAAAATGACATGTATATGAGCAGCAAGATAGCACCAGCATGCTGACATTATCTGCCATGTGATGCCATCAAAGACAAATGCAGTTACAGCAAGCGCTGAGATATGCTATGTGTTGGAGTGAGGCAGGCTCTGCAACACCTTCATGATGTCAACTGCATCAGTAACGCGATTCTGGTGCTCCAAAAGGTTCCAGTGACGCCTGAGGCCCAGAAACATCTCCTTGGCATCGGACATGGCCAAACCCAGCCAGTCCAGGCGCTGCTGGCGGGCCTGCCAAGTGCCCTCAGGGGGCGTCTGCCACATGATTAGCTGTTCTCTGAGATCTTGCGCCTTTGAACTGCGGCGCATGGGAGATGTTGTCACCAGACTGTCTGGCTTGGATTAAGCAGCAAATTTTACACAGGGGAATTGTCGAAGATACTTGGCTAAGCATAACAGAAGCCATGACAAGCATAGAGTATGAAGAGCAGGTAGTGATGTTGTTCAGGGTGCATGACAGAAGTTTTTGCTCAGCTGCTGCCTGAAGTTGTGTGAATGCGACTTGTTAGTCCTCTTTACTAAATGCTACATGTTACTCTGTCTTGACTGTTGCTGCTGACCTGGCTGAACTCATGATGGCTTCCAGATCTTCATGAGTGCCTTCCAAAACATCATCCAGCACAGCATGCCATTCCTGCCGAGCATTCAGCAGATCTGACAGATCGCTGTGGCCTGAGTACTCACCACTTCTGTCTCGCAGGACACCTGTACCAGAATTATTATCACGGTGTTCAGAATATGCCTGCCGCACTGCAGTAATTAGATGTCAAAAGACAGGCTTATATTGTGTGAAAGGCAGATGCAAAACTTGTCACAAAGCCGTGGTCATGCTGACAAAATGAATGAGTCTGAAAGTCAAGCAGCTGTTGCAGATAGGGATGCTTAGGTCAAGCTTGCTTCCTGCCAGTTACAACATGTGGCCTGCTGGATGGTGAGAAGCTGACAAGGCTGTTGTGTCATGAGATAATGGAACGGCATTTGTGCTGACCTTGTGCCAGGGCTGGTGGTGATGCAAAGTCATGCAAGACTGGAGATGAGGCAATCCTCGGCGGTGCTGCTTTTGGCCCATTGAGCGCTTGGGAGGACTGCACCCTGAGTGGTTTGGGAGGGTGCACCACGGCAACACGGCTGCTGACCTCACTTGCTTCACTGCAGACAGAAACTCACATCAACACATGTGTTCGGGATGGATACGAAGACAAAGTAGGAGAGTAGCACCTCTGATACAACAGAGCTATAAATGAGTTGCCATTGCCTCCATGACACAAAAGCTTCAGGCTGCAATGCAAGGTTTACCTGCTGGCCTCAGAAACAGCCCTCTGAAACTTGCGTGATGCTTGCAGGTCATTGCCTGTAGGCTCCACAGCAGCCTGTTTGCCATTGATCCCCAACACTTGCAGAGTGGTGTCCAGCTCTTTGAATGCTCTAGCATCTTTACGAGCCTGGGACTTGGCATTCTGCCGCCGAGTCAACATCAACTCCTGCATACAAGTAGTACATGAGCTCGATAGCTTCGTCGGGGCTGTACAAGCTAGGCATGCAAAGTGCAAGTTTAAGTAGGAAATTGCCTGCTTGTCCTTCTGAGCTTGAGTACCTTCCCTCTCCATCTTCTTGCTCTTTTTGCCTGCGCAAATCGATGAAGTTTGTGACCTTGAGCATACAAAGGCGCAAAATTGAGCTGCTTAGGTAGCGCATAGAAAAGCTCACTGGACAGCTTTCGCAACGGCTTGATGCTGTTGTTACGTGTGGGAGGTGTTCCAAATGCCTCGGCAAGGTCGTCCTGAGGCAAGTTGAACAAGTCCTCCTCGGACGAATGCAGGCGTTCCATCCCGCTGGATGTCAAGATCCCTGTTCTGACCCCAAGGGCTAGCCGGTCGTGAGCAGCCAATGCAAGAGGCTGGCTCACGCTTCTAGCCGATTACATCTGCTGACGACAAGATCAAATCTATTCGGCGATGTGTTGAAACCGGACGTTCTTTCCCAACTGTCTCCGTTCAGCCGCAGCATGGACAAAATCCTTCACTCGAACAGGGGTCCAAATCACAAGCTATTTAGCTATTTAGTCATCGAATTGTTCGTTACATGAGTTAACCCCGTCATTTCGACGTTTTCCATTGTATCGAACCGTACATTCTGATATGCTGGGCAAGCGATCGCATAAATTGCTGGCACCCCCGGCTGTTCTGGCAGATTTACATGGTGTAATGTGACATGCGTCGAAATTGAACGCATCTGACGGTCCACTGTCATGGGGCTTTTCTGCTTACAAAGACGCGAAGGAAGCAGCTTGCTCCTACTGACTCCCTCGTCATACCTTTCGTATTGCTTCACGCATAGCTCCCCATATTCGACATGTGAAGCAGCAAGCAGCCCTTTGTGTTCCAAATGGCCTAGCTAGCTGCTGCAAGACCTTGACAAGCAGTGTTGTAGCTACAACGCCGCATGTAGAGCAGTTTTCACGAGCAAAATGGGCCTTCAGCCCCTGACGCACGTGCTCCACGGCCTGCGAGCAAATCAAAATGGTCAGCATGCAGTCAACACTTGGCATGCTAGGTGTGAGACAAGCTGCACTCAGGCACACCTGTGTGTCATGATCAGCATGACATAAGCTCAAGCACACAGTCAGCAGCAAGTGCATGTAGTTTTCTGCAGAAACAAAAGAGTTGGCAAATTGGCACATAATGAATGAACCTGGTAGACATGGTTTTGCCAACAGGGTCAAGAGCACACCTGTCAAGCTCTGATACCAATGATGATGTTAGACTTCATCAGATATGATGTTGGTGGCTGCAAATGAAGGACTGACATGAAAACTTGCAACCATCACTGTGGAGCATGCTTGTGCAATCTGAGCTGAGCTGGGGTAGCATATGCACGTGTACCCAACATGATTGCGTACAGATGTTTAGCTCTTGTCAACTCAAGAAGTATCACAGCATGTTTGAGTATCTAAGCATTTGCACAACATGAAACCAGGATAGATCAGTGCAACTGTTATACCAGCTAGCATGAATCATGAATACAAATAGCCAGTAATTGCTACAAATCCTGAAGGAGCTCTCAAGGTAATCAAGCAGTCGTCACAGTGCGTCCCCTGGGCGTCGTGGTAGCTAGCAAACATCAGACTTGTTTGTACGTACAGCATTCAACGCAATTTGCTTGTGAGTGGACAGCACAGCAGCCGCTTTAAAACAGGTCACACCAGAAGGCACCATATGAGATGTACACCGGACCCAATGTCAGCCAGCTGGAGGACCCTGAAGGATCAACTCTCTTCCAGCATAAGGACCATCAAGAAGTGTAGAGTGCACAAGTCATGACTTGTGCCCTCAGCAGTGTTTGCAGTGTTTGCAAACTATGAAAGGCTGCTAAGACTTTGGTACATCTTTTGCTTGAAGTTCAGCTGCAGAATGCTCCAGGGGCATATGCATCTGTGGGGGCATTCCCAAGCTAAATCTCAGGCCCCCTAGGAGCACTAACACTGCTCTGATTGGTTGCTCAACAACATAGTTCTCGATGGCATTCTCAGCCCTGGGGATGTGACCCTGGATGACCTCCCACAGGCTGCACACAAGTGGATGCCACTTCCAGACTGAGGGCCATCATCAGAGTCACATCCTGGCCTCCAGCGTGCCGCCCTGGAAGGGCTGCAGTTGCAATTGCCGAAAACCACAAAGTTTTCTATTCTTTTCACATTCTGGCCATCTGGCCATGCATGACTGTGCATTGCCACCCTGAGCCAGGATTTGTACCAGCTATGAGACCTCAATGCGAGCCATTGACATCACATGCAGTGTGTTGAGAACGGGAATTCCGAAACAGTGGTGTACCACCGTACCTTGTTGCAAGCCGATGAACCATATATACTGGCATGGCTAAGGGTCATTCTGACAGGCACCACACATGTTCAGCTGGTTAAACCGCTTAAACTCTGCTAGGACATGGTTGGCATGGCCATGGATTGTCAGGAGCAGAATAGCATGAGTCTACACCAAAGCCTGCAGTGACCAGTCAGTGTAGGCTTTGGTGCCAGATTCATGCTGGCCATGGCTGCTGCCAGTGGCCTTGACAGGCCAGCTCTGGGCTGCCGCCCTAGGAGATCAGATCTGTGCAGCCAGGCAATGCAACGGCAATTGCAGGGCTGACTCACGCTGCAGGGTGTTGTTGGATTGGTTGCTGAGCCTCATGATGACCTGAACTCTTCAAGAGGTCTAAAACAAGTAGCTTTACTTATAGGTCACGGATTAGTAATCAGCATTGATGGTATAGCTATATAGCAATGCGAAGTAAGCTTTGGTGCCGCCAAATGCTTCTTAAACGCAGTTCTCAAAAGGCGTTGGATGACTGCATTGGCAGAGCAAATGTTGGCACTGCATATATGCAGCTGGTTCGCAGCTAATCAAGGCATGTTCTGAATAGCCTTCAGTTTCAGGGCTTTGTCCAGCATGCCGCGTAGCAAATACGTGTTGCAACTGAGATGACAGCAAGTCCCTCAGCAGAGGCACAGAGCATACGTTCCCAAGGACACTGTTGCTCTTTGCGAACAGAGGAGAGACTTGCTGTCCATTGCGTTCAATGCCTACGTAGCTAGTATACTCTAGTGCTAGTATACTCTAGTGCTAGTATACTCTAGTGCTAGTATACTCTAGTGCTAGTATACTCAATGTCACTTGATGTACTAGTACTGCTGGTTTGTTGCAATTGAGTCGATAGCATTGCAACATGCCTTCAAAATGTCAGGTGACATTGGTTAACAAAAAGGCACGTGCACTCAGCAGGATCATGATCAAGTGCACTCAGCAGGATCAAGTGCACTCAGCAGGATCAGGATCAAGTCACAAATTTCAGACCTGATCTAGGTGCCAGTGCCCATGCATATATATCATAATATTTATCATATGACTGCTTCATTGCATGGCAGCATTACTTCATGATAGTGATCACTGAAGGACTGCAAAGGGAGGAAAGCCAGAGCACGTCACCACAAGGATGATTGTACACATCAGCACAGCCTACAGCTGCCTTCACATCAGTGCGTGAGTCAAGATCTAGCGCACATTGGAAGTGAGCTCATACTGAGCTCACACTGCAAATACAATGATTCACGCAGCGCTTGGCATGGCAAGCACAGCAGAGGCTTGCCTGTGAAGACATCACAGCTGCCACTCCTCTGACCAGTCACCCTGCTCACTGCACCCCCATCTCTGCTCCTCTTTTGCCTCTTCTTTTGACCCATGCCTGTGCTCTTCATCCTCAATGAGCGCAAGGTTTGCAGCCCTGCACTGTCCAGGTTAGATGAAGACATTTCTTGACTTGGCCACCGTAGCAACAACAGACGTACTTAAAAGCTGACATTCTCAGGGTGATGTCAAGGTTGCCTCATGACATGGTACCTCAGTGCTCCTCAGCTGATGCCTTTGTTGATGCTCCTGACTTGGCTTGGGTTGAGGCCGCCAGAGACATTCTGCATGCCTACAGTGCTGCCGATGAGCTGCAGCATGGGTTGCCCCTCCAGGAAGCCTGCTGCCGTGATGTCCATGCATAGACAACATATGTTGAGGGTGAGGCCTGACTGGCACGGCCGCAGACTCCGGTTGTACCCAATCTACACCTGCACAATACTACTACAGTATTCAGTAGCCAAAGGCTGATGCAAAGAAATGCCGTGTGATGTTGCACCACTCTCAACGCTGGTCCCTGTCTGTTCAAGCAGCCAATGCACACTTGTTTGCTCGGCAAATGAGTCTGCATTGGCTGCTTGAACAGACGCAGACCAGCGTTCACATGTGACAGGCTTGCCTATTTGGATGTTTCAGCCATCAAGTGCGATGTAGGTGCAAAGCGCTTGTTTACAAATATTTGATTCTGTGTGCAGACCTGGGCCACTGATGAGCTGAGGCACCTGTCCAAGGGGCAGCCGGTGTGGGCTGACACCTTGCTGGAGTGTCACTTGGACCTGAAGACCGTGGATGAAGTGGTGTACGACTGCGGAGCTGTGAAGCTGTGAGGCTAGCCGCGCGCTGTGGCTTCACAGTCGCAAGCAACTTCAACCACTGTGACAATCTTCAGATCCAAGTGGCAAACCAGGTAACCTACATTGAAGGCAGCATCAAATGCAAAAGGTTGGCCTTGGGAAGTCTGCCTTATACAAATATAGGCAGAGCTAAGCAGAGGCTACAAAGCAAATCTGTGAATCATTATGAGTGGCTGAGTGTCTGCTTTGGTCCTAGTACCACAGATGGGTTTGCCTTGCATAGACTAAAAAACAACAAATGCTGGTGTATGCAACCATTCATTCCTGAGGGTCATTCTGTTTTGATTGCAGGAGACATAATGGTGTCAAAGGCAAGCTGACTACACCACTGTCATGCATTCGTCCTGCTGTGAAGCAGCATATTCCTTTGACAACTGAGCTGTCAGGCAGAGAATGCACGCCCAACATGCAGCTTCCCCTGCAGCTTCCTCTGCGGTTGCTACAGTCAGCTGACCTGCTTTGTTCAG
>JAABUK010004900.1_pt1 | contig 21348 bp, 22 predicted proteins | sample 5559141 | NCBI WGS metagenome assembly JAABUK01 (sample SAMN10711869, study PRJNA513367) | rock metagenome | isolation source: Antarctica rocks | place: Antarctica: Victoria Land, Pudding Butte nord | collected 2016-01-03
TGCACGTCGTCATCACCGCCCGTACCGAAGGCGGCCTCGCCGAGGTCGATGACCAGATCCGCGCCCAGGGCGGCACCGCCACCCTCCTCCCGCTCGACCTGCTCGACGGCGCCGGCCTCGACATGATCGGTCCCAGCATCTTCGACCGCTTCGGCCGCCTCGACGTCCTCGTCCACAACGCCGGCGCCCTCGGCCGCCTCACCCCCGTGCCGCACATCCTGCCTGCCGACTGGAACGCCGTCGTCGGCGTCAACCTCTCGGCCGCCTGGCGCCTGATCCGCAGCTGCGCCCCCGTGCTCCAGGCCGCCCCCGCCGGCCGCGCCGTCTTCGTCACCAGCCGACGCGCCAGCGAACCCCGCGCCTACTGGGGCGCATACGGCGCCACCAAAGCCGCCCTCGAGCACCTCGTGCTCACCTGGGCGCACGAGACCGCCACCACCAACCTGCGCGTCAACCTGTTCGACCCCGGCCCTGTCGCCACCCGCATGCACACCGACGCCTTCCCCGGCCTCGACCCGGCCACCCTCCCCCAACCCGCCGACATCGCCCCCACCCTCGCCGCCCTCTGCAGCCCCGAGGAGACCCGCCATGGCCAGGTGGTCCGCTTCACGCCCTAACCTCCGCTACGTCTCCTTCTCCCGCTGGCGGGAGAAGGTCGGGATGAGGGTGGCTCGCCAGACCAAACTCCAACTCCTCCTAGCCCTGACCCTAATCCCCGCCGCCCACGCCCAGTGCAAGCTAGCCCTCGATGTCGGCCACACCCTCTCCCAGCCCGGCGCCACCAGCGCCCGCGGCGTCCCCGAGTTCCAGTTCAACCAGCGCCTCGCCCAATCCGTCGCCGCCGCCACTGCCCAGGCCGGCATCCCCACCATCACCATCGGCGCCACCGGGACCCCGCTCCAACTCACCGAGCGCACCCGCCTCGCCCAAGCCGCCGGCGCCACCCTGTTCCTCTCGATCCACCACGATTCCGTCCAGGCCCGCTATCTCTCCACCTGGACCGTCGACGGCCGCGAACGCCCCTACAGCGACCAGTTCAGCGGCTTCTCGCTGTTCGTCTCCGCCGCGAACCCGAAGTTCCCCGCCAGCGTCGCCTTTGCCACCGCAATCGGCTCGTCGCTCCGCGCGGCCGGGCTGACGCCGTCGCTGCACCATGCCGAACCCATCCCAGGCGAAAGCCGCCCCTTGCTCGACGCCAATCTCGGCCTCTATCGCTTCGACGGCCTGGCCGTGCTCCGCACCGCGGCCATGCCCGCCGTCCTGCTCGAAGCCGCCATCATCCTCAATCGTCGCGACGAGGAACGCGCCCGCAGCCCCGAATTCCTGCAGCGCGTCTCCGCCGCGGTAGTCCGCGCCGTGAGCGCCGCCTGCCCTACAACAGGCAAACCTACAACAGGCAAAGCGCGCGCAGATGCCGCGCAATCTCCGGCGGCAGCGCGTCCAGGCCGCCCGCCTCCTCCGCCCCCAAATCCGGCGGCGCCTTGATCGGCTCGAGGTAACGCCAGCCCTGGAACGGCCGCAGCGGCCGCGGCGACACCCGGATCAGCACCGGCTCGACCTCGATCCGCGCACAGCTCGACCCGTCCTCATACCGGTCCGCCTCGATCGCCAGCACTCGTTGCCGAACCGACAACATCCCCGCCACGACCCAATAAAGCGACCCGGCGCCCACGACGTCCGCCGCCCGCTTCGGCAAGCTCCGCGTCCAAACCTGCATCCCCCGCCCAGCCAGCCGCCGCGCCTCGATCCGCGCCTCGAACGCCTCGAGGTTGGGCACGCCCACGGCAAGCTTCTGCAGATGGACCAAACTCGGATCGGGAACACGGAGTCGCATGCCGCAGGATCGCACGTCCGACTCAAACCGTCATGCCTGAGTCGGTCGAACGACGTCCTGACTACTTCAGCGTCAGCGTGATCCCGTCCGCTGAACCCTGCAGCCGCGCCCCGCGCGTCACCTGGTCGATCCGGATCTGCACCCCGTTCGGATTCTGCAGCACCTGGCCGCCCAACCCGTTGACCAGCGTCGCCTCACCCGTCGCCGCCGCATACGTGCCGCTGAAATCCGTCAGCTTGCGCATGTGATAGACCCGGCCCCGCCCGCTAATCCGCGAAAACCCGACATCGGCCACCGTCACGCCGTTGACGCTGAACGGATACTTCTTGCCGTGATAGGTCAGCACGCCGTCGCCCCACGTGTAGCCGATGCCGGCCGCGGCGCCCGTCGCCGACAAGGTCATCGTCGCGTTGACCGGGCCGGTCGCGCCCGGGTCCTTGGCCAGCGCGGGCGCGGCCGCGAGCAGGCCAGCGGACATCAGGGCAACGGCAATCCGACTTGTGCAGAACATGGGCAATCTCCCAGGAGTAACTGAACGTGAGCACAACGGCGGGGCCGCGCATTCGTTGCCTGCGATTCATCAACCCGCTTTCTTGGGACGGCCCAGCGCCGCCTCCGCCCAGTCCAGCTCCTCCTCCAGCTCGACATAGATGTCGTCTCCCAGCGCACCCTCGCGATGCAGATCGTAGATCCGCGCCCGCTCGGCGATGAACGCGCGTTCCTGCAGCTGCATCAGCGCCGTCGCCTCGATCGCGTGCCCGCCTTCGGCCAGCCGCCGCTCGTATTGCTGCGCCAGCACCTGGCCGGCTTTCGTGCCGCGCTCCTCGCCGAGCGAGTCCAGCGCCGCCTGCGCCGCCTCCGCCCGCGCCCGCGCCTCGTCGTCCCCGCTCGTGTCCGCCGGTAGCGTCAGCCGTTCGATCAGCGGCCGCAGCGTCAGCCCTTGGAACCCCAGCGTGCCGAGCACCACCGCGAACGCCACTAACTGGATCAGGTCGCGCTGCGGAAAGCTCGCCGGCAACGCCAGCGCCGCGCCCAAGGTGACGATGCCGCGCATCCCCGCCCACCCCACCACCAGCGCCGTCTGTGGCGTCAGCTGGCGCATGCTGGCGCGCGCCTTCGGGCCCCGCCGCCGCCGCACCTCGCGGACGGTCACGGTGTAGAGCATCACCCAGGCCAGCCGCACCACGATGCAGACCGCCAGCACCGCCAGCGCCAGCGCCGCCGAGCGCCACGGCGCCTGCAACTCGCCCAGGATCACCCGGATCTGCAGCCCGGTGAGCAGGAACGCCATCACGTTCAGCGCAAACACCACCACTTCCCAGACCGCAAAGTTCAGCCGCCGCTCCCGCGGTCCCATCCGCCCGCGCGACAGCCGTGCGATGGTCATGCCGTAGGCCACCACCGTCAGCACCGCCGACATTTTAAGGTTTTCGGCCAGGATCCAGACCCCGAACGTGCAGATGAACTGCAGCAGCACGCCGGCCGCCATGTGGCTGTCGCCGATGAACCGGGCCGCCACGGCCAGATACGCCCGCGCCAGCCCGTACCCGATCAGGATACCGGCCATCGCCCCCAGCGCCAGCAACGGCAAGGTCCAGGCCGTCACCCCGCCGGACACCGCCTGCACCGCCGCCTGGTAGATCAGCAGTACGCTGGCGTCGTTCAGCAAGCTCTCGCCCTCGAGGATCAGCACCAGCCGCCGCGGCAGCCGCACCTGCTGCAGCACCGAAGTCGCCGCCGCCGCGTCGGGCGGCGCCACGATGGCGCCCAGCGCGATCGCCGCCGCCCATGGCATGTCCGGCACGAAAGCGCGGGCCACCAACGCCACCGCCGCAACCGTGATCACCACCGCGACCACCACCAGGCTGCCGACCGGCCGCCAGTTCTCCCGCAACGCCTGCGGGCTGGTGTCGTAGGCCGCGTCGAGCAGTACCGGCGAGAAGAACAGCGCCAGCGCCAGCGCCGGGTCGAGTGGCATCACCGGCACGCCGGGGATGAACGCCAGCCCGGTCCCGGCCACCGCCAGCACGGCCGGCCAAGGCAGGCCCAGCCGCGGCGCCAGCAGCGTCAGCGCAACGCCGGCCAGCAGAAACAAAAGAATGACTTCGAAAATCGCCATCCGGCTAATCTGGCCTCCTACCCCCGGCATGGCTAGAAAACCAATTATGATGCACCTTCTCGGCGGCCGGGTCTTGCTGGCCGATGGCAGCCAAGCCGAAACCTCGGTCCACCTCGACGCCGGCCGCATCGTCGCTCTCGACGCGCCCGACCGGTCCGGCACCACCATCGATGCCAGCGGCCTCGTCATCCTGCCGGGGATCGTCGACCTGCACGGCGACGCGTTCGAACGCCAGTTGCAGCCCCGCCCCGGCGTCGACTTTCCTGCCCCGCTGGCGCTGCGCGACACCCAGGCGCAACTGCTCGCCAACGGCATCACCACCGCGTTCCACGCCATCACCCTCTCCTGGGAGCCCGGCCTGCGCAGCCCGGACACCTGGCGCCGCATCCTCGATGCCCTCGCCGGCCTCGGCCCGGCCATGATCTGCGACATGCGGGTGCACATGCGGTGGGAGATGCACAATCTCCCGGCACTCGAGATGGCCCTGGCCGACATCGAGGCCGGCCGCGTCGGCCTGGTCGGCTTCAACGACCATACCCCGTCGATCCTGCGCAAGCTCGCCACCCCCTCCGGCGCCGCCAAATACAGCGAGCGCGCCGGCATGGACGTGGCCGCCTTCCGCGCCCTGGCCGAAGCCGCCGCGTCCCACGCGGCAGACGTGCCCGCCGCCACCGCCCGCCTGGCCGAAGCCGCAAGCCGCCGGCACCTGCCCATGGCCAGCCACGACGACGACACCACCGCGGCGCGCGACCGCTTCCGCGCGCTGGGCGCCGACATCTGCGAGTTCCCGATGACCGAGGCGGTCGGCCTCGCCGCCCGCGCGGCCGGGGACGCGGTCGTCATGGGCTGCCCCAACGTCGTCCGCGGCGGCTCGCATCTCGGCTGGGCCTCGGCCGCGTCCCTGGCCGAGCGCGACATCTGCACCGTGCTGTGCAGCGACTACTACTATCCGGCGATGCTCGCGGCCGCCTGGTCGCTGGCCGGCCGCATCGGCCTGGCCCGCGCCTGGGCGCTCATCTCCGCCAACCCCGCCGCCGCCGCCGGCCTGACCGATCGCGGCGCCATCGCCCCGGGGCGGCGGGCCGATCTAGTGCTGGTCGACCCGGCGGGTCCCAGCGTCGTCGTCACCCTGGCCGCGGGCAAGCTCGCCCATGTCGACGGCGCCCAATGGCACGCCCGAACGGTTACTTAGTACAACCGTGTAGTTACCTTTACTGACTTCCAATGCGGCTCCCATTGCGCTCCAGCCCCGCGCGACGCACAGTCCTGCCCAACGCGGATCACAACCCGCGCCCCGACCATGAGGAGCTCTATCGAATGAAGCGTTACCTTTCCGGCGCCGTGCTGCTCGGCGCGCTTGCGGCGTTTGCCGCACCCGCCTGGGCGCAAGGCTCGGGCTCGAAGACGATCGACGACATCAAGTCGCGTGGGATGCTGGTCTGCGGCGTCTCGACCGGCGTCGCCGGGTTCTCGCTGCCGGACAGCAAGGGCGTGATGCAGGGGATCGATGCCGATACGTGCCGATCGGTCGCGGCCGCGATCCTGGGCGACGGCAACAAGATCCGCTTCGTGCCGACCAACACCACCAACCGCTTCACCGCGCTGCAGTCGGGCGAGATCGACCTGTTGGTGCGCTCGACCACGTGGACGCTGGGGCGCGAAGCCAATCTCGGGCTCGAGTTCGCGGGCGTGAACTTTTATGACGGCACCGGCTTCATGGTGAAGACGGCGCTGGGCGTGAAGTCGGTCAAGGACCTCAACGGCGCCACCATCTGCGTGCAGCCGGGCACCAGCACCGAGCTCGCGATCGCCGACTACTTCCGCCAGAACAACCTGAAGTTCCAGCCGATCCTGATCCAGGACCTGGCCGAGATCCAGGGCACGTTCCTGTCCGGCCGCTGCGACGCCTATTCGACCGACCTCTCCGGCCTGGCCGCGTTCCGCTTCCAGCAGCCGAAGAAAGAGGACTTCGTGCTGCTGCCGGACATCATCAGCAAGGAGCCGCTCGGTCTGATGGTCCGCAAGGGCGACGACAAGTATTTCGACTTGGTGCGCTGGACGTTCTTCACCCTGCTGCAGGCCGAGGAGAGCGGCGTGACGCAGAAGAACGTCGACCAGATGATGAGCTCGACCGATCCGACCATCCGCCGCCTGCTCGGCCTCGAGGGCGATCTCGGCAAGGCGCTCGGCGTCGACAACAAGTTTGCCGCCAATACCATCAAGGCGGTCGGCAATTTCGGCGAACTCTGGGAGCGCAACATCACCCCGCTCGGCATTCCGCGCGGCCTGAACAATTTGTGGAACAAGGGCGGGCTGATGTATCCGCCGCCGTTCCGCTAACGCCCAAGGCAGGGCGGAGGCACGTCCTCCGCCCTGCGCGCGTTGCTCGCACAACTCTTGCATGACTGTTTGGTGACGCAGCCTTTACCAGAGCCCCAGTGAGTTGCCGATGTCCGGAGCCGTTCTCGACCCCCGCCTGCAAGCCCCCCGAACCGCGCCGCGCAAGAAGCTGCAGGCGAGCTGGTCGGACCCACGCTTCCGCAACCTGGTGTGGCAGGTGGTGATCATCGGCGCGATCGCTGGGATCGTCTGGTATCTCATTGCAAACACAGCGTACAACCTGTCGCAGCGGCGGATCGCGACCGGCTTCGACTACCTGTCGCGCATCGCCGGCATCCCGATCGGCGAGCACCTGATCGACTACAACCCGGCGGTCAACACCTATGCCCGGGCGCTCATCATCGGCGTGCTCAACACGCTCAAGGTCGCCGTCGTCGGCGTCGTGCTGGCGACGATCCTGGGGACGGTGATCGGCGTGGCGCGGCTGGCGAAGAACTGGCTGGTGGCCAAGCTTGCGGCGACCTATGTCGAGGTCATCCGCGACATCCCGGTGCTGCTGCAGCTGTTCTTCTGGTATTCGCTGCTGCAGAACCTGCCGCCGACGGCACAGGCGATCAACCCGGTCCCCGGTTTCTTCCTCTCCAACCGCGGCATCGTGGTGCCCTGGCTCGACTGGAACCCGGCCTATTGGTGGTGCTTGCTGGCCCTCGTGGTCGGGATCGTCGGGACGTTCGTCGTGAACCGTGGTGCGGCTGCCAAGCAGGCACAGACCGGTCTGCGGCCGCGCACCTGGCCGGCGACGCTCGGCCTCGTGGTCGGATTGCCGCTGGTGGTCTGGGCGCTGCTCGGGGCGCCGTTCTCGCTCGAGGTTCCCGAGCACACAAGGTTCAACTTCGTCGGCGGCGCGACGCTGTCGCCGGAATACGGCGCGCTGACCATGGGCCTGGTGATCTACACCGCTGCCTACATCGCCGAGATCGTGCGCTCCGGCATCCAGTCCGTAGCACTCGGGCAGTGGGAGGCCGCCGGGGCGCTCGGCCTACGCAACGGCACCATCTTGCGCCGGATCGTGTTGCCGCAGGCGATGCGGGTGATCATCCCGCCGATGACCAGCCAATATCTGAACCTGACCAAGAACTCGTCGCTCGCGGTCGCGATCGGCTTCCAGGACCTGGTCTCGATCGCCAGCACGACGCTCAATCAGACCGGCCAGGCGATCGAGGGCATCGCGGTGATCATGGCGGTCTACCTGGTGATCAGCCTGTCGATCAGTCTGTTCATGAACTGGTACAACGCGCGCATCGCGCTCGTGGAGCGCTGAGCGATGTCACAGACGACCGCACGTCTCTCCGAGGCGGCCGGCGAGCCGGTGCCCGCAATCGCCGGCATCGCGGCGGCGCCGGCGACGGACTCGCGGCCGCCGCCGGGTCGGGTCAGCGCGGGCCCGCTGGGATGGATGCGGCAGAACCTGTTCGGGTCGATCCCGTCGGCGATCGCCACGGTGCTGCTGGCCGTGCTGCTGGTGAACTGGGCGATCTCGTTCTTCGAATGGGGCGTGGTGCACGCGGTCTGGACCGTGCCGCAGACCGCCACTGGCGGCGACCCTTCATCCTGCCGCGCGGTGCAGGGGGTGGGCGCGTGCTGGGCGGTGGTGACCGAGAAATATCGGCTGATCTTCTTCGGACGGTATCCGTTCGACCAGCAATGGCGGGCGGCGCTGGTCGTGGGGCTGTTCATCGGGCTGTATGCGGTCTCGGCGATGCGGCGGTTTTGGCGCAAGGAACTGCTGCTGATCTGGGCCGGGACGCTGTTCCTGATCGGCGTGCTGATGTGGGGCGGGGTGCTCGGCCTGCCTTACGTGCCGCAGGATAGCTGGGGCGGGCTGCCGATCACGCTGATCCTGGCGACGTTCGGGCTGGCGCTGGCGTTCCCGCTGGCGGTGGTGGTCGCCCTCGGGCGGCGCAGCACGCAATTGCCGGCGGTAAAGTTCCTGTGCGTGATCTATGTCGAGCTGATCCGCGGCGTGCCGCTGATCACGCTTCTGTTCATGGCGAGCGTGATGTTCCCGCTGTTCATGCCGCCGGGCTTCAACCCGGACAAGCTGCTACGGGCGCAGGTCGCGGTGATCCTGTTCGCGGCGGCGTATCTGGCCGAGGTGGTGCGCGGCGGGCTGCAGGCGCTGTCAAAGGGGCAGTACGAGGCTGCGGACGCGCTGGGTCTGACCTATTGGCAGAAAACCCGGCTGATCATCCTGCCGCAGGCGTTGCGAATGGTGATCCCGCCGTTGGTGAACACCTTCATCGGCTTCTTCAAGGACACCTCGCTGGTGCTGATCATCGGCATCTTCGACCTGCTGCTGGCGGGCAAGGTGGCGTTGGCGGAGCCGGCCTGGCAGGCCTACAGCACGGAAGTCTACCTGCTGCTGGCGGCGGTCTACTTCGTGTTTTGTTACGTCATGGCGCGCTATAGCCGGGGCATCGAGCACGATCTCGGCCGGTCCACGCAGCGATAGATCGGGGGAAGAGAGTTGAGCCAAGCGATGTCGATGTCCCACGGGCAGCCGGAGCTGTCGAACCAGCCGGCGATCGTGCTGGAGAAGGTGAACAAATGGTACGGGGCGATGCACGTGCTGCGCGACATCAGCCTGACGGTGGGGCAGGGCGAACGGGTGGTGGTGTGCGGGCCGTCTGGCTCGGGCAAGTCGACCATGATCCGCTGCATCAATCGGCTCGAGGTGCACCAGGAAGGCAAGATCCTGGTCGATGGCACGGAGCTGACCGACGATCTGCGGGCGCTGGACACGATCCGGCGCGAAGTCGGCATGGTGTTCCAGAGCTTCAACCTGTTCCCGCATCTGACGATCCTGGAGAACTGCACGCTGGCGCCGATCTGGGTACGCAAGATGCCCAAGGCGGAGGCCGAGGAGCTGGCGATGAGCTACCTGACCCGGGTGAAGATCCCCGAGCAGGCGAAGAAATATCCAGGCCAGCTCTCGGGCGGGCAGCAGCAGCGGGTGGCGATCGCGCGGGCGCTGTGCATGCGGCCGAAGATCATGCTGTTCGACGAGCCGACCTCGGCGCTCGACCCGGAGATGATCAAGGAGGTGTTGGACACCATGATCAGCCTGGCGCAGGACGGCATGACCATGGTGTGCGTGACGCACGAGATGGGGTTCGCGCGGCAGGTGGCCAACCGGGTGGTGTTCATGGACCGCGGCGAGATCGTCGAGGCGGGGCCGCCGGTGGAGATGTTCGAGAACCCGCAGACGGACCGGCTGAAGCTGTTCCTGAGCCAGATCCTGCGCGGAGATTGAGCTGATGCCGCCGGGTCAGGCCGGCGGCATCAGCGAGACGTGGGCGGAGACGATCTTCCAGCCGATTCCGCCCAGGCGGACCCAGGTCTGGCTCTGGCGGCCGATACGTCCGCTGCCGCGGGCGATGTATTCGAGGTTCACGGTGGCCAGGTCGGCGCCGAGGGTGAGGATCTCGAGGCGGACGCGGCGCTCCTTGGAGCCGCCTTTGGTCATGGCCAAGCGCGCGGCGTGGATGGCGTCGAAGCCGTAGCAGTTTTCGTGCACGGCGTAGCGGATGGTGCGCGGATCGGCCCAGAAGGTCGCGTCGAGCACGTCGACATCGACGTCGATCAGGGCCTGTTCATAGCGTTCGAACAGGGCGGCCACTTCAGCGACCACCTCGGGCCGGTTCGGGGTCTGGTCCATCGTCGCACTCCGTAGATTTGGGATGATCACGGCCGCAATCGGCGGCCTCGTCAACGCTTGCTCTCGTGCGGCACGGATGATCTGTTCGCGACAAGATCAATCGACGCTCGGAGGAACACGACCATGGCGATCACGCGCCGGACACTGATGCATTCCGCGGCCGCGGCGACGGCGCTGCCCGTTTTGGGCGCGCGGGCGCAGGAGCGTCCGCGGATCCGGATCGGGGTGCTGACGGACCTGTCGGGGCAGTATTCGGACACGGCGGGGGCGACCAGCGTGGCGTGCACGCAGCTGGCGGTGGACGAGGCGCTGGCTTCGGCGCCGGGCCTGTCGGTCGAGGTGCTGTCGGCGGACCATCAGCAGAAGCCGGACCTGGCGTTGGGCATCGCCCGGCAGTGGCTCGACCGCGACGGGGTCGACGTCATCACCAATTGCAACAACAGCGCGATCGCGCTGGCGATCAGCGATCTCTGTCATCAGCGCAACAAGGTCTGCCTGAACACCGGGGCGGCGACGGCGGACCTGACGGGGCCGGCGTGCAACGACACCTTGGTGCACTGGACCTACGACACGTGGGAGATCGCGCATTCGACCGGGGTGGCGACGGTCAAGGCGGGGGGGACGAAGTGGTTCCTGATCGTGGCCGACTACGCGTTCGGGCGGGCGATGGAGGTCGACCTGACGCGGTGGGTGACGCAGGCGGGCGGGCAGATCATGGGGCGGGTGTATTACCCGTTCCCCGGGACGACCGATTTCTCGTCGTTCCTGCTGCAGGGCCAGGCGAGCGGGGCCAATGTGATCGGGCTGCTGAACGCGGGCGGGGATTTCGTGAACTGCATCAAGCAGGCGCACGAGTTCGGCATCCACGCGCCGCAGATCCGGCTGGCGGGGACGGCGGCGTTCATCACCAGCATCCATGCGCTGGGGCTCGAGACGGCGCAGGGGCTGACCTACACCGAGTGTTTCTATTGGGACCTGAACGAGCGGACGCGGGGCTTTGCCAAGCGGGTGATCGCGCGCGCGCCGGCCTATTATCCCGATCAGATCCAGGCCGGGGACTATGCGGCGACGACGCATTACCTCAAGGCGGTCAACCAGCTCGGCATGGCGCGGGCGAAGGCGTCGGGCGTCGAGACGGTCAACGCGATGAAGGCGATGCCGACGGATGACGACGCCTATGGTCCCGGGCTGATCCGGGTGGACGGGCGGCATATCCATCCGGCGTTCCTGCTGCAGGCCAAGACGCCACAGGAAAGCCGCGGCGCGTGGGATCTGTGCCACGTGGTGGCGACGACTCCGGCGGAGGAGGCGTTCCGGCCGTTGAGCGAGGGCCGGTGCCCTCTGGTCAAGGCGTGAGACGACACAACCGCTGCGTGCGTGCTGTGCTGCACAAAAGGCACAGCGCGGAAAGATCTTAAACGGGACGAGCACGCAGCGTCCTGTATCTGTTAGGCTTTGCCCATGTTGCTCAAGAGCATCGGTGTGGCATTGCTGGCCGGCCTCCTCGCGTCCCGCGCGAGTGCGGGCAGCGTGGTCGCGCTGGTGCCAGCCATCGAGGTGGCGCCGCAGCCGCCTGCGGTCGAGGTGGCGCTGCAGGTGGAGGTGATGCGGCTTCGACAGGCGTTCGAGCACGAGGTGCTGCATCCGGTGCGGCGCGACCCCGTGCAGGATGCGCGCTGGATCACGCTGGCACGGGCCGAGATGGCGAGCGCGGGCATGGCGATCGAGCGGGCGCAGTTGGTGGTCGTGGTGGACCGCAATCCGCGAGTGCAGCGGCTGATGATCCTGGCGGCGGCAGCCGACACGGCCTGGCAGGTGATCGGCGGGACGCAGGTGTCGACCGGGCAGACCGGGCGGTTCGACCACTACGTGACGCCTCGGGGCGCGTTCCACATCACCGACGCGATCCTAGGCTATCGGGCGGAGGGCACGCTGAACGAGAACGGCATCCGCGGCCTGGGCGCCAAGGGAATGCGGGTGTGGGATTTCGGCTGGCAGGTGGCGATGAAGGGCTGGAGCGAGCCGGCGGGCAAGCCGGACCGGACGCCGATCCGGCTGATGCTGCATGCGACCGACCCGGACAAGCTGGAGCAACGGATCGGCCGTCCGGCGTCGCAGGGCTGCGTTCGGGTGCCGTCGACGCTGAACCGGTTCCTGGACCAGCACGGGGTGCTGGACGCGGTGTATGAGCGGGCGGCGGTGACGGAGATCCGGTTCCGGGCGCTGCTGCTTCCGGGTCGGTCGCCGAGCTTGCTCGCGGGCAATACGCTGGTGGTGGTGGATTCGACCGAGCAGCCGGCGGTGATGGCGCAAACCCACTAAACCCGTTCGGGAACGCTACTACGGCGGTCATCTGACGCGATTTTGCTGCGCGTCGGTGCTCACGGCCCGTAAGGCCGCTCCGCTCCGATGCTCTCAAACCCACGCCGGGCGGCGCTTGCAGCGCCTCTGACTCGCCGTAGCGCATTCTCGAACGGGTTTAAGATCTTGACCCATTCGGGACCCTAAACTCGTTCGGGCTGTCCGGCTTGAGGGCGGACGAGGGTGGCGAGGCGGCCGAGCACGGCGGGCACGTCGGGGAGGACTTGGTAGAGATCGGCGGTGGCCGGGTCGGCGAAGCCTTGGTCGATCGCGGCGCGCAGGGTCGCGAGGTAGGGCCGGGCCCAGCCCTGGACGTCGCAGACCAGCACCGGCTTGTCGTGCAGGCCGAGCTGGCGCCAGGTGGTGATCTCGATGGTTTCGTCGAAGGTGCCGAGGCCACCGGGCATGGTGACGAAGGCGTCGGCAGCCTCGAACATGCGTTGCTTGCGGTCGTGCATGGTGTCGGTGATGACGAGGTCGACCGGGCCGCCATGGGCGACTTCGCGGCGCTGCAGGAAGTCGGGAATGACGCCGAAGACGCTGCCGCCATGCTCGAGCACGGCGTCGGCCACCACGCCCATCAAGCCGACCCGGCCACCGCCATAGACGAGCCGGAGGCCGGCTTGCGCGAGGCCGCGGCCGAGCGCTTCGGCGGCGGCGCGGAAGGCCGGGTCATGGCCGAATCGCGAGCCGCAGAAGACGGCGACGGAGCGGATTTGGGGGATCTGACGGGGTGTCGATGGCTGGGACATTTGCGGGCGACGATGGCGAAAGCGGCGAGGCTGTGCAACGCTGCTCGTGGTTCAGAAGGAGATCGCCTTGCGACGTTTCATGGTTCTGGGCGCGATCGCGTCCATTTTCAGCGTGGGCGCGGTGCAGGCGCAGGCGCCGTCCGGGCCGCTGCCGCCCGAGCAGATCATCGTCATCCGACAGGCGATGATGGACCTGCAGCAGGGCGTGGCCGGGGCGATGAAAGCGGCGGTGGACGCGAAGTCGGACGTCAAGCCGCTGGTACCAGGGGCCAAGGGGCTGGTGTCGTCGGCGAAGGTGATCACGTCGATGTTCCCTGTGGGAACGGAGAAGGGGCACGACACCAAGGCCAAGCCGGAGATCTGGTCGGATTGGGCCGGGTTCGAGAAGGCGCAGGCGGCGATGCTCGCGGCGACAGAGAAGCTGGTGCCGCTGGCGGAGGCGAACGACACAGCCGGATTCGCGACGCAGTTCGCCGCGGTCGGTCGGACCTGCGGCGGCTGCCATCGTGAATACAAGATGAAGGATTAGAGCTTCCCGAGCCAATTGGCTCGGGAGGAGTACTCGCCTTCATTGTTTATGCGAGCTAAGGGCCCATCCGAAGTTAAACGCTCAGACGACTGGCTGTAAGGCACTGGATCGACTCCAATATCTCGTCGGAATGGATTCGATTATCTTCGGCTGGCCCCTAAGCGAAGCGGACGACCGCCCAGACGAGCGCGGCGGCCCCGGCGAGGACGAGGGCCGCCAGCAGCGGGCTTGCGAAGCGGGGCTGTCGCATGGTGGCGGGGAGGCGTTTGCGGCCGGTGATCATCGGGCGGACGAGGTCGTGCCGCTTGACGGCGGCGTAGGCGATGATGGTCATGACGTGGAGACCGATCAGCGCCAGGATAACGTTGAAGTTGAACTGGTGCACTCGGTCGAGCAGCTTTTGCGTGTTGCCCGCGATTTGGTCGACGAAGGGTCCGCCGCCATCGATGGGGTCGCCGGCGAAGAGGCCGGTGGTGGCTTGCAGCGCCAGGGCGGCGAGCATGACCAGGACCATCCAGCCGCCGGCGGCGTTGTGGCCGATCTCGCGGTCGGGCTCGCGCTTGTTGAAGTGTGCGAGGTGCCGGAACCCTTCGATCGGGCTGCGGACGAATTGGCCGAAGCGGGAGGTTTCGCTGCCGACGAAGCCCCAGACGAGGCGGAACAGCAGCAGGGTCAGCATGGTGTAGCCGGACCAGTAGTGCAGTTGGATGTAGTCGGTCTTGACGCTGATGTAGCTGGTCAGGACGAGCAGGACGACGGCCCAGTGGAACAATCGGGTCGGTGCGTCCCACACGCGCATCAGCAGGAGGGGCATGCGGGGCTTGGGCGGCCCGGTCGGGCGGCGGATCGGTTGAGCCATGAGGGCCATCTTGCCGGCATGCGGGATGCGAGGGAAGGTCGATCGGATGATCTCGATTCCGCATAGCTTGGGAGCGGTGCCGGTGGCGCCGCTGGTTGCGTTTGCCGTGTCGCTGGCGGGTGCCTTGGCGTGCCGGCGCGCGCGCGCGGCGTGGCTGCCGGCGGTGACGGCGGCTTCGGTGCTGGCGGGGTGGGCGGTGCTGGTGCCTGGCGGCGGCTGGGCGCGGGTGGCGTCGGCGCCGCGGCTGGGGCCGGAGGTGCTGGTGGGGGTCGCGGCGGCTTGCGTGCTCGCGGCCGGGTATGCAGCGTGGCGCGGGGGTCGGATGTCGCGGTGGCTGGCGGTGGGGCTGGCCGGGTTGGCGGGGTGGTGGCTGGCGCGCGCGGGGGCCGGGGCGGGCGATTTCTGGCGGGTGCTGTTCGGGGTGGCAGGGCTGACTTGGGTGGTGTCCCGCGTGGTGTGCGGGCAGGCCGCGGGGGGCCTCGCGTGTGCGCTGGCGCTTTGGGGGGGGCTGGCTTTGGCCGGGTCGACGATGGTGGGACCGGCACTGGTGGGACCGGCACTGGTGGGACCGGCACTGGTGGCGGCCGGGGCGTGGGCGGGGCTGGTGCTGGTGCCGGGAGCGGGGTTGCCGGCGGCGGCGATGGCGGGGTTGATCGGGGCGGCGGAGCTGGGCGGTGGGCGGCTGCTGCGTGGGCGGGTCGATGTGGTCGATGTGGTGTGCGTGTTGGCATTGGCGGCGCCGGTGGTCGCGCGGATGATCGAGGGCCGACTGGGAAAGCGGCTGGGGCGGTTCGGCGGGGCGGTGGCGGCATGTGCGGGTGCGGCGGTCGTGGTGGGTGTGGATTGGGTTGTGCGCCGCGCGTTGTTCACTTGACATGGAACATTGCGAAAGCGCTGCGGCAGGATTAACAATCGTTGAATGTCAACCCAGCCAGTGCCGCGGCGCGAGAGGTCGATCCGGCCCGTTTTGGCCGGGGTGATCGCGTTGATGCTGGTCGGCGGTTTGGCGGTGTATTTGCGTGGGCCGGCGGCGGAGGTCATCGTTGCTCCGGCCGGGGTGGCCGTGGCCGGACCCGCTGTGACGGCAGCGGCTCCGACCGATGCGCCGGCGCGGGGACCGAGCTTCGATATCGTGCGCGTGACGCCGGAGGGGAGCACCGTGATCGCGGGGCGGGCGGAGCCGGGGTCGGAGGTGTTCGTGCGCGATGGCGATCGGACGCTTGGGGCGGCGAAGGCGGACCGGAACGGCGAGTTCGTGGTGGTGCCGGCGGAGCGGCTGCGGGCGGGCGGGCGGGCGCTGACCTTGGCGTCGCGGGGGGCGGACGGAGCGGACCTGCTCGGGTCGGAGTCGTTGGTGGTGATCGTGCCCGAGCGCAAGCCGGCCGATGTGGCGGCTGCCGCGGGGCCGGCGGAGAGCGGGCCGAAGCCGGAGACGGCGGTGGCCGTGCTGGTGCCGTCGGGGGGCGGGGCGCCGCGGGTGTTGCAGGGGGCGGGGGACAGGAAGCAGGGGCTGGCGCTCAACACGGTCGATTACGACGAGCGGGGGGAGATCCGGTTTTCCGGTTCGGCCAAGCCGTCGACGCCGGTGCGGGTGTATGTCGACAACAAGGCGGCGGGTGAGACGATTACGGACGGGTCGGGGCAGTGGACTCTGACGCCGCCTGCGTCGGTGGTGCCGGGGATGCATCAGCTTCGGGTGGATCAGTTGGGCGGCAACGGCCGGGTCGTGCGCCGGGTGGAGCTGCCGTTCCAGCGGACGGCGACGGCCGAGGGGGTGGGGCGCGGGCAGGCGGTGGTGCAGCCTGGGCAGAATTTGTGGCGGATCGCGCGGCAGAGCTATGGGCAGGGGACGCGCTACACGGTGATCTATCTGGCCAATCGCGGGCAGATCCGGGATCCGAACCTCATCTATCCCGGGCAGGTGTTTGCCATGCCCGTGAGCGAGTGAGGGGCTCCCGGAGCGGCGCTGGGACCGCTACATAGCGGGCATGCGCATGATTGAAGATATCCAGATGGTGATGGCGCCGCCGCACCGGGCGGGGTGGCCGTTTATTGGCGGCGGGGCGGTGGTGATGCTGGCCGGGCTGCTGCTCGGGTGGTGGCTGTTCTGGCCGGGACTGATGTTCACGCTATTCTGCGTGTATTTCTTCCGAGATCCAGAACGGGTGCCGCCGTTGCGGGCGTCGGCGGTGCTGGCGCCGGCGGATGGGCGGGTGGTGCTGGTGGGGCCAGCGGTGCCGCCGGTCGAGCTCGGATTGGGTGATGGACCGCGATGGCGGGTGGCGATCTTCCTGTCGGTGCTGGACGTGCACATCAACCGTATGCCGGTCAGCGGGGTGGTGACGCGGGTGGCGTATCATCACGGAGCGTTCGTGAGCGCGGCGACGGACAAGGCGAGCGAGAGCAACGAGCGCAATGCGATCGCGGTGCGGCTGCAGGACGGGCGGGACATCGCGGTGGTGCAGATCGCGGGGCTGATCGCGCGGCGGATCCTGTGCTTCGTGCGCGAGGGGGACCCGGTGCAGGCGGGGGGTCGGTTCGGGCTGATCCGCTTCGGCAGCCGGACCGATTTGTATTTGCCGGTCGGCGTCAAGCCTCTGGTGACCGAGGGGCAGTATATGATCGGGGGTGAGACGGTGATTGCCGATCTGGCGGGGCCGCTTGCATGACGAAGTTGGGGGCATGACGGAGCCGCCGCGGCGGATGACGGCGTTGCGGACGCGGCTGGCGCGGCGGCAGCGGCCGCGGTTCGCGGGCCTGTCGTTCAACAGGATGATCCCGAACATCCTAACGCTGCTGGGGTTGTGCGCGGGGTTGACGAGCATGCGCTATGCGTTGGAGGGGCGGTTCGGCAGTGCGGCGGTGGCGATCCTGGTGGCGGCTTGCATCGACGGGCTGGACGGTCGGCTGGCGCGGTTGTTGAAGGCGACGACCCGGTTTGGGGCGGAGTTCGACAGTCTGGCGGATTTCTGCTGCTTCGGGATCGCGCCTGCGTTCATCCTATACATTTGGTCGTTGCAGTCGGCGCGGGGGTTTGGATTTGCGCCGTGCTTGATCTTTGCCGTGTGCATGGCGCTGCGGCTGGCGCGGTTCAACGCGGCGCTCGATACGCCGCGACCCTTGGCGCATGCCTATGCCTATAATTTTTTCACTGGCGTGCCAGCACCGGCGGGTGCGGGGCTGGCATTGTTTCCGTTGTTCCTGGGGCTCGAGGGGCGGTCGCTCGGGATCGGCTGGATGGAGGCGGTGCCGCGGCACCCGTTGTTCTGCGCGGTGGTGCTGATCGGGACGGCGATGCTGCTGGTGTCGACCCTGCCGGTCTGGAGTTTCAAGAACTTCAAGGTGCCACGGGAGTACGCGTTGCCGTTGCTGCTGGGGATCGGGACGTTCACGGCCGTGCTGGTGGCCGATCCGTGGGCGGCGCTGGCGGGGGCGGGGGCGATCTACCTGATCATGCTGCCGTTCAGCCGGCGCAGCTTCCGCCGCCTGCGTGCGGAGGCGGAAGCGCCAATAGAAGGCGTTTAGGCCGCAACCGCGGCCGGGGCGCGGGGCGCTCAGCGGCCGAACTGGTCCAGGAGTTCCCGGGTGCGACTGGGATCGGACTGCTTCATCACCTGCCAGGTCAGACGCTGGCAATCGTCGATGGTGGTGCTGCGGACGGCTTGCTTGACGCGGGGGACGGCGGAGGCGCCCATCGAGAAACTGCGGATGCCAAGGCCGAGCAGCAGCGGGGTGATGCTCGGGTTGGCGGCCATCTCGCCGCAGAGGGAGACGGCGATGTTGCGCCGATGGGCGGCTTCGACGGTCTCGCGGATGAGGCGCAGGACGGCGGGGTGGAGCGGGTCGTAGAGGTGGGCGACATCGAGTTCGGCGCGGTCGACGGCGAGGGTGTACATGCAAAGGTCGTTGGTGCCGATGGCGAAGAAGTCGGCCTCGGCGGCGAGGGCATCGGCCGAGAGGGCGGCGCCGGGCGTCTCGATCATGGAGCCGAGCTCGGGCAGCGGCGAGGGGATGGTTTCGCCGCGGTCGCGCATGGTCTGGGCGACGCGCTGGTAGATAGCGCGGGCGGCGCGGAGCTCGGAGACGTCGGTGACCATGGGGAGCATGACGCGGACGGGGCCGGCGCGGGCGGCGCGCAGGATGGCGGCGAGCTGGGTCTCGAACAGCTCGGCCCGGCGGAGCAGGAGGCGAACGCCGCGCAGGCCGAGGGCGGGGTTGGTGTCGGGGATCTCCGGCACCAGTCCTGCGGCGACCAGGGCCTCGATCTCTTTTTCACCGCCCCAGTCGAGCACACGGATGGTGACCGGGTCGCCGGCCATGGTCTCGATGACGTTGCGGTAGGCGGCTTCCTGTTCGTCCTCGGAGGGGATGGTGTCGCGGTTCATGAACAGGAATTCGGTGCGGAGCAGGCCGATGCCGCTGGCGCCGCTCTGGGCCACGAGCGGGAGCTCGACGGGGAGCTCGAGGTTGGCCTGGAGGTCGGCGGCTTCGGCGTCGAGCGTCACGGCGGGGAGGCGGCGAAGGCGGCCAAGGAGTTGGCGCTCACGGGCGAAGCCGGCGACGGCGCGGCGGGCGGAGTTCTGGCTGGCGGGCGAGGGGCGGAGGGTGACGATGCCGGCGGAGCCGTCGACGACGACGCTGTCACCGGGCTGGACGCTTTGCAGCAGGCCGGGGGCGCCGAGCACGGAGGGGATGCCGAGGGCGCGCAGGATGATGGAGGTGTGGCCGTCGGTGCCGCCTTCCTCGGTGGCGACCCCGGCGATGCGGGCCGGGTCGATCAGGGCGGCGTCGGAGGGGCGGATGGCTTCGGCGATGAGGACGGATCCGGGCTTGGCGCCGGAGTAGCTGCGGAAGGGCGCGCGGGTGAGGTTTCGCACGAGGCGGCGGCCGATCTCGCGGACTTCGTCAGCCTGGCGCTGTGGGCCGGGGGCGGTCGGGTCCGGATTACATTCCGCGTGGCGGGCGAGGAGGGCGGTGGCGATGGCGTTGGCCTCTGCCATGACGGCGGTTTCGGCCGAGGCGAGGCGTTCCTGGATGCGCAGCTTGGCGCCGCGGATGAGTCGGGAGGGGCCGAGCATCTGCAGGTAGGCGTCGAGCAGGGGGGCGATTTCGCCTTGGCTGTCCTCGGGCAGGACCGAGAGCCGGCCGCGAAGTTTAAGGAGCTGGCGGCGGGATTGGAGGATGGCGGCCTCGAGGCGTGCGGTTTCGGCCGGGATATCGGCGGCGTGGACCTTGCTGCGGGTGATCTGGGCGGGCGGTTCGACGGCGCGGAACACGGGGCCGATGGCGACTCCGGCGCAGGCGGGGAGGCCGACGAGGCGGCGTTCGCCGGGTTGCGGGCTCGGCGCGGTCGGGGGTTCGGCGCCGGGCGTCGGGGGTGCGGTCTGGCCCGGGGCGTCGTCAGTCTTGCTCATTGAAGCCAGCTTCGACCAGGGCGATGAGCGCCTCGAGCGCCTCCTTGGCATCCCAGCCATCCGCTTGCAGCAGCAAAGTCGAGCCTTGGCCGGCGCCGAGCATCAGCAGGCCCATGATGGAGCGGGAGGAGACGGACTGGCCATCGCGCAGGATTTCGACGGAGGCGCCGAAGCGCTCGGCGAGGGTGACGAACTTGGCGGCGGCGCGGGCATGCAGGCCGCGGCGATTGACGATAGTGACGGTTCGGCTGAGTGCGGTGGCACTCGCTTGGTCTGGCGCCGGGATCGGATCGGCGTCGCTCACCCGCAGGCGGCCTTCCTGCAGGAGGGCAGGATTTGCGAGGCGGCGGCGATATATTTGCGTCCGGCGGTTTGCGCGCAGTCGACGCATTCGCCGAGGGTCTGGCTGGAGCGGACCTTGGCGAGCTTGACGAGCATGGGCAGGTTGACGCCGGAGATGACCTCGACGCCGTCGCGGCTCATCATCGAGATCGCCAGGTTGCTGGGCGTGCCGCCGAACATGTCGGTGAGCAGCACGACGCCATCGCCGGTATCGACCTCGCCGATGAGCGTGCGGATTTCGGTGCGGCGGCGCTCCATGTCGTCCTCCGGGCCGATACAGACCGTGCCGACGTTTCGTTGGGCGCCAACGACGTGTTCCATCGCCGAGCGGAGTTCCTCCGCGAGGCGGCCGTGGGTTACCAGCACGAGGCCGATCATGATAGTCCGCTCAAGCCCTTTCCGCCGCCCATTGCCAGGGGCGACCCCTGTGCCGCCGCCCGCTGACGGTCGAGTTCGCGATGCGATACCGTCACCTGCAACGCCTCCATGCCCAATTGCCCATCCGCTTTCAACTCACGCGCCAGCCGCTCTGCGATATGCACCGACCGGTGTCGCCCGCCTGTGCAGCCGACCGCGATCGTCGCGTATTTTTTCCCTTCCTCGATGAATCGCGGGATGATCAGCGTCAGCATCGACAGCACGGCATGGAAGAACCGGTCGAAATCGGGGTCGGTCTCGACATAGGCGCCGACTTCGGGATCCTGTCCGGTCCGCGGCCGTAATATGGGGTCGTAGTGGGGATTACGAAGGAAGCGGGCGTCGAACACCATGTCGGCTTCGCGGGGCAGGCCTGCGGGGAATGCGAAGGACAGCAGCGAGACGGTCAGGCCCGGGACGATGCCGGAGGCGGCCAGGGCGGGGCGGAAGCGCTGCTCGATGCGCTGGCGCAGTTCGGCGAGCGGGAGTTCGGAGGTGTCGACGACGAGGTCGGCGTCGGCGCGGAGCGAGGCGGTCAGGGTTTCCTCGGCCTTGATGCCGTCGATGACCCGCCCCTGGGGAGCCATCGGGTGCCGGCGCCTTGTCTCGGTATAACGGCGCAGGAGGACGTTTTCCTCGGCCCAGGCATAGACGAGGTCGGCC
>JAABUK010004901.1_pt1 | contig 21348 bp, 26 predicted proteins | sample 5559141 | NCBI WGS metagenome assembly JAABUK01 (sample SAMN10711869, study PRJNA513367) | rock metagenome | isolation source: Antarctica rocks | place: Antarctica: Victoria Land, Pudding Butte nord | collected 2016-01-03
GGGGATGAATGCTCGGGGGATCCGGGGGGTTTGTAGGAAATGGGGTCCTACCCTTTCTTCTTCCATCATTCCTATCTATATAGGGCTCTTCATCGTGAGCTTCTAAAGCTGTTGCCGGCCGGCCGAGGGTAGCGACGGGTTTCTGGACTCGAGAGTAGGACATCGCCGATTGGGGTCTGTTTGAATGTGTAGTAGGAGGCCGAGTACCGGGTCCCACACTGCTGGCGTAAGAGCTGTTCGAGATATTGCGCGTGGACGTCGAGGACGATGGGCGTGACGATGACACTGAATATGAGGAGGATATCTCGCGTGGAGCACCCGTAATCGCTGTAGCTCGAACATATGCGTTCCCTGGTCTTGAGCTTGGGGGCGCGGGGCTTGGTCTTGTATACTCTCCACCCCGTTCAACAAGGGTCTTGCGTTTTAGGGCGTTAACAGGTGGAGGCATAGCTGTAGAGCGAGCGTTGGTAGCAGATGCAGACATTTCGAATAGCTTGCCGGGTGTGGGGATATGACTGGGCGGCCGGAGCCCTGAAGCGAACTGTGCTCAAATCAGTATTCCTGTTGGTGGTACCATCATTGCGGCCTACATTTTCCCCATGGTGTTCCATGTTGGTAGCAAAGTCCGGAGAGTAGCTGGAGCGCCCTATCAGTAGTCAGCACTGATTAGGCCCTACCAGCCATGAGGATTTAGAAGTCGCAATGAGAAGGTCGAGGATGCCACGATGCCAAGAGTAAACAGAGAAAGAGCCCAACGACGGATGAACTATCCCGTAAGCGGGCTAGTCATCTCTTGGCAGGTCTCGGTACATCTCCGCAAGCAATCCCGCGGTCGAGCGGTCTTACTCCGTACCACCTGACACTTCATCACTTATCCGTAAGGTGACTTTGCTGCCTCAGAAATGCATATGGCGTACTCCATATATCCTCTACATTGTGCTCTCTACAGTCTCTCACCTTGATATGGTCCGGTAGGGGGAGCTGAAGAATGGAGAAATACTCGCAGTTCCGAGATCGAGGTACTTCATATCGACATTGCTTCTTCCACCGTGCTTGTACTGATACTCCGCAGGCTCTGGGATTGCCCCCTTCTTCCCGATCCAGACAGAAGCCTCGGGAGTCTACCTGCCGTTCCACCTATTCCTATTCCTCATCCGCCTACCAATCCTAATTTCAGTAACCTTAAGCTACTTCTTTGTTCTTCAATGGCTGCCGATTGGATCTTTGGGGAGGAAGGCCTCGCTATGGGTAATTCTTGGTGTTCCAGGAGTATGGTGGATTGATCTCCAGATCGATGGAGTTCGAAAGGGGTATGAATGACGGGGCCACAGCCAGATTGTTGTGGAAGCAGAGCTGACTGGTTCCAGCTCTTTGGCCCGACATCATAAGGCACGCCTACCGCAACCTGGATCTATCATTGCATCTTCGCACACCTCACCAATCGACTCTTTATATCTCGCCGCGATCTTTGACCCAGTATTCACAGCTTCATACCCCTCAACACGCCTCGTCCAACGCATGTCGCTGTTTCACGCAATACTTCGCGCTCTTCAATATCCGCAATATGATCCACCAACTCGTACCAGATTGGTAGACCTCCAGACTCTAATCGATCAGCATCCACATCAGGCTATCGTTGTCTTCCCGGAGTGCACCACAACAAACGGCCAAGGCCTCCTTCCAATCAGTACCTCCCTCCTCACCACGCCACCTTCCACAAAGATCTTCCCAATAAGCCTTCGTTATACCGCTGCAGACATTACCACTCCTATACCTGGGACATATGTCTCTTTTCTTTGGAATCTTCTCAGCAAACCGACCCATTGCATTCGCGTGAGGATTGCCGAGAGTGTCTACAATACATCTCAATCGCCAGCAACAAGAAGCTCGACCAGTCCGTCTGGATTGGTGTACGACGATAGGGTCAGCAGTAGCGACACCCTCCTAGGCTCCGACGACTCTGATAGCACTAACTCCGCCGAGAGAAGAGTTCTGGACAAGGTGGCCGAGGCGTTGGCAAGGTTAGGACGGGTCAAAAGGGTGGGTCTTGGTGTGAAGGACAAGGAGGCCTTTGTGAAAGTCTATACGAAAGCCAGAGGCCGTTGAATGTTTGAGCTTAGGGCTGCCGTCCACTATGCTGCCATTTCTTCCTGATGAGGGAGTGGCAAATATCGAAATTTACACATGGCAGCCACAAATACACTCGAAAATTGACAGCAGAGATCATCGAGATGTCCAGGAACCTGGTGTGGGTCCTCGTTGAAGAAAGTGGACCATACTATCTATGCATAGTACCACATAATCCGAGTTCCTTGGATGCTTATCTTGGTCCCAGGCATAGGAAGGAGACCAGGATTTCATTCGAAGCGGAAAGATGAGTGGACTAGCGAAAGCCGACCCTTGGTCTATAACTATCATGGAGGAGATAAAGAAGGCATGATAGCATCGCAGAGCCCCACCATCCAATGACCACTATGGTGGTCATTCGGAAATCCTCAGGAAAGTACTAATGGCGGTTCGAACAAGGATCATATGAGCTGTAGGAGGCAGAAATGTTGCCCTCTTTCCCAAGAACACCATGTCGAGCATTGTGGGGAATGCTGCTTTTAGCACCTAGGACCCGATCCTTCGTTCTCTTCGACGACTTTGAGATAGGAGCTCACACATATGCTGGATCGCATATCATTCAATATCGAACATTTTCTTGATAATTAGATTATCTACCATACCATCCAAAGCCGTACAAAATGCGCCCAACTGACATGATGGCCTTCAACTTCACCGCTGCCATTGAACGCATCAAATATATCAACTTCCACTCTCCAATCATGAATATCCCCATCGTCCCTTTAATGGTCAATGTAATTATCCCCAAGCTCTTTCCCTAGGGAAACCTTGCGTCCTTGTTCGCTTTCACCGTGGCTTCTTTGACCGTCCATCGCTTTGCAGCATATCCCGACCTACTGACGGTGATACCACAGATCAAATCATACAGGCTCAACCCTTTTTCTGGAACCTTCCGTTTTTGGGGTTCTATACAACGCAGAGAAGAAACAAGCCAGTGAAGTCAAATCAATATTCGAAAGCTGCCGGAGCCACCAAGAGGAATTCGTTACGTGACCCTGGCGATTGCTGGGCTTGGGTGAAGCGGGATTCGGGGATAATGACCGAACATTGGTTGTTGTACAGTGCAGGCAGGTTTTTCCCTCACAAGAATTGCCCTCACATACCTGCACTTTCGTGACGGCAGAGGTCGCTGACAAGCCACGAATTGACTAGAGAGTACCTTGCCGCGCTACTCGCTCTCCGACCGCTTTCAGCACCTTTGGTCCAGGCCACTACCCTGGCCTGCTTGATGTTGAACATACGCTCCCTTGGTCTATCCGAGCCTTCGAGAATTATTTTTTCAATGGACCCATGCTCCGGACCTCTGTACTCCCTTCTCACCTTGGTTATAAATGACGCCATCGATCCCTCTGACCGAATGGGCATAGCTGTCGAGGCGGTGCCGAATGGATGCTTTGCGGATTTAGCTTACAGGGGATCTAGGGTGTTTTCGTTTGAGATGTTGCAATGGGTCAGAACGTATCCCAGCGCATGGTTCGGATATCTATGTGGAAGGTACAGCGGTGAGGGTAGAGGGATCATGAAGGTGGTTGGGGCCTTAGAAACAACCTAGTATGGAGGGTGGATGGTTCAAGAAAGGGTTTGAATCTTGTTGGAAGAGGCAATTGATTGGGCAGAATCAAGCAAAAATCGGTAGCGCCGCCGTTGACAATAAAATCCTCGTACCGTGGCCATGATGACTCGAGTGAGTTTACCTTATCCGGCAGTCCCCCGAACAAAGGCTGCATCAGCTGCTCCTTTCCACCTCGAACAGCTCATTTTTGGGGGCATAGGTTCCGAACGTCCTACTGCTTGGTGGTTGAAAAGCCAGGAAACGAACCTTTCGATGTACACGACGTTTTATGGGAAAATGTTTTACCTACCAGATAGCTCTAGGTTTGGGTCATTCTAAGGCTTGCATGCTGTGTAGGCTCGGAAGGAGTAGTTGATTATCTAGGTGTTTATCGTAATCTGTATGAAAGGGCTGAGATGCCACAAAGCGCCCAGAGCTATTATTGCACCATGAGCCACTTGCTCAGCCGGAGTAAGTTACGTCGATGCACAAGTACCTCTCTACAATATCATGCCAAGATTTGGGTTGCGTGGATGTGCAAACGTACAGACCTTACATCGCTCCCACACCAGCACCCATTCTCAAATCTAGCTTCTAGCTTCAGGAGAGTGCCTCACTCTTGATTTATTGCCATTTCGAGCCGCAAGTGTATGCGCGCAAATGTCAGGCCGCTTCGTGCGCTCGTCGAAGTACCGTAGGCAGCTCCACAAGCCGGCCTTACATCAAATGCTAAACCAGCAATCGCAGGGCATGTCTTCGGCCGACCAACGAGAAAGGTATCGCAGCACACCTTAAGGCGGAGCATCTTGGCGTGAATAGGCTCTGATATTCTGCAGGAGCAATGCTACGATAACCTAAGAATTTCGAGAAATGCCTGGGATACGAATTTGGTGAAGGTAGTACATATAATGGAGAAACAATGAATTAACGAGCGAAGCTCTAACCTAACAGTAGGCCAACCCGAAATATGTCTCCGTCAATTGGGAAGCTAGCGGAGGGGGCGCGTTTGCCGTGATACCTATCAATGAGAAGGGGCGGTTACCGGATCAGTTACCATTGTTTCGCGGCCATACCGCTGTTGTCTTAGATACAGATTGGTACGACGTACTTCGGTTTCACCGGCGGCAGATCTTGCTGAATGGGCCTACAGGAGCCCTTTCAATGATTCGCTCATAGCTTCAGGGTCGGACGATGGCAAGGTAGGGCTTGAAATCATGGTTGAGAGTATCGCATCACTCACTGGTGCAGGCTTTCATATATAAAGTGCCTGAAGACTTCACGTTACGAACAGAGGAGGGCGAATCGCCCAAGGATGTCGCGCCAGTGCAGAAGCTCACCGGGCACTCGAGGTACCCATTGCAGCTTCTCTCCCTCTCTCCAACTATAAGCAGTCCCTCACAATCTCATAGGAAAATCGGCCATGTCTTGTTCAACCCTGCCGCTGAGAACATCCTCGCGACCTCGTCAGGTGACTATACTGTGAAGGTCTGGGACATTGAGGCCTGCTCCCCGCGGCTCACTCTCAAGCACACTGATATCGTACAATCCCTCTCATGGAGCGCCAACGGTTCGTTGATGGTTACAACATCCCGCGATAAAAAGCTACGAATATGGGATGTACGGCAAGAGAAGCCAGCACACGTCGTGCCAGGTCATCAAGGTGCGAAGGCTAGTCGCGTGACATGGATGGGCGACCACGACCGGGTGGCTACGACTGGCTTCTCGAAGATGAGTGACCGACAATTAGGTCTATGGGATATCCGGGAGCCAAAAGAGCCAGTGGGTGGATTCGCTATGTTGGACGCTATCTCTGGAGTCTGTATGCCGTTTTGGGACGACGGAACACAGTGCCTGTATTTGGCCGGGAAAGGGTCAGCTTGAAACCATGCTGGGAAAAGCCAGTGCTAACCTCTCTAAAGTGACGGTAACATACGCTACTTCGAATATGCGAACGACAAATTCGAGTACCTATCCGAATACAAATCTGCTGACCCACAGCGAGGAATTGCATTCCTACCCAAGCGTGGCGTCAACATTCACGAGAACGAGGTCATGCGTGGGTTCAAGACTGTAAACGATTCATATATCGAACCGATATCGTTCCTGGTCCCGCGAAGAGCGGAAGTGTTTCAAGATGATATCTTCCCACCGACCGTAGGCTTGAAGCCCGCGATGTCCGCTTCGGACTGGTTCGATGGCAAAGAGGTTTTACCACCAAAGATCGATCTAGCAAGCGTCTACGCCGGCGAAGAGCCTGCGGAGGTAGCAGCTGACTATAAGCCTGCACGCGCGCCTTCCCCCAAGGCTCCGTCACCAGTCAAGAAAGTGCCAGAGTCAGAACCAGAATCAACACCACCAGCAACGGCAATTCGTGGCCCGCCACCTTCAATGAATCAACAGACCGTCTCGATCAAAGACCTTGCCTCCAAGTTCACCGACGACAAAGAAGACGTCGACTCAGATGAGGACAGCTCCTCTTTCGAGGAAATCGCCAAACCTATCAATCGATCCGACAAACACACCACGCCAGCCGCACCACAGGAGAAACCCGAAACAGTAGCTACAGCGAGAGGACTCGGTGGTCCTCTCTCGCCGGTAAGCAAGCCCGAAGATTTCGACCAAGCCAGCCAATTGGCTGCTACCCAGGATACAACAACACAGATCCAAAAGCAACAGATCCCCGCCTCGAAGTCTACCGTTCACGAACTCTCCAGTCCGTCCGAGACTCCACAAGCTCCGGCGAGCAAATCCACTGTAGGAGAGCTTTCCAGCCCGTCAACATCAAGCCATGCGTTGAAGAGCTCGGAGCAGCCGATCCAATCGAGTTTGGCTGAGATCAAGAGTCTGCTGGAGACGCAGACGAGGACGATGACGACACAGAGTCAAGAGATTAGTAAGTTGACGGCAGAGGTGGATCGCTTGAGGACGAAGTTGGGTGAGTGAATTTTTGGGTATTGGGAGTTATTATACCTAGGAAAGGTAGTGTTTTTTCAAGATTTCAGCTTGGTCATGCCTTTGGAATGAAGTAGGTGTGATTCCCTACACAGTAGTCATCAGGATTGCAAGAGCCAGTGGCTCATTCGTGTGAATTTCTGATTATATTCTCCTTATAGCCTCGTGAGCGAGTAAATCATTTGAAAAATCTCATTATATTCCCACTTCCCCTAATATTACTCAACCTTTCCTACAATTCCCCCTATCCATCCCCTCACCACCCTTCCCATCTCCCCCCATCACCCCTCCCCTCCCCCCTCACCCAACCCATCTCCCTCTCCCCATCCCTTCAAACTAAACTCCACCCCAATACCTCAACTTGCTACATCCTACCCCAACATCCTCCCTCCTCAACCGCCACCATCCCCAACCCTTATAACCATGAAGTCCCTTAGCTCCATATATCATGCCACGATTACATATACTCGTTCTTGGAATATCGTGCCACTGCCTCAGAATTAATAACTTGGTGAATATTGTTTTAACAGCATAGCCGTCCCTTTCCATCTCTAGGCTTACACTAGGGTGAGTTCTATCTCGGCGAGAATATGTAGACGATTGGTTGCGACCTGCAATATAATGATTTTATCGGTGAGGGAAGGGGTAGAAAGGAAGGGGTAGAAAGGAAGGGGTAGAAAGGAAGTCCACCATGAACGCTGCATAAATTCTAGAGAAGGATTATCTCGTGAAGAGACTGGACTGTATAGTTGGATCGCGGGGATGTGATATAGCTTATATAGACCGTTCGTGGAAATATGAGAGTTTCTTGAGTAGGAAAGGAGATGGGAATGTAAAGTAGTGATTCTTTACGATTGCATTCTAGCATGAGTCTTTGCTATGTTGTAGAGCGGGGTCTTATCACTGCGGTCTTATATGAATGTGAGTTTTTGCTGAATGGGTGTACTGATCTATGATGATATGACAGAATCTGCGCCTGATGTGCAACACTCGAATGAATTGTTGTCCTATCTTTTCGTCCATGTTGGTTACTGTGCATCATATGTTGTAGTCGAACCTCGCTTGGTGGGGATGTATGTCTTGGCGGAGAAATCACGCACAAAATGGGTGCAGGCTAGCTGCCGCTTTCCAAAAAGAATCATGTTTGGAATAGGCCAGAACTTTTTGAATTGCATTTAAAAGTCGCATGGTCTAATGGTTATGATTTCTCGTTCACAGAAGTGTGAACGCCCACAGCTGGATACCGAGAAGGTTCTGAGTTCGATCCTCAGTGCGACTATGTTTTTTGTATTTCTGGCTTACTTACCCCGATATGGTTTGTTCATTTCCATGAGGCAGAGCTTTTTTCTGCTGCAGTGGGGAGAGTAAAGAAGAATAAGGTGATAATCATATATACAAAGTGGCCTGTGTTGGGATGCAAAAGAATTTGCCGACAGGTATAGAGATATGCTGGATTTAATTCAGTCAAATTGTTAATTATATGAATCTGACCTCTCCAAATAGACTTCCCCTAACCTCGACAATTGCTGCTAGCTCCAAGATAAATTCCTGTAGTATAATGACATTTGTCAGAAGGTGGCCAAGAGTAATCTCTTTTGCCGCTGTTTCGGTACCTCGGACTTCCGCTGAGGCAGACCCGCTCCGTATACTGCTGGTTTCACTGCTTCCAATGTCTCTCACGTCGCGTCCAGACATAGACTTGATCTTCAACTTTTGATGCAGAGAGTCCGCCGGCCCCATCGGTGCCAGGATCCTTTTTGGCGGCATATAACTAGACGACTCTGCCCGAAGTGGCGATGGCGAGAACGCCCTGGAGGCGGGTTGGGATGGACTAGGGGATGGAGAAATTCGCACATGGTTCAATCGCCCTATGGGCGTCGAGGGCATTGGATCACTGGGCTGTCTCCCTCGTGGCGAGTTGGACCGGGAATCGTTAGAAGAAGTTGTTTCGGAAATCAAGCGCTCGGAGATTGAGGCTATGTGGTCGGCTCCTCGAGTTCGCGGAATCGATACCCTTGTTGATTCTCCAGACTTGCGTTCGCTAGACTTCCGAGACAGGGGCGAGTCGTTGGCAACAGCCTTGTCGATATCTTCGCCAACCTTTAGGACATGGCGTCGCTCAGCAAGGTATGTGTCAAAATCTTTGACATCGTGACGAAATCTTTCGACTTGTTGGACAAGAGAGTCGAGAGCAGCGAAGACAGGAGAAGGAGCAGTATTATAACTAAGAGGTTCAGAATCTTTGGGTACGAGATTCTCGGGTGTGGTCATATCTGCCGTCTGGGTCGTGGTTTGAGCCTTTGTATGAACAGTGATGGTGTCGTCCTTATTCGAGTCGACGGATTCACTGACCGAAGGAACGCTCTGCACTGGGTATGTTTCGGTGTGAACAGGATCACCCAAAAGCCAGCGATCCAGGCGTGTGTTGCCGCAGGAAGCCAACGTCGCGAGAGCTTGGGTAAGACTCAAATTGGTGTTAATGTCGTTCGTCAGAAAGTCCCTGAGCAAAGAGACCATGGAACTCGTCAATGGATCGTCGGGTCTGACCAGATGGGGCCGTACAGTATACTTATGCGCTATTCTCGATATTCCCACCTCCCGATCTCCAATGTTCAAACCTGGCAGAGCGAGTAGTGATGCGGAACAGCAGTGCGATTCGACCAGTGTGCGAGCATCCTGGAGATTTGCTTCATACATTTCTTTCAGATCGCCGTGCTCAATCAGATCTTCAGCCATAGAGAATAGGGTTTCGGTGTCCCTGTTATGCGCACCAATCGTGCGGGCATGCACATCATCACTAGGGGGCTGGATCTTGACAATAGATGAAACAGCATACTGATGCTGGCTTTGTAGAACTACCGTTATCAGTCGAAGCGTAGCTGCCACTGTTTGCTGATTGCGAGATTTCAAGCTTGTCAGGATAAGATCGACAAGCGTGAAGAGATCCGGCATGGGTTTCTCCAGCCCTTGAGCGAGGTTTGTTATGAGCATTGATGACTTTCGACGTCGCGCCAGCGTTGTCGGCCTCGCTGGCTTTGACTCGTCCTCGGGCTTCTCGGAAAGCGCCAGAAGATATTGAAGTGTGATATGTAAAAGCTCAGCATGATCGATCGATTCGACGATGCATCTTAAATATGTCAAGACGGCTACAGAAGACCCACCATCGACATCTGAAGACTCGATTAGCGAAGGGTACCTAGAAAGTATCAGCGTGCTGGGCTCGACGGTAGAGGGTGTTCGGGTTGGTTACAGCAATTGCTGTAGGAAGAGAAATTTGAAGTGGTCAAGCAGGCTCCGCTTTATGTCCTCTGATCTGCAGTGCCCTAAGATATCTTGCCAGAAGACCAAATAGGAGAGGAAGGTCGCAAGATGCGATTGGAAGTCTAGCGAGGTGGTCTTATCCGCATCATGAAGAATTTGTGGGGAAGCGGCCTCAGAAAAGGTCACGACAGCAGGGACCGAGTCTTCCGGAAATGATACGACTAACTTCCTGCTGAGCTGGCTGTATAGCGCTCCGAGTCCGGTGGCCATTAGTGTTGCGAGATCACTCTCGATAATCCACTTTTCCAGCGCTTCTGAGGTTGCCGCCGATTCGATAATGTAGATTAACGCAGTCCTTGCGAAGTCCCCCACCTTGCCATCGTGATGCACATAGTCCAATGTCAAATAAAATAGAGGGAAGACGTCCTTATCTGCATTCACAACGGGTCCACCTCCTCCCTGCTCGAACGTGTCCTCCGAGCTCTTTGTGCTGGGTCTGAACCATGTCGGCAAGATTTGTGGTTGTAAGCGTATTCTCGAAGCAATTTCAAACAAGACCTCCGAGATCTTAGCTTCCGTATCGATCGAAGCTCCAACAGTAGAGAGCTTGCTGACAAACCCAATCAAGGCGTCTACATATCCCGTCTCCTCTAGGAATGCCACCTCTTCGCTACCGATAAGGATCTTGAAAATATCAAGGGTCTCGTGGATGATAAGTTCATCATGATAGTTTGATGACACTTGGACTAAGGTCGTATAGATTCGAAAGGTGGACACTTGGCGTGCGCATAGATGAGGAGCCGGCATTTGCAATTCATCCTCCAAGATCTTCTTTATGCTTTCCAAGCAAGCCAGGACAGATACTGCCGGGGCGAGAATGTTCGAGGCGTTGTTCTTCCGCCATATTTGCTACTATACAAGTCAGCATGGTTTTATAGTCCTATTTTAGTGAGTATACCTGTAGCTGATCATGGGCTCTCTTGAAGCGGACCGAACGCTGTTGGGCTGTGTCGTAGTTGGCTTGTCTGGTGGGAGAAGCATTGGCCCCTCCTACAAGTCTGGAAAGCTAGAGAGCTTTGTTAGCACAAAACGAAGGTGACCGAGGAGAAGCAATGTGGACATACAAAGTCCATGGTTCCAGACGTATGCTATGCACTCCGGGGAATAAGTATGCACCATGCGTCATATGTGTCGGCAAGTGTAGAAAGTCGCGTTGCGCGTTAAGTTCCTCCGAGGAATTGCCGAAAACACTTTGAATTTGCGGGCATTAGAAATAGCGCTTTTCTAACAACACATAGCGCATCCACAGCGCGTAGTTCAGGAGCAGCAGCTCCAATATGCTTGCATTTCAATTGCATTCACATGAGCTGACAGATGGTGCTAAGACGCTCTGACAGCTATTCGAAGGTTTCCTCCACATCAGGCTGGTCTAGAAATCATCATCCTCTTTCTTCTTCCTCTTGGTGCCACCTTTCTTTCGCTTCGTTCCCTGCCCCTCTTCACTATCCTCTTCCTTCTCCTTCTCCTTCTTCGTCGTCGGTGCATCCGCAATCTTCGACACAATATCCTTTAGAAAATCTAATTGTTCGTCATTCTCTACCGCTTGCTTCAGATGCGTCGCGGTGACACGCTTCGATCCCTTGGCTCGCGCCACGTTGGCTGCTTTTGTGACGACTGAGATCATGAAGAGTTCAAGTGCTTTCGCTATTCGCAGTGATTAGCTCTTGCTGAATCGTTAAGGTTTGGTTTAATGGCGTAGGGAAAGCTTACAAACAGCAGTCGGAGTGACCTGTGCAACCTTCCCAACATCGTCATCCGCTTGCATGATGCGCTTTATCCGTGCCACTGGAAATTTCGTCTTCACTTCAATGCCCTCGTCAACACCCGGTGCTGTCTTGTCACAGACTTCCTCCTCCATCTTCAGCTTTTTCGACTTGCGACCACGGGCGCCCTTCGCTGACGATGGTTCCGGTGCGTACTCGTCATCTTCGTGGAACACTGAGTTCTTGATCCGTCCGTTTGTGGGCATGATGGGTTGTTGGTAAGAAATCTGTGATTGTAATGGAGGAGCTTGATCAAAAGCGAATGGGTCGTGGTTTGTGGTTTGTTGGTGATCCTGTTGCTGAGGTTGATAGGATTGCTGTTGTTGCTGAGGAGGGTAATATGAATTTTGGGAGAATGGGTCAGGCTCATCAAATGTTTGGAAACCCGAAAGATCTGGTGATTGTGGTGCGTATGATGATCCTTCAAAATCGTCCATAATGAGAGATTAGTTGACGTATAGCAGGCCCCCAACACCCAGCTAATTTACCGTCACTCTTCGAACTTCACAAAGCCTTTCCTGCGAGTGACATACCCTGATATCAAGTATTCCTGACACAATATTTATGCGGCAATTATGCGCTTATGCGTGCAGTGCCAAGAACTTGCACAAATCGGCCTTCTTTTGGGCGCGTTTTTCGAGGGGGACTCTGGAACCTTTATCTCTGCAGCCGCGAAATGACTGGGTCGCGCTAATAGACTAGCGGCCGCATTAGCTGCATAAAAACTGTCGATCAAGAATCTGTTGCCTTCGCGGCCGAGATACGTGCTTTCCTTTCTTTGAACAATGTTGAGTGATGATAGAGCAACGCTTGATGACTGCATAGAGGCCAAAGCTTCAGCGGCCTTGATATGATGGCTTGACTGTCTTCTGGCTGAAGCCTCAGCTTGTCTGATGGTTTTGACAGGGGTATCGGCTTGGTTTGACAGGCTCGCATTCGGTCGATGATGGCCAAATTACTTGATCTAATCTGACAACATCGTCAAGTATACATGACACTCGAACATTTTTCATACTCTGGCTGTTATTAATCTTTTCATCAAAATCCAAAGCCCTGGCGTTGCTATAGAGGGAGGTGTACAGTAATTACAAATACAGTCCGCGTCAGAGGCAAATCCCCTACGAATCTAGCAATCGGAGTAAGCAATAGGCTGTCGACAACTATCTCATAGCTGATGCTACCTATTGCATGCACAGTAGCGGCAATTCGAGCACAAAGTGGCCAATCCACGGGACAAGTTCCCTTTATATTCCGCCATTCCTATCGACCACCAAACGTACCACAGTCCCCTCATAATCAACCACAGCCGCCTGAGTCATACCACTCAATCCATGAACCCAGTATGCTCCTCCGCCCACCTCACCACCACTCTGTCCGCCTCCTCCCGATCATAAGGGTCAAAGTAAGGCTTCCCCTCCTCATCCACCGGCTCACTCATAGCTCCCTCACACCACACCCCCACCTCACCCACCACCTTCTTCCCCACAACTTGATTCGCACCAAATCCATCTACTTGGCTAGTCTGCGAGTACTCGCAGCTATCCAACACTCCAGCTGTCCCAGAAGCTCCAGCTCTCTCCTACGCCCTCAATCAGCTCTCACCAACAGAAATTCCTCCCCAGGCAACCCATACCTGCGTAAGAACAGCAACAGGAGTCTCCTCCTCACCCCCCCTCCTAACCCTCTCCACCAGAGTGCGATAATCCCCATCCGAGTCCAAATACACAGAAGCCTTCTTAATAACCCTCTTCAGATCCCGGCTCACAAGCTGATACTTCCATTTCCCACCTGGGCCCTGTCTGTACCCTTCTCCTGCAACGTGGATATCTACACTCGTTCTTAGTGTTTTTTGGATCTGGGACCAGGTTTCCTGTTGGGGTAGGTTGGCTTCGAACATTTCTGCGAAGTTGGTGGTTGGGGTGGCGTTGACCCAGACTTTGATGGGGGTCATGGTGGGGGGTGGGAGGGTGAGGTTGGAGGGGGGTGGTGAGGTTTTTGGGAGTGGTTTGATGCGGGAGGGAGTGATGTATTCACTTGTTCATTCACTTGTTCATGACCACTTCACAAGATAGATGGTATCTTGCGGTGATTGAGTTGGAAATGGCTATCTCGACAGGTTAACGCCTCATGTTGTTCAACACTTTCTGAGCATTGAGCTAGTGAGGTCGTCCGTAATTTCGGCTTACCTTAGTCTCAAAGGCCCACTCTCATTGGCAATAAATGATCAAATGATTCGGGCCATTGATAACACCTTGATCAATTATTGGCTTTCATATATCACATGATGGTCAGCTGGTCGGACGTTTTATTAGTACATTGGTCCACGTTTGGTTTTGATTTTGATCACGACCGGTGAATGGATGTTCCAGGCCTAGCATCAGCGACCATTTCAGTCTATTGATACAGCAACATTGTCGTGACGCCACGCTGCCCATGAATTATATACACACATAGAGAGGGAAGAGTTCGAGCCCACCGTCCATGCAGAAGCGCTAATATCAGAATATGAATCCGAGGGCGGGATCAGAAAAGAGTCTTCCGCATGATCTACAAAAAGCCTCAGATTAGCATTGACCTACAAATTTGCGTACCGATAAGAACTTACAGCCCAAGCCCCGGCAGCACTCGCAACCAGCCCTCCACTTATCATCATTGGTCTTAAGCCTCTGGAGCTCTTGAACAGCATGCCGCTGAGAGCCCCTGCGATGATACCATTCGCGCTATCGTGCCTGCCTCTGTAATGCCCGATTGTTGAATTAATTCCATTGTACACCATCGCAATCATCCCAGCCGAATTCCCCAAAAACGGCCCTCTCCTCGTCATACTGTTGAGGACCGAGTTCAGCCGGATCTTTGGGGGTGCAGAGGCAGGTGATCGCCGTAATCCTTCTACCATGCCCCATGTTCCCCCAAGGGTGAGCATGGAAAGGTATGTCACACCGGTGCCGTAACATAGATCTTGCCAGGCGTTAGCATCTGGGTCGCATATCGTGTAGACCATGCAGGTTACCATCTGTCCAGCCACGGGAGGGAAGGGCTGACTGTGCGCCGGGGAGGTCTGTATAGCTGTGAGTCCTGAGCAAGGATGGGGAAGGGGCGCACTTACCTGAGAGGGCAGATTCTTCTAATGACAGGTAGTCGAGTGTTTGCCGATTCAGGCCGGCCAGTGGATGCAGCTGTGAGGGATCGGGAAGAGCGGCATCACCGAGGAAGGAAGAGACGTCAGCGGCACTATTTGGGTCGAAGGTGGTTGATTGGGAGGAGGGGGGCGATGATGTTGAAGGGTCGCGGGAGGAGGACGAGGGCGTAGAGGATGAGGGTTGCTTCTGGCCGGTCAAGGTACCCCAAAGCGACATGTTGACCAAAGAAAGCAAACAGGAGCGACAGAGCGCGTTGATTGCGGGCTGGTAGTATCTTTCGTCCTCCTTATGATACTGCGGAAAAATGTTCAGGTTGAACCTCTTGGCAAGATCGTTCGGGCCGACTGTCTTCCCGTCTTCCCAGGCTCCGGGTGGACTTTCCGCTTCCATCAGTCCTAAGATCGAGAAATGAAGGAACTGATTAGTGAGAGGGAGATATTGAATCTTGTCAATTAGGCATTCTTGATGATGGCTATAGTCTTGCTATATAATGAAGCCCGATGACGGACCAGAACCCTTAGAGTTCATCAACGATACCGACGAAGATGGAATCATCCTTTCTGAAGACTCGCTACGACAATTGAGCAAGTTTTTGACCAAAATCATTCCGAAGGATGGCCATAATTCTGACGGTGCTGAGTTGTGGTAACAGGTCGTTTCCTCCGCTTTATCGATAGTACGCTCATTGACAGATAGGCATCTCAAGTTTTTACACGATGATCTATTGCGAAGTGCCGGCTCTGCGAAGCTTTCCTTGACACACGGTGCCGCTGCTCTAAATGCTCTCTGCGGGTTTCTGGAGCAGTGTAGTCAATGTACAGATCCAGACATTCGTGCCTTGCCGTTTGCGTTTCATTCCTGGACTAAGGCTTTCCAAATTCTCCTCCTTAGAACGGAGAACAACAAGGCCAAGCCAGTGAGATGGCTCTTGTTGACGTTGACGAGTCTGATATCAAGGCATCCTGTAGATGATCTGAAGCTTTCATTAATAGCACACGTAATATATGTCGCTACCCAGGCTATCCGCGGGCAAGATGAAGTTGGCTCGATTAAAGCCGCACTTCAAGTCTTGGAGCAGTTACTCAGTATAAAGGCTGTCGACGCCTTTGAGATCGTCCAGAAGATCACGCCCCAGCAACTAAAGCCAGACCGGGCAGGTCAGACCGCGCGAGTTGTTGATACCTCCGAATTCGTCGACACCGTCCAAAGCTTCACCTCAAGCGTATTGCAGTGGGCGCAGTATCCTGATTGTGTACCCGCCGTAGGTCGTTTTCTGTCTGCTTTCTTCGCTTCTTTGGGGGACCTCCCGAGTCAGGCAGTAGTTCATGGCTCTGCAAGTGGGTCATTGCCACTCTGGATCTCGCCCGTAAAGCAATCTCTAGAGAGAGAACCCAGACTTCTTGAGGTCTACGAGAATCATATACTGCCCGGATTGCTCCGTCTGAGCCCCGCAGAGAGGAAAGCGTTCCTCGGCACGCTGCCGCTCGATCAGATTCAACAAGGAAACGGCGGAAAGACCAGCCTTGCAGACATTCAGCTTTGCCTGTTGGTGGCGAGGGTTGAGTCCAGCATGAAATTGGAGCCTGCCTTGAAAGATGTCATCCAGAAGCGCGAGGATACGAATGTTGAAAGCGTACGGCCAGAGACCGAACGCCTGGTGGTGAAAAAGGAGTGCATTGAGATCAATGCAGGAAGCCTTGGGATAAATCTCCTCGAACATTTCTCGCCAGCTGTGCGAATCTCTGCCTTTTCACTCCTCGTATCTTCTTCGATTTCTTCGCGCCTTTTCTCGGGAGAAACCGTATCGTGCTTGCAACGTTGCATTCCATTCTTTCATGTTGAAGCCAGCGCCAAGGCAAGAAACCAATTCATAGCGTCGATGAAGAAGCTATGCGTGAGATTGAGAGGTACAATCATGTCTCTCATTAGAGATCATCAAGGCTCATTCCGTGCCTCTCTTGACCAAACAGATGATCACCCGCCAGAGGGTCCATCGAGCAACGACCAAAAAGTGCATGATCTTTCTAGAGAAATACAAAGACATGTCAGCTTCCAATCGTGGTACATACGTTTCCTCGTGCATGAGCTGCGACCCACCGCATCGTATCAAAGCCATATAACGGCATTGAGGATATTGCATTCATTGCTTGAAGGAAATTTATTACATCAAACTAAACCATCAAAAGCCAACGAACAGTACATCGAATCGACTGATGAACAATTACCGTCAAGCTTGCTTCTACGACCTTTGCTTGACTTGCTACTCGATCCTTTCGATGATGTTCGTCAGGTCGCCAACATGATCATCAAAAGCCAACTCTCGCTCCGCCAAATTCCACCCCTGCCAAAGCCCAATGGCGAAGCCCGCGTTGAAGCTCAAAGCTTTGCAAAGGATGGGGATGTATACAATTTCAGAGGCGTGTTGCAGGGCGCTCTGAAGAGAGCTGAGTCAAAAGCGGCAGAGACTGGTCGGGCCGATCATGCAGATGGAGTGGGCAGAATTGATGATCTCCTGTATGGATCTGACAATGCCATATCCATCCTTGATCGTTTACTTTACCAGCTGGAGGAAGAAATCAAAGTTGCTAGAAATGACTTGCTGTTAGCTGTCAGCAGCGCGCCGCTTCACGGGCATCTGATCGCATTGAGGTAAGCAACCTATTTTACTTATCCTAAGGCCGTTGTGGACGCCATTTGACAAGTGGCCACGCGCAGCTTCTTTCCAATAACTAAAGAAACAGAGCAGCCCTAATACCTCGAGTTTTGAGGGTTTGGTTGTTTCCAGGCTGATAATTGTGATCCAGACATATCACTAGCCGTCCCGACTATTGGTCTGTGCTCATTGCATCAACAGCCCCTGGGGAAGACATCTGGACTGACTATAATGAGAGAATTATGGCTATCTGTGATGGCGTTTGGGAAGCTGTGCGAGATGTTCTCTGCTTCGATGCCCCAGAAGGCACTGATATTGCAGACGAAGAAGCCGACGATTTTGAGGTAGGCACAAAGGAGACCTTATCCTACTGTTGGCGAGCTCTGAAAGAGTCTAGGTCTGTTGCCATCTTCTACGCGGGCATGCTACTGGCTCTTCCACTAACCTTTCATCAATAGCTCCCTGATGCATTCTATGGTCATGAATAAGTCTTACAGTCTATCTCCTTACGATACATGCATCAACTTTGAAAGATTTGGCCAGCTTTCTTTGAAACAGTTGGGAGAACTCCGCCATAGGGGAGCGTTCTCGACGGTCTCGCTCACCTTTGCTGCATGCTGCACTGCCTGCGTCCAGTCGTGCAATGCGGGACTCATACAAGAGCAGAAAAAGTGGTATCAACAGGCTCTGGCATGTATGGCGCAGAACGCTTCAACGCTCACGCGAAGGTCTGCAGGTTTCCCGGCTATGATCACTGGGATCCTGGCTCCATACCCGGATGGCGAATTTTTCAATGACGTGGTCTTGGACCTGAAAGCTATTGCAGATGGCCCTGTTATACGTGATCCAGATGCTGAAGACGCACCACTGCCTCAGGTCCACGCTCTGAACTGCCTAAAAGATATTTTCACAGATGCACGCTTTGGAACTAGCACTGAGGCTCACATGGCTGATAGTATGGACATCGCAGCTTCGTGTCTTGACAGTCATATGTATGTGGTTGCCTCTGCTCCACCAAAACGAGTCAGACTAACGGAAGATTTAGATGGGCAATCCGGAATTGTGGATTGATGCTCTTCAAGGCTTTATTACGGCGGCTGAACGGTGGCACCGATACAGCATCTACGAAAGTGTCCAGCTCTTATCGGCGCTCTTCCACTAAGGCATACAAGACATGCCCGAATCTACCTGGCTTGATACTGAAGCTGCTCGGTAGTAGTGACATCCCCCATACCACATCTCAACAAATCCTTGACGAAACTATCAAAACCCAAAGTGTATTTGCTGCTCTCGAGGTGATAGAACGGTCAGGTATCCCCCATGCATATGAAGCCGAGATCTTAGATTCACTATGGCGTTACGTCGAATGCCCCAGTTGGTCTCTTAGAGAAAAGGCCGCAAAAGCATTGAGCCTTGTCGTCGGTGACCATGATATCGAGGGAGAAATCAAACGTCTACTCTCGCCCGACTGGGCGTCGCAGAACGCATTGCACGGAAGACTTCTGTGCCTGCGATTTATCATCGACCGCAGTCAGCCGCCGCTGTTTGACAGTACGCTTGGTAAGTAGAAATCTGGTAGAATAGCAAGATTGTTGAGTTTTGACCATAGCTGCAGTCATATACGAGCGGATGCTGCGACTATTTGACGATCACCTTGAGGACTTGGTCATTGGAAACCCATGTCCGATCACTGCGGCAGCTTTTCTCGATTGCCTGGCAGAGCTAGTGGTGGCCTTGATCAGATCCCGAAGTAAGCATATCTCCACACTAGAATCTGTTCTCAGTCGCTGACTTCGGTCGAAGGTCGGACGACATGCTCTAGCCTCTCTCGTTCAGCAGATCTATTACAGCGATTGACAGAGTCGCCTCAATCTAAGATTGAAAACGCCCTTGCTCTTCGTACTAGAGCAATGGCACGCTGTCTGTTGCTGAACTTATTCATAGAGGACTCACATGTTCAAAACGATCAAGATGGGATTGTAGTAACACTGCACCAGCTTCCACAGCGCCACTTGGATGCAATTGCGATCATGGATGAAACCCAACAATTTGTCTCCGACGAAAATATGTTGGCTACTTTGAGTCATACCTCGAGTCATGAACTCAAGTATGCGTCGAGTGGCATGCATTTCACAGGTTGGAATCTAACCGTACAGTCAAGACTGCCGAGTAATCCTCGTGAGGACGACTATGCACTCGCTTTGTTGGGATATGCATATGGGACCGCATATGCAGGGAATCCCGGAGAGTGTTCGCCTGAGCAGCCGTTAGCAGTATGGATCCGTATGCTTCAATTAGCAGGATCTGAGCACTCAGTAAGTTTTCAGGAGTGTATCATTCGGTACGATTTTTGATGCATTACTGCAGGAACTTCGAACGAGGTCAGCGGCAGCATTCTCATTGAGAGGGTTCTTCGAGGCGTTGAGCGATTATAAAGTAAAGCCGAAGCACGAAACTGATCTGATAGGAGTATATTTGGCGCTGTATGACACGTTGCTAGATGATGATGAGGATGTCCGAGATCAAGGAGCAACAACGGTCTCAGCACTGCTTTCTGCTATTGATTCTGACTTTCCAAGTGGCTTTGGTTCAAGTCTCTCGCTGTCTCCACCCGCCGCTAAACGCAGGTTACTGGATTTCATATGGGCAGGCTATCCCACGTGTACTAGTATGTATGTGCGAGCAGTGGAAAGATTGGCTGGATTGCAGCTGTCTCCTTGTACTCACGGCAAGGGAGAAGATAGTACAGATGCGTCGACAGCAGCGAAATTACGTCCAGTGGCCGAAATATTGCAAGAGGCGCAGATGCCGCAACTCGCAGTCTTCGTCGAGGAGAAGCAAAATCTATACATTGACACAGTCAAAGAGGCAGAGATTTGGGCGGAGACCTTGATCGGGCTTGATCCAGAGGCTTGTATTATAGAAGTGGCAGACGCTTTGGAGGCATGGACCACAGATGGGCTGTCGCATTTCCTGGACGTCTTGAGGCAAAGTGGCGACTCTGCCTTTGGACCAACGTCGGTACCAGAAGTTTTCACATTGTTTATGCGAGTCATCCTGTCGGCAAAAGCCATATTGGTTCGTTCCGTGCCAGCATCAAATCAATGGAACAATAGAGAGAATCGGCTCTGGAAGCTCTTGGAAGAGCTTCTGGAGCTGGGCAGGGAGAAGAATTTGCATAGTCTTTTGATTGATCATAGAGAAAAGTTTTGGAGGCGGATGCAAGAGTAATGGTAGGTAAGTAGCTGCCGGCGAGGGGTTGCTGGTAATGGACATGGAAGTGACGCAGATAATGGTAAACGGAGCTTCACTACGCTTGTTGATGTTTACAACCGCTGTCCCACTCAACATATCAACACGAGCCATGCACAAAAATTTTTCCGCCACTTCACCAATTCAACAATCCGTACAAAATCAACAGCACAGTCAATCGGCTTTCACCAAAGTCCAAGAAACATTCGACGCCAGCTTCCAACACCTCCATGACCACATCGGTTCAAATCCCTCCATCCGGCCAAAACGACGCAGATTACATCCATCACCTCATCTGCTAGATCCCTTCTGCAGCTCCAGTACGCCTCTCCAACCTTCCCACCGTAACCTCCTCACATCCGTCCATCCCATCAGCACTAGCCTAAGGCTTTCAATCAGCACAACCTCACAATCATGAAAGAAAACATCGTCATCGGAATCCTCCTAATCATCGTCTTCTGCGGCTCAGCCCTCTTCTACCGCTGCCTGGTGGCGTGGTGTACGGTTTTGGCATACAAGGATGCGAGTGTGATCAGGACGAGGAGACAAACAAGAAAAGACAGGGATCTTGAGATGCAATCGATTACT
>JAABUK010004903.1_pt1 | contig 21345 bp, 29 predicted proteins | sample 5559141 | NCBI WGS metagenome assembly JAABUK01 (sample SAMN10711869, study PRJNA513367) | rock metagenome | isolation source: Antarctica rocks | place: Antarctica: Victoria Land, Pudding Butte nord | collected 2016-01-03
AGGGAAGGGGGGGGGATTATTGCATGAGTCAGCGCGCTCGCAGCTGTGCTGTGTAGGTGTCTGATGTGCTTTGAGCAAAAGATAAGCGCTGTTAAGAATGCGTCAGAAAGCGGTCCAGCATGACACTGGTACTCATTTCATTTTATAACTTACAGTCTGGGGTGTACTCCAGGCAGACGTTGCGTCATGCTCAGTTGCAGTGAAGCAACTGCTAACTGATGACAGCATGCATTATTGGCTGAGCCCACTTACAACAAAGTCCTGCGTATGCAGCAGGCTGTCGTTCTTGCAGGCCCCACACATTCTCTGATACAGATCCCGATTACAGAATAGGCCAGAAGAGCAGTAGCTACATGATCATAGCAGTGACTGATTCACACAATGGCAAGGCCTCTGATTGCTGGCGTGTTGTTTCTAATACCGTGCTCTCACTGACCTTGCGCCACTTCCAGCAGATCTGGCTCTGATTCTTCTTCACTCTGACATAGGTGTCCACGCATTTGCAGCTGATCAGCTCAAAGTGGCTGTACCGCCCATCTGACTCCTTCAGCTCCAGAGCATCCACCACTGCAAAGTAATCCTTAGGACTCCTGCAAGGGCAACCCATACTGGCACGCCAATTTTTCACAACTTGCTGTGGCCTACTAGAGGATCACTGGCCTGGGGTTTGACCACGCAATGCAAACATGGATTGCAATGATGCAGCGCAGCTCTGACACAGTGTGTGTGGTGACACAGTGGTGAATGGTGGTGAGATGAGGCAGGCAGCATTACCCTGCAGCCAACCAGGCATTGCTGTAATATTCTCTTACAGCAGCTGGGTCAGTGATGTCAACAGTCATTGCTGGTGGAACAGCTACAATGGCATGCAGGCAAGGCAAAATGCTAAATACTATACGCCCACAGCTTGACAGCCTAAGCCTGAATACCTGTAGTGTGTAGGGTTGTTACCCCTCTTCTTGTCTCCTGAGGGTTTGAAGCAACTCTCACGGAAGAACAGAACTCCACCCTCTGTCAACTGCATGCACCAACAGATGCCATCAGCACATGCACAGTGGCACTGTAGCACTCAACACATGCGCAGGTTTGGTGTGTTTGCATCATGCATATATGTCTGCAAAGTGCTCCAGTCACTGTGCACACAGATGTGATGTGTTCAGTGTCTGCTGATGAGATTGCACGGAGATTGCTGTCTGGAGCAGATGTTACTTATCATAAGTGGGTGGCTTGGCAGGCAAACTATATGGGTGCTCACAGTCATGGTCCAACCACATCCAAGCTACACACACAAAGAGGCAGGCATGCAATGTGGAAGCTTACCCATGTCAGCATGTTGTGCATCAGCTTGGAGACCTCATCATCCCCTGTGCAACAAGACAGCCTGGTCAATGGAAGGCTCGCTGTGTATGTACTGGCTGCTTTCTAGCATTAACTACAAGCTTGCAGGGTATCCGGAAGCAGTCAGCAGATCAAGAAGGCCTACCCAGGTACATCAGAAGCCAGTTGGTGAAGACCACATCAAAACTTTCTGGTTCTGCTTCCAGCTCACAAGCATCACCAGCTTTGAAAGTAATGTTGCCCATGTGACCGTGCTGCCTCTCATTCTCCTCAATCAGACGTTGCATAAAGTCAAGGGCTAACACTGACTTGGCCTGTGCACCCAGGTCCCCTGTGAAGCGTCCGATGCCAGCACCCAGCTCCATAACACGCTTGCCTTTGACTGACCCTAGCATACCCAGCACCTGCAGAGAGCACAGGTTGTCAGCTCGTTGACAAGCCGCCGAAGGGTACTGATGTCACAAGTGCGGGCAGAAATGGATCGTGAGGGAACTTGTGCGCTCGGGAAGGATTAAAGACCTGACACCTGTCCGCATGAATGGCAATGAGACGGCACAATCGCCTACCTCAGGCCTCTCTTCTTTGTCAATAACCTTGGCTTGACTGTCCAACATCATCGCCTCAACAGTCGTCTCCACGGAATGCTCGGTCCAATACAACTTTTGAGCGCTGCGCTCAGCAGCGGTCTTGCCAATGACATTATCTGTACCATTCACACCGTTCATGGTGGGCAAATAGAGGGATCGGCCCGAAGGGCTTTTCTCTCTTGTCACTGAGATTCGATCGCCTGACGGCACCGGTCGAACGTTCTGCTACGTCTATTAGTCTTTCTTCCGCGCGGCTGCATGCAGATCAGCAGGCAAAAGACATCTACCTGATCGAGCAAGGCAATGGTCAGGACAGCTAAAGCGTGTGACATGCCTGAACAGGACACCTGAACTCCTTGATCGTCACATGATCCTCGGATGATCGTCCCTTACATACCGTAACAACTTTGAATACGAAGCGTCGGCTTGGCCTTGACAGTCAAAGCATGCATCAAAGTCACTGCATCACAGCATTAGCGCTTGGTGCTTAGCCAAGCCAATCTACAAAAAACACACTGCAGTGAGCCCGTAAAGCGCTGTCGTCATATTCTGCAGCTCGCTTTGCAGCCCTCAGAAGTTGCCAAACGGGAATGGCCGCAGGCTTGTCTGTATACAGACAGTGCTTGCGCTCTGTACAACAAAGTAAGAAGATTGATGCAATCTTGAATGCTTGATTGATGCAACTTGAGCATTCTCTGACACAGCTCTGTACACATGCTTTACTCCCGATGAGCGCGCAGGTTTCCGCGGAGATCAGTTTATGCTACACAACTCTCGGAAAGAGCTGCGGTCGAAGTTCGAGGTGCAAAACACCACAGCTGGCAGCGCTCGTAACTTTCGCGGTTACGCAGGTGACGACCTTGATAAAGCACCGGCAATACTGACTAGTAAATTGGCTGCAGGCAAACCGTCACGTCTCAGACTCTGGAGCCGTCAAGAAACTCTTGGCCGAAGGTGAAGAGGCTGCCGACTTTATCAAGACATTTGTTGTGCAAGCCAAGCTGAATGAAAGGGGCAATTTTGGTGAGCATTTTGCTTCATGCCCACAATGCGCAGTAATGCATACCTGGGAGTTGCATACCTGGGCGTTGGACAGTCAAGCTTGGTCTTCAACAAACACCCCAGGGTCCACCACAAAGACTTTACTTAATTTAATGGACTACAATTCCCTTGTGAGGCTCGCAGTTTTGGCCTGCCACAAATGTCTCTTGGATGAATGCAGAAATGAAGGTTCAAACACATCACGCAGATGCAACAGCAGAAGAGGCTGCCTTACGCAGATAACAGAAAGCCAGCTGTTAGTTGACATGTCCATTCATGCTAGCATCAAGAAGTGGCCTTGTTGCCCTGGACGCCACAAGGTGTCATGCCTGCCAGCCAACTCAATAGGTCATTCTGTCCCTGCAGCAAGGAAATCCCCCTCCGCCCAAATGTGTTCTTGTTACATGTACGTGCAGCGCAAAGGAATAATCAGCAGACACAGCAGGGCAGAAGCAGATACAGCAGCAGACACATTGATTTGACAGTCATAATACTGATGTACAAAGTATCTGCTGGATTTGCACGCTGTGACTCAGAGTTTGGGGCTATAGATATACTTGTCAAACATAGACACACATATGCTGTATGCAGACTGCATTCAATGATTGAGACTGCCTGTGCCTGGCTGCACAGCAGTCAAGATGCATTTATGCAGTTCTTCCTGTAGGAAAGTAGCCATCCACTCAAGGCTGATTTCTGTGTTGTAGCTTCTGTTATGAATCTAGCTGAATTGGAGCTCATGCGTGCACTGGTGCTACAGTGTTTGGCAGTATATATCTGGGGTTCTTCGAATTTGCTTGCTGAAGCCTCAAGGTCACAAAGTGATATACAAACTACTGGTACAACCTACTAGCTAGTCTATAGACATCTGACGGCTGTTGGTTGATCAATGAGACATACTATTAGTATGAAGCTCGAGCTCCTCGAGGAGTTTTGGTGCAACAAGTGCTTGTCCTCGTATGCTTCCAGCAAACAAAAGGAAAGACTACGCCTACCAACGTCAATTTAATGAGAAGCCAAGAATTACACCGGGCTGAAGTCCAGCAAACAGATTGTCTGACAGCTGTGCCGAGTCCCAGACGTGAATACAACAGGCAGTAGAAAGGTTTGCCAGCTGAATCAAAGGCTGACTGTCACATTTTCATTGCAACTGCATAAGAAAATCGCATGCATCTTTGAAATTTCAAAGGCCAAAAAAGGAAGTGCTGCTGAAAGATGCAAGCAGAAGGTGGCTATGCTGTATACAGCCTTCAAAAAGGAAAAAGAAAAAAAAGCCTTACAGCCTTCAACAAAAAAACAGCAGCTCCACAAGCAGTCCTGTAGCCAAAAAAGAGAGAAAAAGCCCCTGACCATGTCATGTTATATGCAAATGACAACACCAGGAGTGAATTTGAAAGCCAGTGGCATGTCACATGCATATACCACACCATGCTACAACTATGGGTCACACACATTGGAGTCTCTGTGCGTCTGGAGCATTTGAAAGCAGGTGTTGCCTTTTGTGGTAGACTGATAGTGATTACCACAGAACATCCTAGAGACTGAGTCCTAAACCCTTGCAAGTCAGTTGACCTAAACTAAAGTGGCTGCAGCCTGCGCTGCTCAAACACATGCAGCAGCCGCTGCGTGGCGTTGACAACCAGTATGTAGGCAACAAAGCCTGCTGCAAGCACAGCAGCAAATTGGAGACGGAAAGACTGAGAAAAGTTGTACAACCTGAGCAGGTTGATGCTTTGGTCTGGCCTGACCAAGATTGCCACATACGACAATATGGTGTAGATGCCGGTAGTGATCAAGAGCACCCTGGTGCGTAGAACAGGCTCACAAAACCGTTTGGTGTCAAAAGTGAGACTGACAAATGGCGCAAACAACTGAAGATTGGCTACTAACCACGCCGAAGAGGCCACCGGGTTCTGCAGCACAGTAACAGTAATTCACTATGTGTGGAGACCGACTGGAGAGCAAAAACACTCCGGACTGAAGTCTGGAGTGGTCGTATATATGCTATTAGGGTTTGCCCTAAAGCGCAGCTTAGAGCTGAGGGTAATGCTGCATGTGCTATGCCACGAATTTGGTTCTCAGCTGTCATGCAGAGGCATGATGCATAGCACATTGAAACCCTGACTTGATATAACCCAATGTGATTGGCAGTTTGGCAGACATGCACAGGAAGTTTGCACACCTTCACGCAAGCTCTACAGATTACACAAGCATACTCAAAATCTGCATACTGTCCAACCATACCCTCATCACAGCAGAAGCAAGGCTTACCAGGTCAGCAGCTCCAGTGCCGCCAGTGAACCAGGGCCTTGTACACAAGAAGATCATGCTGATTGTGTGGAAGAGCTGCAATGCCATGGTCATGACCAGAAGCAATGTCAGGCCCTGAAAATTGCACGCGACAGGGGGTGGCTTGTTGGGGGTCATGTGCCTGAGGGGGGTGACCCAGCAGGCTGCCATTGCTATAGCCATTGCTTGCACATCTATTGCGCTGCTCTGCAAGCAGAAGAGGTTTTCAGCGACTGTTGTTACAACACAAATCATGAAGAATCACTCTTGCACATCTGTTTGCGCTTCTGACCTGGACCACAGCAGAGCAGTATGGTGTGCTGTACATTAATGAATATTCTTGACATATCAGTGTACATCCAGTCAAGCCCTCAGAGTGAGTTTCCAGGGTAGAAAAAAGTTGCTGGTATGACATCAGGCGGCTCCTGCAGGCTATGCCAGAGCCTTTCACCCTGCACACCGCGTTTGGTATCACAGAACACAATCACGTCAGATTTCTCAGCATCATGCAGCCAAATAAGTTCGCAAGTGAAATCTAAAGCAGCATGTTTTCTGACAACCTCCCTCAAGGAGACAAGCTGATGATTCAATACGCAGCACAGAAAGCAGTGCAGCCGTGCGCAGATCAAGAGCCTTGGGAGCTGTCAGCACATTGGAAACCTCTTGGACCCAAATTAGAAGGGCTTTTGTCCTTGTTGAGACAGGCTGATGGACACAAACCATGGACACAAACCAGAAGTGCTGAGATATTAGAAGCAATTGAGTTTTCTCTTATTGCTTTTTAGGTGGACATGAGCAGTACCTGCAGGTTGTCAAGGGAGGAGCCGTCCACAAAGAAGGCGGCCATGCTTGCCTGTGCCACGATGCACTGATACACCACCATGTACTGCAACACACACACACGCACCGTACACACAAGAGCCAATGGCCCCACATGGGTTAGGGCCTTAGCCTTGGCAGGGATGAAAATTAATCAACAATCATCAGGTAAAATGCCGGCTACCATTGGGGCATGCCATGTACACTAAGCCAACACAGTTCTAAAGAAAGACCTACAAACACAACATCACTGACCTCTTCATAACTGCCATTCCCACTGCTGTCTTTCACACGCTTACTATTCTAATAACAGTAAGCAGAGTTCCACTGTTGATGTATTGATATAGCAGCTGTTGTTTTTCCTATGACACTTGTCATCAGGTTTACTTGTAAGACAGTGATCATTTCTGGTACCTTATTCTGTGTTTTCCTGTCATGATCACCTTTGTCCTTGTACATGTTTGACTTAGATGCAAGGCCTTGTCCAATTGGGCCCAAGCTTCCCTTGGCCTTTCAGCCATGTAAGTAGATCAAGGGGGTGGGGGGGGGGGGGGGTAGGGCGGGGGAAACTGCTGTGTCAGACTGTTTCATATGTGCCAAGTGCATGTGCAAGCGAGTGTGCGTGCATGACCATGGTTACCAAATGTGTGTGCCTGTGCACAGGGCAAGGCTAGCTGCAGCAATGTGTACGCGTAAACCTAACTGTGGAAGCCCAGCTGCAAACTTCTGTGCCCAACTGACAAACATAAGACATGTCTTGAATTACATCACCGCAGGGGGCGCACCTTGAGCAGGGAGATGAAAATAGCATGAGAAGCTTTGCATAACTTGATAAAGCTTGTCACACCTGCGTTCATTCACACAGCAAGTTCAGCATACCAGAACCTGCATGCATGAATTATGTACCTGCGCATGGACCTTGTCACACCTGCATACTCGCAAAGCACAAAAACCTGAATCATTGAAGCATGCATGTGTGCATGAAGCATCTCGCACCCATGCACAGTCATGAAGCCAGTGTGAGCACACCAAAACCTGCCTCCGTTTTCCAGGTATGTTGCACCAAAGACCATGTGAAAGGAGGCATAAAGTGACAGGACCTGCTGCAATTACCAGTCAGCAGCGCAGAGTGTCACCACAGCAGTTCACACCTCATGCACATGCCAAAATCAATACATGTACAACATGGACAGGCAACAGCTTCATGCAGCACGATGCTCCTGGGTGGTTGACTGTAGGCTCTGACCTGCTACAGAGCCTTGCTCAGTGGACAGTGCAGCAGCAATGACTGCATCAGTGGCACCAATCGCCATGCCCACATCAGCTGCTGCCAGAGCTGCTAAGTCATTGATGCCATCGCCACAGAACATGGTTGTCATCCCCAGACCCTGCACAAGGGCTTGCTTTTGAAAAAAGAAAAACTTTCACGCTGTTCAGCGATCATAACGGGAGCCATCTAAGGCGGCAGCCCAGAGTAAGGGCCCTGCAGCAATAGGCAAAGTTACATACGCTTTGCACCCGTGACTCTCAGTTGCTGAAGAGATACAGCCAAGAGCTGGGCGGGGGAGGGGTCAGGCAAGCAGGCCAAGGTACGGCCATTTGTTACTGAGCTGTGCAAGAGCTGATTTGTACTGGCAAAGAATGCCCTGACAGAGGCCAATGTCAGCACTTGATAGGCTTGGGCAGACAGGCAGCTATTGAGCAATGTCCATGATGGATCAGGGGTAAGGGGGTTGGAATGGTCCATGACGGATCAGGGGTAGGGGGGGTTTAATGGTCCATGATGGATCAGGGGTAGGGGGGTTAGGGGGGTTTCAAAGTTGCAAGACATTGCATCATGAGCACTGCTACACTGAAAGGTGGAGTTTGGGGGTGTAGTGTACACACACAGGGCAAACCAGCCATCGCATGCTGTCAAGTCATGGCAAGTAGCACAACTTGCTTGCGTGCTGCAGTTGCACAAAGATTGTGCACTATCAGTACGCTGCTTGCTGCTACGAGGTAGTATTGATTCTGTGGTGGTGGGAGCAAGACAGCATCTGCTGAATAGCATGTGATATGTTTGCATAGGCAGGCTCAAAAGACAGGCAAGCAGGCAGACAGACAAACATTTGCAAATGTAAGCAGACAGATACAGAGCTGCCTGTGACAACACACAGACACAGGAAAACACGAGAACACGGCGGCTAGTGTGGCAGCAACACCGGTATGAAGCGTGATTGCCCATTGAAGATCTGGTGGATGCCCATCATGCCCAGCAGATCCATGACCTGCCCCTTCTGATGGGGCTGCATCCTTGAAAACACCACTGCACTGCGCATCACAGTCTCTAGGACAGACAGGTCAGACAGCTGCAGCAGCCCCTCCAGGGCAGGGCCGGTCACTGCACACTGCATCTGCCCTTCTGCCATAGCACTCAGGGCCTCTGATGGGTCGTACATCTCCCCACTACCGGTGCTGAATCTCAGTCCCTTTAGGGTCCCAGGCCTAGGGTTTCCAGGGGGCGTAGGTATGGATGCGTATGGAGGACTGAGGGAATGCAGTAAGACTTTGACTCGCGACTCAGCAGGGGAACAATCTTGACCAGACAGCTGCTGAGGCTGGAGTGTCCCAGGTTCACAAACGAGAGCAGCTGCACTGTCAGCCTGTCTATCATCACCCTGAGATTGGTCATTTGCACTGAGCTGATGCTGATTTTGTCCCTCTTCAGCGTCAGGATTCTGAACACAGCTCACTGGTTTACTGTCAAGTCTGGTGACAGGTGGCTGCCAAGTGACATGCTGCTGAGCTGCAACACCAGCCTGCTGAGCTGGGGTAGTGTCCGGATGCTTCAGACAAGATGCGGCAGGTGGAGAAACAGCAATAGCTGACTCTGCTTGCGCCACTATGTCAATGATTACCAGTTGGCCTTGAGGCTTGATCATGCCTATGTGTTTGGCAACTGCAATGGCTGTGTGATGGTAGTCACCTGTGATCATCATGGTCCTTATGCCACCCCTGCATCAGCTATGGATGACTGAGTGAGTGAGTGACTGGGAGAGTGACTCAATGAGTGAGCAAGCGAGGGAGTGAGTGGTTGAGTGGTTGAGTGAGTGAGTGAGTGAGTGAGTGAGTGAGTGAGTGAGTGAGTGAGTGAGTGAGTGACTCAATGAGTGAGTGAGTGACCGGGAGAGTGACTCAATGAGTGAGCGAGCAAGTGAGTGAGCAAGCGAGGGAGTGAGTGGTTGAGTGAGTGAGTGAGTGAGTGAGTGAGTGAGTGAGTGAGTGAGTGAGTGAGTGAGTGAGTGAGTGAGTGAGTGAGTGGGAGAGTGAGTGGGTGAGCGAGAGGGTGAGTGAGTGAGTGAGTGAGTGAGTGAGTGAGGCATCGAGGCATCAAACACCTGAACAAGCAAACGGACCAGCAGTGAAACAAACACAGGAAACATTGCACAAACACATGACCAAACAGGACAAGCCCAGTGCCTAACAAATATGCCATCAGAACAGCGCTGCACAACATAGGCAGGATAGCGACAGCCTTGCTTGCCTCAGCGCAGTCTCAGCAGTTTGTGACTGAAGCAGTATAGCTCACCCATCTTGGACTTGACTGATGGTTTCTTTGGAGTCTGGCCTCACACTGTTGTTCAACACCACCAGGCCCAGCAGCTGCAGATTGACAGCAGCAGCTTCCACCTGCTGCTGTGTCATGCGTGGAAGGTCCAGCTGGTTTGCACTTGGTATGACCCCTGCTGCTACTGCCAACAGCCGAAAACACTTGCTGCTGTTATCATCAACCACCTGTGCAGGTGGTTACCAGCCTCAGCCATTTTGGTAGCACCAGTTTCAGGTAGCTGTTGAGTGCATGGCAAAAGCATGGGCATGCATGCCTGCGTAAAGCTCTTTTCAATTCCGGAACGTCTATTTCAATTCAGAAGTGCCCATTCCAACAGATTCTCCAAACATGGATATGGATGAGGCATTCAGAGGCACAGTCACTGGTGCTGCTGACTTACCCTAGTGCCCATATTCTGGAGGGAATTTAAGAAAAGGAGAAAAATAGGGAAGAAAAGACTAGACCTTTCTGTGTCACTTTCTCTGTAGCTAAATTGTACTGTAAGAATGTGTTGCCCATTGCCTACAAAGATGTTGCTTACATTGCCACTGGGAAAATGCAGCAGCAGCCTGTGACAGCCCACACTTGCAGGTGGGCGCCAGGGGCAAAAGTGGTGCCTGCCATTTTCCTTTTGCACTCAGCAACAGCAGCATGATTTGATGAAGGGAACGACTGAGCCAGACCGCATCTGTCCTGCTATGAACTGAGGAACAACTCAAGTCGTCCATGCATCTTGCATGCACACTCCTCATCATGCACAGTCCCAGTCAAACAACCACAGCGCAGTCAAAAAACCACAGCGCAGTCAGTCGACCACAGTCCCAGTCAAACAATCACAGTCCCAGTCAAACAACCACAGTGCAGTCAAGAAACCCTCAGGAGTGCCTGCAGCGCATTTCAAAAGCACATACATTCAGCCACACGTGACCCAGTCAAGCCCAGAGCTGTTCACCAAACAACAATTGCTTTCTGCTGCCACCTGGTCAAAGTTTGAAGGAACAGAAGCCGACTGGACAAGCTGCCTGATGACGCTTGGTGCCCCTTTCAAGAAGAGCAGGGCCGAGCCCCTTGGCATGCCCTTGGACACCACAACCACTCCAGACCTCAAGCTGTTTGAGCTGAACTCCAGCACCCTGACTATGGACAGCTCAGCCATGCTATTGGAGGGGTGGGACCGGGTGGGCTGCGTGGGCAGAACCACTGTTGCTCTATCCTGCATAATAATAACAACAACAACAATATTAATAACAACAACAATAATAATAATAATAATAATAATAACAGTAATACCTGGATGGGACCGGATGGGCTGCCTGGGCAGAACGACGGTTGCCCTGTGCTGCACAACAACAACAACAACAACAACAACAACAACAACAACAACAACAACAACAACAACAACAACAACAACAACAACAACAACAACAACAACAACAACAAGAACAACAACAACAACAATAAATAATAATAATGATAATAACAATAACAATAACATCTTACAGGCGTTGAAGCTAATTTATCTTGCATGAGAAGGTGTGACTGTCAGAAGTCAGTCGAAAAGCTATTGCAGTTCTTGTGGAAAGTAAGTGGGGTGTCAGTGTGTATCTTGCGCAAGCTCACAGAGTTCTGTCAGTAGGTCTGTGTGCTGCAGCAGACCATGTGGCTGACTGCATGTGGTTGCAATGAGTGTCAGCGTGCTGCAGGACATTGTCACACAGGCAGGCATGCAAACAGACAGACACACAAACAAACAGACAGGCAGGCAGACATGACGGCAGGCAAACTAGCAGACAAAAGGAAGGGAAGAAGGCAGGCAGGCAAGCAGACAGACTGGCTGACAGACAAGCAGGCAGGCAGGCAGGCAGGGGCAAAGTCTGGCAGCCAAATACCACATACAGCCGCATCAGCCAGCCCCACCATTCCAATTAAAAGCTCCCTACCTTGAGACACCGTACCCAGTTGTGAGTGGGTCTTTATGCACCTCTCAGATTGGATCACAAGTCAAATGTGGGCACCACACCAGGAAAATTGCTTGAGCATGGCCCAAATTTAACCCCAAGCCTGAATCCTAAACACAGCCAATCTTTGGACAGCTGCAGCTGGGATGCTTTACCAGGAAATGGGCTTCGACAGCCTTGAAGAGTGTGCGCTCCATGTCATCCCCAGCCACAACAGACTTGCTGACCATGCTGAGGCTGTGGCACACGGCAAAGGCCTGCCTCACCTGGTTGGTCCACCGGGAGGCATGCGACTGCAAGGGCCCAAAGGCAGCTTGCTGTACTGGCAACACCCCATGCAGCTCTGCCTGTGATAATAATAATAGGAATAAATTCACTAATAATACTAATAATAACAGTAGTAATAAGAATGATAACAAAAACCGTTATAATTAATAACAATTATAATAATGGGCCTGACATCAAATAATAGTAATGATGATATTGATAATAATAATAATGATGGTAATGATAATGATAATGATGATAATGATAATGATGATAATGATAATGATAATGATGCAGGTCTGCCTGTACCACCAGCAATACCCATTGTTGTTGTTGTTGTTCTCTGCAGTGAAACACAAGATGTGCAATCAATGAGTGTGCAATACTATATCAGTGCACAGTAACTGTAAGTATACAGTCGGTGTGTTGCTGTACTGTCAGTCTGTGATGGAGCCACATGCAACTTTGTCTGACAGTCTGAGAGGAAGCAAACCCATGTGCACAGCTCAATCTGTGCCGTGCCTCAAGCAAGCCAACAGCTCAAGACTGAAGATCAAATGCAGTGGACAAACGCAATGCAGTAGGTAGTAGCAGAACATGCAATTGGATCACACAAAGCTCAGTGTATGCACGCCATGCAATCCTCATCCCCATCAAAATTATTGATGATGAATTTTGTGTATGCATCTTTTGTACATTCCACGACACTGACCCCCTACTATTGAAAAGGAGCTCACCTGTCTCCTTGTCACGAGCGGGGTGACTGCCAAACATGACCTCATACAGGCGGCTGATTCAGGACTGTACATGTTCCGGCAGGATGCTCATGTTTGATAAGTGAACAAATGAATGAATGAACGAACAAACAAATAAACAAATGAGTAAGTGGGGGATGGTAGACAGACAGCAAGAGGAGAGAGTGCAGTGAGTGAGCGAGCGAGCAAGTCAAGGAGTGAGCAAGGGAGGGAGGGAGGGAGTGAAAGAGTGAGTGAGCGAGGGAGTGAGTGAGCGAGCAAGCAAGTGAGTGAATGAGTATGACTGAGTGACAGGGCGAGTGAGTTTATGAGAGTGAGCGAGTGAGTGCGTGCAAGTGAGAGAGCAAGCTAGCAAGCGAACAAAGCGGGGAGTGAGACTTACGGTGCTGTGGGTGAGGGTGCCAGTCTTGTCAAAGCACACCACATCCACAGCAGCGCCCTGCTTCACCACCTCTCCATGCAGCAGCACCAGGCCCAGCTTACGCAGGCGGATCATGGCCACTGCTGACAGGACCAGCAGCAGCAGTGGCACGCCAGGAGGGGCAACAAAGGTGACCAGATCCAGCAGTCGGTAGATGACCTGAGCTGTGGACTGGTTGTGCTGGGATGCTTTCAGCATGTAGGGGATCAGGATGAAGCATTGCAGGACCAGAGCGAAGAAGTACAGGCGGCGAATGTCCTGCAGGCAGGCTGAGTGTCACTCGTTGGGCAAAGCAGGCAAAGCGTGTGATAAAGCAGAACAGCTTGGAATAGCAGCAGGGGGCCAATGCAATCACAGGCCATTGCAGTGCTGATGTCAAACACAGCCTGAGAAACATCCTGGTGGCAGCAAAGGAGTCGAACAGAGCAGAGACAAATGGGGCGTTTCCTGCATTCAGTTGTGCAAAAGATGGTCACGTTGATGTGAGACAAAAGGTAGGGAAGTTGGCAAGGTTTGTTCGCGTACAGCAACCCAATTGACCTTGCGCAATGTGCTTTGGGAGTATCAAGCCCATTGCATTGTGCAATGTGCGTCATGCAATGATCTTTGCGCAGAGTACTTTGTGCATTTGAGAGCATAGGGCTGTCAAAACATCTGGCTATCTGGAGTGACACTATTGCCCACAGGTATGCAGGGAGCTTTTTCAGCACTTGAGTTGCTGTGGCAGACATATAGAGGCGACAGCACCAGGTGACATGGATATACGTATGCCTGTCAGGAAGCACAGAGTACAACCAGCTGAACAAGAGAACCTGGTGATTGAACAGACTGACAAAGTGTTGTTGGTCAGGAATGTGGTATCCAAATGATGACCAGATTGCGCATTGCAGGAACACATGCAGAGCCATGTGAGAGGTCGAATAACAAGAAGCTGTCAGAGAAACGAAAAGCAAACAAAAGACTATGCCTTTTGGCAGTGATGAAAAACAATGTCAAAATTCCTATGTTGGAGGGTGAAGTATGTTGGGCTTTTCAGTGGGAAAGTGTAGACTGCATGTCAGAGTGGCAGATATGGCAGTATGATGTAGCATAGCGCATGAATGATAGCCTACTCGTAAGAGAGGCTCCTTGTCTTTGTAGACTTTGGTGGGTGTGAGCAGCTGCCTGATGATACAGCCCATCCTCGTATGCATGCCAGTGCGGCAGACCATCACCAACACCTCTTCTTCGGCATCCTCCGGATTCCACACCTGTCTGATGTCATGATTAGTAACATAATTAACCAGGGCACAACAGCAGCACGACAACGGACATAATGTCTATTTTGTATCCTGATTGTGCAGCTGCTGTTGTTTTGGATGCTGCCCATGAAGAGACAGACACACAGAGAGACAGACAGAGAGACAGGCACAGGGTCAACCAGGCAGACATGTTTTGAGGGATATACATCTGCACAGAGAGACATGCACATGGGCCATGAGCATTATGGCTAACGGGAGGCAGTGAAGGAAGAAGGTCAGCTACAGAAGGAACCAGATGGGATTGACGCACAGGTAGACAGACAGACAGACAGACGGCAACAGGGGAAAGAGCAGCAGCAGAAGGAGGGCACAGGGGCATGGGAGTCGCAGACCTGCTGCACCAGAGTTCCAGCATAAATGGTGCAGGAGCGGTGTCTGTCCGGATGATACTCCTCTCCTGCCTTTGCCACATAAGCATTTTTGCGCACTTGAGTCACCTGCGAGACCAGGCGTTGTCTATGTATACTGTGAAGCTAACTCAGCTCTTCAAGGCTGAAAGAAATGTCACGATTTTGAGAGAGATGACCTTTTCGTAATGTGAAAAAAAGCCTCAGACCCCATGGGGAGTATCAGCCTAGGTTTGAGTACTGTACAGAGTCATCACATGAATTGCACATGGTATGTGAAACAAAGCTCATGGCTCAAGACTCATGACTCATTTTTTTTCTGATAGCATGGGACCCATGACCAACAGGTTCCAGTGCTGACTCAAGACTCAGTCAGGACGTGTAACTCAAGACTCATGAGTCCCGACTCGATATTCAGCTCTCCTGAGAGCACAAACCCATGACCAACAGGCCTTGTTGCTGACTCAAGACTCAGTCAAGACGTGTGACTCAAGACTCACGACCCATGACTTTTACCTCTCCTGAGAGCACAAACCCATGACCCAACAGGCCCCATTGCTGACTCAAGACTCATTCATGACTCAGGACTTATGACTCAAGGCTCATAAGTCATGACTCAAGACTCACCTCTCCTGAGAGCATGGACTCCATCACCAGACAGGCTCCCTTCAGCACCACCATGTCACACAGCGCCCTCCCTCGCTGTAACACTATTACGTCCCCTGGCACCAGGTGATATGAAGCGGCCGCCCTGACCCACTGCTGCTGAACCTGGGGGGTTAGCCGCACCTCATTCATGAGGGTCATCACCCTGCTGTGCTGTGAGTGCAGAACCTTGAATTGGATCCACAGGGAGGGGATTGTCAGGAGAACCAGCACCACTGGATAGAAGTAACGGCCTCGGTACACCAGGTAGATCAACTCCAGAGTCTGTGGGCAGAACATACTCGTCAACAACGTGCAGATCTGTCTGTCTGTAGCGCTTCCCCAAATGCATGTGGAAGCTACAGTGATACTTGAATGCTGTGCAGGCAGGCTTGGGAATGGAACCACAGCAAGCGCCCTGTTGCGTTTTACAAAGCTTGAAGCTGGGCTATGTGCACAGTATAAAAACCGTACTGCTTGTGCATATTGTAGCACTTCTTTCATACATTGCGAAACCTTCCAAAGCAGGGCATATTGTTTTGTGACACCTTCAAAACCAGGGCAGCATATTGAAATCTGATGAAGTGAGTGCAACGTGTACAATTTAAAAAGCATAAGACTCGCTCATCATGAGTCATAACTTGCGATACCACATCAACTCTAGTCTCAAATCCCAGGGATCTGCAGGCTTTCTCAGAAGAAGAAGAAGGATTTTACAAGTTTCTGCCAGCCAAGCAAAGCTGCTGAAAGTAGCATAATGGTAGCATGACATGAGGCGCAGATTTGTGAAAATTTTAGATGTGCCTGACAACCTCGCTTACCTGTAATGCAAACAGAGCATGTACGGAGTTGTCCAGCGACCCTGTCACAGCATAGCCCTTGCTGCGCGGCACCAAGCGTTTTGATGTGCCGTACAAGCACAGCATGTCTGCCCGCCGCTGCCGCTGAGCTGCATTGAAGTTCTTCCAGTCACCCCCTGCAAATGCCAGCCAACATTGCAAGCCTTTGTGCAATGGCTGGGGGCATATCATTATAACACCTAAGCAAAAGCGATGTGAGTGGCCAGTGTCCATGAGCCAAGCTCTGCAAGACTGCCGCACTAGCCATTGCATCCATGAGAAATCAATGTCTTGCATGGCCAGCTTTGCTGCTGTTCAGCTGCCGCTGTTGCCGCATCATCCATCTCAAAATGGACATTCAGGGTGTGATTCTCCAAACACTTGGTATTGTAAACAGGGAAGAAGTGCAGGCCAACCATGCAGGTGCAGGCCAAGATTGCAGGTCTGAAACCAGAAACAGGGAAGAAGTGTAAGCCGACCATGCTATGCAAAGGAAGTAAATGTCTGACTGTGTTGATTGTCACCACAGCAGTAGTCGCAGCCTGTATGTGACAAAGAAAGCACACGCAAACGAAGAATAGAAAACAAGACAAGATTCTCTCTCATGAGAAAATAAAAAGTTTCAATAAAACAAGCAAGAAAATATATCCCAACAAGAGGGTCTATCACAGGGACAGGTCCAAGGGATGCCTGTGCAGTCAAAGGACAAAGCTGTGCCTTGGACTTTAATAGAGAAGCTCTGACTTGGGAAGCATGAGACTAGTTCGGTGACATGGAAGCTCACTTGCTGACTTGGCTGAGACAAAGCAGCAATGCGATTGCCACATGTGTCAGACCATTCATGAATCAGCCAATGAAGGCAGCTGTCACGCTTGCATTGCATGCGCAAAGATTGCTTGATGCAGTATGAATGCAGCTCCTAAAACACAACAGCCTGCATGGGGCTCCATGCATAGACAAGCTGTTCACTGCTTTTCAGCAACAAGTGCAGAAGAGACAGCCAAAAAGCTTATAAACCAAGCAAGCAGCAGCACTCTGAAACAAGCAGCAGCAGCATTCTGGCCAGATGGTGCAGGTGTTCTACAAGATGCTGCGGCGTTTGCTGAAAGCACATGACTGCTGCTATACCTGCTCTGTCTATCTGCTGAAGCACGTCCTGGGCCTCACAAATCTGCTTGGGCAGGTGGTATGGCATGCCTGGTACCGCCTGAAAAGTGCCCTGCTCTGGGATATACAGGTATACTTTCATGAAAAGCTTGTAGCCACGCAGCTGTTGCGCCTGACCAGCAGGTGCGCCGTGACGTCCCTGACAACACCACAGAAGACACAATAAGCCTAATGCAAACATCTGCAGTGCTGTAGATGTAGACAGTGTGTGGCTGCAGGGTAAGGTTGCAGTTTGCCCAACAGAGGTGACGTATGCAGCACCATGTATGGCTCAGAAAGCTTTTGTGCATGTTGGGGCAACAAACGCGTTTTGAGACGTTGGTACCCAAGTTTTTTGGTGCATTGACTTCTGCTCCATGGAGATGTTCTGAACCTTGAGTAGGTATTGCCGCCCATCCAGCAGCTGCAGTCACACAGCAAGCTGTCACAGCCGTGTCAACAGGCCTTGCTGGGTGCGTCGCTGCAGAGACGGTATGCATGCAAATCGCAGCTCTGCAGTGTGACCAGATGGCTAAAGTGTTGCAGAAGGCAAAGTCAGGCAGATCACCTTGACAAGGACGTATTCTGCATGTGATAGAGAACAGCAATGTAGCAGCTGTGCAGCTTTGCAAGGAGCACATGCTGCTAGAACCTGAAGTGGCCACTCAGCAAAACGCCTGAGTGCTGAGTGAGAATTCCCTGGACCTCTGGTAAAACCCATACACTCTTGCACCACCTGGCACGATGAATCAAAGTATCATGGATGCATAATTGTGGCGTCAACTTGTGCTTGCTTGGATTATACTGTCTGGGCAACAGGGGGTGGAACTCTGGGTGTTGACTGGAAAGCATGACAAGTAGCGCACGTTGTCGATCTGCTCGGCCTCAGAAGCGTGGCGCATGGTGTTCTCTCCCGCTTCAATAACAGCAGCCTCAAGAACATTGGGCAAACTAAGCCAGTGCACTCAAAACAGGATCGACGCCGGTCCAGAGTCTTCACTGCTGCGATCTTGAGCAGTTGATATGTGTCAGCAAATTCGCTGCTATTGCTCACTCAGTCACTGTTCGTGTCTGCTGGACGCTTTGCCCAGCACTGATGTTGCCCCTCACGCCACCGCAAAAGCTTTCCTTGGCCAAATGTCAATCGCCGTCCTCGGCAATAACACTTGCAGCAATTCTGGTGCTGCAAGGTCATACGCACACCATGGAGATGCAGTTTGTCGCGCGCGACGCGTCAAAAATAGGATCTTCAAAATTCACCTCACAGCTGCTGCTGCTACTCCGGGTTTACGTAACCATTCACAGCAGGTAGGCTAGGGCCTAGGCAGTGTCTCAATGTTTGGTTATTGCTGCAGCGTGACAATGTCTTCCGCTTTTCTGGTTATTTCTGCATAAGTCAACGCAATATGGTCAGAAGCTCATCCGGAACAGCCTCAGCAGCAGATCGGGTTCTATACCACGCTCAAAGACCGCACAAAGGGTTGCAACGGCAGTCAGGTGGCCCCTGAGCGTACTCACAATGACCAGACAGCTTCTGCACGAGCTACCTCAAATCGCAGCACTCTGTGTGGCTGCAGCTAGATTGAAGAATGACTCACTGCACCGGGTTATGCAACATAGGACATGCATTGCGCTCAATGCCTCGAGGCATAGAGATAACACGCGTGCGCAAGACGTTCCCGATGCTCTGAACCTGCAATTTCTTTGCCTCAGCTTTGTTGATGTCACCGCCCTTTGTTGACATCACCACAGCTTCAGCTATTGTATCATGCAGAAGCTGCCATGTGATAACAAGTGTGCCTTGCAGCTTTGGGACAGCAGCGTTGCTGGTAGCCCTCCTCACAGGGGTGGAAGCACTTTCTGGCAACTGGAGATCTGATGTGTGCTGGCTTACTCACATGGGCAACAGAATTATTACGATAGGTTGGATGTTTTCATCATTATCGAGTGAGAAAAAGTATGCTGGGTTGAGGACTTTTTTTCGTGACACAGACTGTAGCAGCTTTGAATTCTACAGAATAGTTTACAAAGCTGATCATTCACTTTGCCAGTACTCTGGTTGTTTGTCTACTGTCAGATGCTATCTGCATAGGAGACAAATCGGTTGGTTCAGGTGTGATTGCCATGGCCTACATGTTGACACAGGCTGCTTTGTCAAAGGTAGGGACCATTGCAGCAGGGAGGGCAGGGTCTGTCGACAGACATCTTGTGTGCGTGTCTGGCTCAGTCAGGGACAAACACTGTTTTCTGTTCTGTTGACTGCCCCGCACAAAGTCGCATACGTCTGACTCAGCACTTCAGCCGACTGTTGTGTTAGGCTTCATCTTTGGTGACAGCTTTTCTGGCTACTGACCATGGTTGGCCAACCCAATGTATCAGGCAGTGAGTTCATGACGTAAACAAAATCGATCTTCACGCATCAGTGTGGGTTAGATTCTACCCATTAGAAAGAATGGCTCATTAGAGACTGAAAAAAACTTATTTTTTGCCAAGACATTTTGTGTTGGCCAGTCCACTTTTAGCTTGGCTTGTAATGGTCATTGAGCTAGATTAGTCTGTATAGTACATAGCGCAAATGGCTTCATATGATCATGGTTCTAGTGCCACTACGGTATCTCCTAGCAGGCAGAAATGTAAATTGATGATTGATTGCCAATGATAAGATATGTTATTATACATGCCAAAGATGTTCAGGGTCCAAGCTTGGTGAGTGGCTACCAGACTAATAGCATGACCTGCTGTCCCCACTTCAGCAACTGGTTTCGGAGCCGCTTGTGCTTTTTTTCCTTCTGATGGTCGTCGCTGTTGGGAGGGCATCAACACGAGCGCCCTTTCGTCGCATCAAACCGCGGTGTTGATCAAGGACGTAAGCAGAGGAGCCTCATGATGTCACGAGTGTACCTCACCACTGCTTGCCTGCCCGCGAAGCCACTGTCTGAGCACGCAGGTGCAGCTCTCAAGGGGTACGAGTCCTGCATCGGCTAGCAAAGGGCTTGACCGTATCGCAAATTGTAGTATGGCGACTTTGAAATTGGATTTGTTGCTTGAACTGCAGGCTGCAGCAGCTGTGCACTTGGGCTGCAGAGCCTTCGGAAGGAAGCAAGGTGGACTCGCAGACGACCACTCCTCTTTTTCAAAGCACTAACCAGCAGACCTCAAGACAGGTGAGGACTACACGCTTGCCATATGCCCACTCTACATATGGAGCAGCATTAACCTTTGCCATTATGTAGGGGGTTAGAAAGTCTGATGCTGTCGGTCCAGCTGTTCATGATGGGCAGCACAACACGAAGCCAGCGTGGCCTGGCAAACAACAGGTAGAATAGAGTACATCGTTGCATGAGAGGTGTGACTGTGCTCATACCAAGTCACCACGAACTGGCAAGCCCTTACACATGTCGGCATGCAGGTAACAGAAGCCATGAGCTTCAGGTCTACAAAACATATGAGTCACTACATCAAAGAGCAGTGGCAGCTGGCTGCTCAGTCTATCAGGCATTCCAGTCCTGACAAGGTCATGGAAGCATACTATGGCCGCATTAATCAGATGTGCCGCTGTACTGAGAAGCAGCTGACCTCTGTACACATCAATGCCATTGTCCATGGCACAGCAAAGGTGTGGGTAGCAGCTAAAAGAAGCCACAGTGACCGGGGAGGTGAGCAGCAAACAGATCAGGAACTCCGTAGCTTCATTGTCAGGATGCTCGGGCGGCTACAGCCACTACTACGAGCTGTCAGAGCCAGGGAGGCTGCCAACCTCTTGTGGTCATCAGCCAAATTGGGGTTGAATCCAGATGCCCTGGTGCCAGGTATGACAGACAGCTTGGCGCGAGAGTTCATAATTGACATGGATGCTGCAAATGCGCAAGAGCTTGCCAATGTGTTGGTGGCATGCGCCAAGCTTCAGCTGAGCCCTTGCCACGGGGACCTGGTCCAGGCAATCCTACATCGATTGGCAACAACGGACCTGTCAAACTTTGAGGCGCAACATGTGGCAAAT
>JAABUK010004904.1_pt1 | contig 21343 bp, 22 predicted proteins | sample 5559141 | NCBI WGS metagenome assembly JAABUK01 (sample SAMN10711869, study PRJNA513367) | rock metagenome | isolation source: Antarctica rocks | place: Antarctica: Victoria Land, Pudding Butte nord | collected 2016-01-03
ACTGTTTTATCATTGGCAACTTGGAATAAAAGCATGATTGGATAATACGAGCCGTATGAAGGGAGACTTTCACGTACGGTTCTTTGAGCGGCTTGAGCTGAAATGCTCTTGCCTACTCGACTGTTCTAATGCTAGTTGATAGTTTACTACCGCAACCGTGAAAGCCGCCGTCTGGTCCTGACCAACGACACAACTTTAAAGCAAACTATAATAAATTTTTAGTATGCTAAAAGCATTTTCAATTCATCAACTGAATGTGGCATTATAAACCCCATTTGCCGGAAACCAGACGGGGCGTGCCTTAAAGGATTGCTTATATTTGTCACATTTGAAGAGGAACACCCAGTGAGGTAGAAGATTTTCTTCTATATTTGAGTTGTGTAAAATCTTTCTAATGATTTATTTATGACAGAGATTCAGACAATAGATATTAAGACTATACAAACCCGTTTAAACATTACCAATTGTAACAATAAATTCATTCATAAACAATTTACTATTCATAATGCACCGAAATTTGAAATGTGCCGAATGGAAGTTTATTTTATAGCACTTTTACATAAAGGAGAGATATTGATAGAAACCGATCTAACCTCACAGACAATTCAAGCGCCTGCTCTTTTAGCCATGGCACCCTCGGTAATCAGGAAGTTTGTTACTGCGAGCAATAGTTATAACAGCGAAGCTATTTTTTTTGATAAATCATTTTTTCTTGAGCATTTAGCAGATACTAACTATTTGGATAAATACAATTTCTTTTATACAAATCAGGAACACCACATACCCATTTGTAAAAGTTCATACAAAGAGATTTCTCAGTATTTCAATATTGTAAAAAGACAATTAAAAAAGTCTGGTAAACTTTCAAATGACATTGTCAGAAATATTCTTCAAGTTATACTTTTAGAAGTAGCCGGTCTCGTTCCTCCGAAAGAAAAAAAGGAACCCTACTCGCACAATCAACTCATTTGTTCTGTTTTTAGAGCAGACGTTGAGAAACATTTTCGTATCGAAAGAAAAGTCTCTTTTTACGCATTACTGCAACATTTAAGCAGCAAATATTTTTCTAACATTATTCTACAACAAACTGGCAAAACTGCAGGCGATACGATAGATGAAAAGGTACAGCTTGAAGCACAGGCACTGCTGCATAAAAAGGAGCTTACCATTAGCCAGATAGCTGGTTCGCTCGGCTTTACGGATGCGTCTAACTTCAGCAAATATTATAAGAATCTAACAGGACAGTCGCCTAACGATTACAAAAAGTCAATGTAATCAATAAAAGGAACTTTTACCTGTTTCCCCTTCCTTTTCACCTTGTTATGTATTGATAATTCTCCCAGCTTTGCACTTGCAAACAAGAAATTGAAAAATATCACAACTTTCAAAACGCTTTCATGAATCATCAATTTATTTTATGGGTTGCCTTGCTGTGCTACGCAGCTCATATGTTGGAAGAATATTTTTACAATTGGAAAGATTGGGTCTTTAAAACCCTCGGTCTTGCCGTTACCTGGACCGAATTTTACCTCGTAAACACATACGTGTTATTTATGGGAGTAGCCTGTGCTTCAATTGGCTGGAATTGCATGTGGGTGTCATTGGTTTTCCCGGGATTTATGCTGGTCAACGCTGTTGTTTTTCATATTATTCCTGTCATCAGGTACCGCAAATTTTCACCGGGCGTCATTACGGCAATCCTTTTGTTCCTGCCCGTTATAGCGTTCTCCTACTACTATGCTTTACAGAATGGAGGTACTGTTACAGATATTTTTGTATCTATATTGATAGGGGCGATATTCATGTTTTATCCGATCATTCTTCAGGTAACAAAAAACAAAGCTTTCTTTAAACAATAGTCTTGTAAAATATCTAATTTTCGGAAAACCTGTTATTAAAATAAAACAACATTAAGTACAAAAATAGATGGTACCGCTTTATTAATGGTTTATTCCTGCCCGTGCTGATTTAATGACGGTCATAGAATTTTTATAATTGTCATGCAGGTAAGGTTATATATAGAGCAGATCCCCCTGTTAGTCCGACCATTCGATAGCTGTTGGCGCAAGCATCAGCTTGTGCCACTCCAAAGGCAAGTCTGTATTATAAATTACAATACTAGATTTTCAGTTTAGCTTACTGTTATAAATAAACGATTAAATATTTTTTACATTAGCTAATGAGCCGCAAGTATAAATTTCACGATAATGACAAGTTGTATTTCATTTCCTTTGCAGTGGTTAACCGGATAGATTTTTTTATAAGAGAAGAATACAATCTGGAGCTAATTAAAAGCTGGCAATACAGCATTGAAAACAAAGGCTTGCAAATATATGGTTGGTGCAAAATGACAAGTCATGTGCACATGATAATAGGAAGTGATGGTAAAATGAACTTAGATAAAATTGTGGGCGAAATGAAAAGTTATACCTCAACACGGTTCAAAACTCTGATAAAAGAAAATCCACAAGAAAGCCGTAAAAAATGGTTAGTATGGATGTTTGAGAGGGCAGGAAAGAAAAACAGTAATAATAATGCATAGCAATTTTGGCAGCAGCACAACAAGCCGTTAGAAATAAAAGATCAGGAAATGTTTGATAAAACTTTGGATTATATTCATCAGAATCCGTTGGTAGCAGGCTTTGTAGATAAACCGGAAGATTGGAAGTATAGCAGCGCAGGTGATTTTTGCGGGATGAAAGGATTAGTTGAATTAAGTTATGGTTAGTATTCGATAATGGCACAAACTGATGCTTGCGCCAACACAGGGGAATACCAAATTAACGAAGATTGTGAATAAAATTCACATATTTGAACTATAAGACATCGTCAAAAAAGTAACTATCCAAAAATTAAATTGAGACAAAAAGTTAAACCACAAAAAACCTAAAAAAATGAGTATTCTAGTAACAGGAAGTACGGGAAACGTTGGATCGATAGTCACATCGCGACTCGCAGAGGAAGGTGCCGATGTAAAAGCATTGACCCGTTCACCCGAAAAGCATAGTTTCCCCAAGGGTGTAACGCCCGTCAAGGCCGACATGATAGATATAGATACCTTGCGGTCTGCGTTTAAGGGTGTAAGGACGGTTTTTTTATTGAACCCAGTGGCACCCGATGAACTCTCGCAAGCGCTGTTTACTGTCAACTTGGCTCGGGAAGCGGGGATAGAAAGGTTCGTTTACCTATCGGTAATTCAAGCTGATCGATTTACCAATGTCCCGCATTTTGCCAGTAAATATGCCGTAGAGAGAATGTTTGAGGAGCAAGGGATTTCTGCCTCGGTGCTTCGTCCCGGTTATTATATCCAAAATGATACTGCACTAAAGGAACAGCTCTATGATCAAAAAGTATATTCCACGCCCTTGGGCAATTTACCGATTTTGGCGGTGGATGTACGTGATCTTGCAGAGGTTGCCGTCCAATGTATTTTAAAACGGGACAAGGCTGAAGATATAATACCTCATGAGCGTATCGACGTAGTTGCACCCCAAATATTGACGGGTCGGGGTATTGCTGAAATATGGACTGATATACTTGGTGAAAAAATAAACTATGGAGGTGACGACCTAAAGGCAATGGAACAACAGCTGCAAAATTTCATGCCAGGTTGGATGGCCTACGACATGCGCCTGATGATGGAAAGATTTCAAAATGACGGGATAAAGGCTGAACCGGAAACCGCTGGGCAATTACAGGAACTTTTGGGAAGGCCTATGCGTTCATATAAAGATTTTGCTAAAGAAATGGTTTTGGACTGGTCAAAAAAACAGTGATGTTAGGGCTAAAAGGTTTTTCAGTTAATACATGGATTGGAAAAAATACCCCCTATTTTACGATCCAAAGCCAAGTATTTTTAAGTTTTTTACGTCCTATCTTCTTGGATGGTGTCACCGGACATCCCTGAATTAGTATTATCTTAGAATAGTATTCAAGCTGTTTTTAAATATTTAGGTGAGCGAAAGAGTCACCAGTCTACCGGCCACGAAGTTAGGCTTTTTTTTTAAACATTTGTAAGAGGCTGTAACAAAAGGGCGGCCTTTTCTTTATTTTAAAAAAAAGTATTGGTTTATTCACATTGCACTGTAAAACTTTAGCACCAATAGTTTGCATCAAAGAAATGTGAAGTACTGTCTTAGTTATTATGGCAAAAAATAACAAAGTAGTATTTAAAACGTATAGTCCCAATCAGGGCATGCTGCTGCTGCCGCCGTCGCTAGATGAACTTATTGCAGCGGCACATCCGGTACGTGTAGTAAACGAAGTCATAGAATCTCAGGACAAAGCACACAACAGCACATCCACGACAAGCTGATTGCAAAAGCCCAAGAAAAATTATCAACAACCGACCTATCAGTAAGTGAAATTGCTTACGAACTGGGCTTTGAACACCCGCAATCGTTCAGCAAACTGTTCAGGACAAAGACTTATCTTTCGCCTTTGGAATTTCGACAGTCATTTAACTGACAAAACCACTACGATTACAAGAGTTCATATGTACGTTTACTGGAATTGAGGAAGTTAATATGGTAGGGTTAGGTTTGTAAATTTCTTTTAAAAAAGTGAAAAAGATAGCAGGATTTTTTAGCGGAATAATATTATCACTAAAAAAAATTACATTTTTATGTCCAATATCTTTAACAAAGCCTAACAAATTATTGAGGGCCTTATTTCCCCAACATGAATCAATGTGACTTTACCGGCCCCTTTGAGGCTTTGTCCCGCGTTCCAAATTCGCGCACCCTGTGAGCTTTCCTGTTTATATTATATTAAGGAAGCGGAGTTATTGAATTATGATTAATAATATTTTTTTTATGCATAAAAAAATCAGTTCACGCTAATTTAAAATTTAATAACGCCGGTTTTCGAGCCAACTGTCTGGGCGCTGAAATAACCATAGCAACCACCGCTGATATTGGTGGCAGGATTGGCCGGAGCCGCGAGATTAGCATTGTTGTAGGCTACATTTTCCGCCTCGCTCAGGTAAGTATAAACCTTCTTATCAATCCCCACCATGCTGAGCTGCACCTGGTCATTGCGGCGAAACTCTAATGTGTCGGCATCCACTTTATCCTGGATATACCGGCCATCGGACAGGCGGTCAGAGAAGGTTTGAAAGCATTTATCAAGGACGCCATTAATGACTACTGAGTATTTATAGTAGTTCACAATCCCTTTCGGATCCTGGTAGTTGGCCTGCGGCCTGATACGCTGGGTATCGCTAACGTCAAATGACATGGAATCAAGCAATACCGGCTGGGGCATCGTTGAGGAAGCCGTATAGATCATACTATTAAGAGACACATTGAGCAGGTAGGTGTGTCCAGGTACGCCCTGCATGATCTTTTGGGTCTTATACACGCCGGGCGTCGTCTCCGACAACATATCCTGAAGGTTGGTCGCGGAGTCTGTGATCGTTATTACGGCACCAGACACTCCAGTATAGGCATTGTCGGCGTAGAACCCAACCGAGTTCACAATGGAAATATAGTAAGGGCCGGCAGTATCGCTGATCGCTCCTTGTATCACCAGTTGAGGGGCAGTGGTATCAAGGTTGGGAGTGATGGTTTTAGTGCAGGAAAAAAAAGTAGCTAAAACAATCCCGGTTAAAAAAATATTGCGCATGATTTAAAATTTAAAATTATAAGTGATAGAAGGTATCCATTTGAATAAGGTCGTTTGCTGTACCTGCGTCTTCAGGGCATTTTGGGGATCCTGCTGAAAGGTGATTGAATATGGATTGGCGTAGCCGTAAGCATTGTAGATGGAAAAGGATAAGCTGCTTTCGAATTTTTCTGTCTTTTTAGCGATCATCGTTGCCCCAAGGTCAAGGCGGTGGTAGGCAGGCAGGCGATCACTGTTGCGGGACGAATATGTATAAACCGGAACTCCGTCTACTGCATACTTTCCTGTAGGCCATGTCACTGCATTACCCGTATTGTAAACCCAGGTAGCCGACAAGGTCCATTTCTTATTGGCCTGGTAAATACCTACTACCGAAAAATTATGTGTCTGATCTTGGGTGGCAGGATACCAGCCCCCTTTGTTAATGCCATTAATCTGCCGTTCAGTCTTCGAAAGGGTATAACTGATCCAGCCGGTCAGGTGTCCGGTTTTCTTTTTGATATAGTTTTCCCACCCATATCCTTTCCCTTTTCCAAACAGCAGGTCGGCCTCTACATTATCATTGCCTACCAGGTTGGCCCCGTCCTTGTAATCAATCTGGTTTTGCATTGTCTTGTAATAAATCTCGGATGAGAACTCATACCCGCGGTTGTGAAAATAGCTGTAATAACCTGCCGATACCTGATCTGCGATCTCCGGTTTTACAACGTTACTGGTAGGTAAATAAATATTTGTCGGGCTGGTGGAGGTAGAATTATTCAACAAATGGATGTTCTGCACGGTGCGGTCGTAGGAGAGCTTAATGGAACTGTTAGCATCTAACTGGTAACTTGCAGCAATGCGTGGCTCCGGATTTAAATAAGACTTCACTTTTTTCCCGCTGCTGTAATAAGTCGTCGTCAGGATATTTCCCGCATTGTCGTAGGTATAATAATTTCCTGGTCCCAACACTGTCAGATCGGTTAGCCTGATTCCATAAGTTAACTTTAGTTTATCCGTGGCCGTCCATTCGTGTGAGGCATACACCGCACTTTCAATGGCGTATTTCTTCTCCAGGGTAACACTGTTGAACTTGGAGGTCTGGGAGCTGACTGCCTGACCCGGCTGTGTGGTATGATCAATCACTTCGAGGCCCACATCAAATTTGTTCTTTGGGTTGAGGTAATAATTAAAGTCCTGTTTCAAATGGTAGTCGGTGATATTAGAAGTAACCCGGGTATTGTTGATGCTGCTGATAAATTGCGTATTATAGTTATAATTGCTGTAGATCAGTGAGGTATTGGAAAAAAGCTTGCTGCTGAAGATATGGTTCCAGCGAAATGTAGCTGTCGTGTTGCCCCAGTCTATCCCGTTGGAATTTTTAAAGTGCAGCACGTCTTTGCCGAAGTAGCCCGACAGGAATACACGGTTTTTTTCATTCAGCGTATAGTTGGCCTTCAGGTTTACATCGTAGAAATACAATTTGCTGCCTTTGACGTTTGTGTCAGAGACCAGTTTGGTAAAAACGTCTGCGTAAGTGCGCCGGGCACTAATCATAAAAGAGCCTTTTCCTTTAGTAATAGGCCCCTCAACGTTTATACGTGAAGCAATTAGTCCGATACCCCCGTTGACGTGAAATTGCTGGTCGTTCCCGTCCCTCATCTTAATGTCTTCCACTGAAGCAAGACGTCCTCCGTAGCTGGCAGGCATACCGGCTTTATACAAGGTGATGTCTTTAATAGCGTCAGAATTAAAAACTGAAAAGAAGCCAAGCAGGTGTGCTGCATTATACACAGTTGCTTCATCAAGAAGGATTAGATTTTGGTCAGCGCCTCCTCCCCTAACAAAAAAACCTGTTTTCCCATCGCCGCCGGATTTGATACCCGGCAATAGCTGCATTGTCTTCAGCACATCTTTTTCACCCAGTAAAACAGGGATATCCTTAATATCTTCCATAGAAAGATGCTGCACGCCTGCAGGAGTCCTTAAAATATTATTGCTTCTTCGGCTTGTAACAACCACTTCCTGCATTTGATTGCGACCGGTGCTCATTTGCAGGTTAACAACCTTATTACCGGTGAGGGCAACATTTACGGAGTCCAAGGTATAGCCCGAGAAAGAAGCAAGCAATGTCCAGTTTCCTTCGGGCAGCGTAATAGAATAAAACCCATAACTATTAGTCGTTACACCCATACCGGGCTTTTGCAGAAAACTAATTGAGGCACCCGACAATCTTTCTCCGCTGGCTTTATCCTTAATAGTGCCTGAGATAGTAAATTTCCCCTTCGACTGGGCGAATAATGCCACCGGAAGAAATAGCAGCATTAGTATAGATAGCTGTTTTAATTGTATCATGCGTAATTGGTTTGATAATTTTATGATTGGTAGTGCGAAGGTTCTGATATGTATCTTCTATCAGATTAGAAAACAAGGTGGAATGGACAAAATGAAGGTTGAATGGCTTGGGTGAGCTTTACCTTGAAACTAAACTTATTAATTAGTTCTCTTTTCGATTTTCTATTTTATCTTTTAAATTAATAAAATACTATGGTTCTAATTCAGTGTTATTATTTTCTATCGGATAGGTTTACTTATCCTCTATCCAGCTTTAAACAGATAGAAATTAAAAAATAACTACCCACTTGTCTACCAGGAATAAAATTGAAAAAGACGAGATTAAAAGGCTTCTGTAAATCAATTCCTTTTTTGTGTAGTCGAAAGTTGAAAAATACTGGTAGATAAAAATGATTTCGTAAGCACTTTGAAGAAGAAAAATAAATACATACAAAAGCTTTAAAATGGTATGGTCTGATATAAACAGGGCGAGCAAATAAAAAATGGAAATCATTAGTAAGGAGGCAGTAAACTTAAAAATATTAATAACCACGTGCTCTGCATAATTCTGTCTGGCTCTTTTAAAAATTAAGAAACTTAACAAGGCATAAATAGGAATAAGGATAAAAGCAAAGAATTTGTCATATCTGTCGGTTAATGAATTGTATGAGGAAATAAAGTCTTTATTGATCCTTGTATAAAAAATATCTTGCAGGTGTGTACCAGAATGATATTGTAGAAAATGTAAAAGGGTAATTGCCAGAATTAAGAATGAAAAAATAATTTAAATATTCAGCTCTTTTACCAAGCACATAATCTCTTACAGCATGTCCCGGTCGTGTATAAATTTTTTTTATTGTTGGAAAAAATCCATGGTGCAAGTTATAGACACCATGGATGAAATCGTATGAAAATATGTATTTCAAAGTAAATCGGCTGGTATCAGCCTTTTCACCGCAATGAGAACAAAAGTTTGCCTCTATCGGTTGACTGCAATTAAGACAGGCAGACTTTTCATTAATCAAACTTTCAGAAGGAATTTTTAAACCATCATTGATTATCTCTTTATTCTTTTCTTTTAACTCATCTGCAGGATGCATAATTTGAATATTACCTGTGTAATAAAGTGTTCTTATGTTTCAATGTAAATCCGTTTCCGTTTAACCTACAAAAAGCTGAAGCTTTTTTTAGAACATACCCTTAAGCCTTTTTTTCAGAGATGCAGTTTCAGCCGAGTTATTTTTATTGCCGCTTGCAAATAAAGTTTTAGCATCCTCTTCGTTACCGTAAAAACTATTGTTAGCTTTTTTATCAACATGTAAAGAAGAGCCGTCCAAACTGATACCCCCAAAAAGACCTTTGGATTTAGAATAGGAATAAACTTCTGCATCTAACTTATAATCTGTACTGGCGCTTGAATTTCTTCCAATTGGACCGGCAGTAACCGAAGCATCGCCGCCGAGGGTAAAGGTTCCCTTACCAATGTTTTCAAGTGTTTCTCTGTGCTTAAAAATCAAAACGAGGTCAACAGATTGTACGCCCGCCTGAAATCCGATGCTGCCTCCGGTAATGGTAACAAAAACAGGGTTACTCCATGAGCCATCTGCATTTTTTACTATCGCTAAGCCTTTGCCCCTTTTGCCACCCACGCCCAGGCCTGCATTTATCATCTTTGGGATAATGATTATTCCTTCGGTGGTATTAAAAAGTTTTTCCGGTATGTTTTCTTTCATCTTACTAAATTCAGTAAGCACTTTGGTTGAAGTTTTTATTTTGTTAATTTCTTTTTCCTGGCTTTTGGCAGCAAGAAAGGTGATGGAGAATAATACTGCCATCAAAGAGAATTTGAAAGTTTTCATGATTGTTTGTTTTATGATTAAATAAATCCTGCTCTTGTTTATTTTTTAGCCGGATTACATTTTGTTTTTGCGTTAATAGTTCATTGTTTTAAGAGAAATATTGCGCTTTTTTTTTCTGATGTAAAGATGCCAAGAAGCAGGTGAGATTGTTTTGAAAAACATGGTGTGATGGACAAAATGCAGGTTCAATGGGTTGTAATGCCTTAGAAATTTGACATGGTATATTTTTCTCTAATCAATCCGGATTCTTTAAATACTGATATTATATTCAATGTCGTTTACGTGAGCTCGTACTCGTCATTGAGAAAAGGAACGACGAAGCAATCTGATGACAAAATAAACAGACTTTTAATTTAAAGAACAGATTGCTTCGTTCCTTACAATGACGGATTGATTTTGTTTTTCTCCTAAGTAAAACATGAAGTAAACAGCATTTATTTTATACTATTCATAGCTTTCTTCAAAGAATCTTTTTGCTGCATGTATTTTATAAAGAATTTCAAAAGATTTTAACCATATTATTTATCTCATGATGAGGTCGGCTTATAGAAAAGGGTAAGTAACTTGATTCAACTATTCACAATTATACCATCATGCATTTCAATTGTTCTGTCGCTGTTCTTAGCAAAATCATTATCGTGAGTAACGGCAATAATGGTTTGTCCGCGGTCTGGTCATAATTTGATCGGGACTTTTTTTGTGTGATAAACGAAGCATCCTCAAATACTACCTGCTTTACTTCTGCACTTATAAATTGCACCATTCTTCTAACGTAAGTACGTCTGCCTGTTGCGGAAAAACTTTGGTCGTCAGCACATTGTGTACTTCGTCATCCATATCTGCGCAGCAATCAGCTAATACCGTGATTCGATAATCTTTATCAGCAGCTTCACGTACAGTTGATAACACAACGCCATTGGTAGCAATTCCGGTAAGTACCAATTGCTGGATGTTTTGTGCCCTTAAAATTACTTCCAGATCGCTGCCGGTAAATGCACTAACACGTCGTTTTACAACTGTTATTTCTCCTGTAAGCGGAGTTAGGGCTACATCAATTTTCATAAATTCATCCATATTGATGTTGCCGTAATTGCCTCTGCCCGGGGAAAAGCTCTTATTGTTGATAGTGGTTTCGGGCGCTCCCGGCCTAAACCCTACAATTATATAAATAACGCGGATATTTTTGCTGCCGGCATTTGCAATCGCTTTAGCTACATTGTCAATAACGTTTGAAGCTTCTGGAAGCCGGGTAATAGCGCCGGCCTGCATATCCATTACCAAAAGGGCGATATTTTGCGTATTGTTTTCCATTTTTATTATTTATGATATTGATTACATTGTTTTAGATATTATATTTTTTCCTTGTCTGCAAATGTTTTGGCGGCATGCAGGCTCATGGCTGCAAAACCTGCAAAGAATATAATTAGTGAAAGATTATCCTGGAAAGAAACCTTACCAAACCTGAAAAGCAAATAGCCCACAACCAGGTTAAACAATGCCCATAAAACATTTATTGTTGGAGAAGACAAGCCTTTACCCGGAGGTTTGGCAAAGGGCGTGGGAAAGGCATCGCCTGCAATACCCTTGATAAAATGAGGTACAAAGTTTGCTAAAAAGGCACCAGCAAAAAAGCTGCTGAAATAATGATACCATTGCATAGTGATTGGTTTTAAATGTTGATTTGTTATATGATGATTAAATTGAATGATTTTGACCTAATTTATACCTTGTGCTTCTTCAACATGATCCGTTTTCTTTTGATCCTGAAGCCCGCTTCTTAAAAACTTAGAAAAAACAGCAGCAATGATCAGGGCTATTACTCCCTCGTAAAGTATCGTAGCAGGTGCTCCTATTTTTCGTCGCGGGCATTAATTGAACTAAACTGCAACACCAGTAAAAAGAATACAGGTATTTTATATTTTATTTGATTCATAATACAAGATTACTCTGCCTATCCACTGCAAAGATGAAAGCCTGTATCTTTATAAAAAACTATAAAAGTATGAAGTGGACAAAATGAGCATTGAATGGAAACTGACAACTTTTTTTGGCAGAATTATACCAATGGTGAGAATTTCCACGGGATTGCCATTAGAATAATAAGCAATCCAAGACTAAACCATGTCGCTATAGTTTTGAACTTTAGCCGGTCTGAAGATTGTAGTTTGGCAAGGCTGGAACCAATGGTAATAATGGTAACCGCGATAATCATCATGGTAATGTGCTCCATTCCAAAAAAGCGGGATCTTCTTTGGTGCATCGCTTCCCTTAAATGATGAAGAAAATACTGGGTAACCGGACTGACAGTATAAAGCCAAATGCCAATGACCAATTGCACTTGTGCAACGGTAACGGTTATCTGTCTGATGGTATTATTAGCATTTGAAAAAGGTGTGTTATTCAGCCACCCTTTACATGCACGATAGATGGCATAAATTAAACTTACCAAAACCAACCACCGGATATAGGAATGTACTGTCACGAGTATTGAATACATAATTTTTAAGTTTTAGGCGATTCCAAAAAGTCACTTTTTAATAAGCCACTGCAGGAAAGATGCTGTCCGGTTTTTGCTGACAACAATTGCCTCTTTATAATCTATTGATATATTAACAACATATTTCCTTGGGAAGTAATGTGTGGCATCCGTTACTGCTTGCCTGTTGACCAGGTATTGCCTGTTAATCCTGAAAAATTGGTCGCCGCAGTTTTTTTCTAACTGATCAAGAGTCTGATCAATTATAAAAGATCTGTTATCAAAACAAAGCAAACGGGTAATTTCTTTATCAATGTAGAACAAAGCGATTTCATGTAAGCTTACCGGCAGTACTTTGTCTTTATAATGAACAAGAATAGAGCTAAGCTCTTTCTTGCCGCCTGACAAAATCTGGATCAGTAAGTTATAGTCAACTGCAGCAGGGGCAAAATATTTTTTTAACTGGTAATATTTATTCAGTGCAGTTGTTACAGCATTACTGTCAAAGGGTTTTAAAATATAATCAATGCTGTTGGTTTTAAAGGCTTCGATGGCATACTCATTAAAAGCAGTACAGAAAATGACAGGTGTTTCCAAACGAACTTTTGTAAATATCTCAAAGCTAAGTCCATCGCCTAACTGAATGTCAGAAAAGATAAGATCTACATCCTTTCGGCCTTCTAAGTACGCTACAGATTCCTTTACTGAATGCAGCATAGCCTGAATGGTAATATCTCCGTTCATTTGTCCGATCATATCTGCCAGATCTTCCCCGCTTAATATCTCATCCTCGATAATGACTACGTTCATGCTGACAGTAATTTTATATATACCTGGAAAAAATTATTATTCTTTTTAACCTCGATATTCTGATCCTTCAGTAATAAATACCTGTCTGAAAGGTTTTTGAGCCCAAGCCCTGACTGAGGTTCGATATTTAATTTCAAAGACAAATTGTTTTCAACCACCAGCCAGTCCCGCTCTACATAACGAATACTGATGCACAGAGGCTCTTCATTAGTTAATGTATTATGCTTGATTGCATTTTCCAGCAAGAGCTGCAATGAAAAGACGGGTACTTTAGCATCTTTAATGGTATTTAAAGTCTCATCAATGTGGTATGACAAGCTATCGCGGAAACGTATCTTTTGCATTTCAAGGTAATATAAAGAGAACTTCAGCTCATCCTGCAGGGAAACAACATTCTGTTCATTATGAGAAATAGAAAACCGTAGGAATTCGGATAATTTTATCAGGTAGTTTTCTGCAAGGGCAGGATTTTTCCGGATTAATGCTTTCAGGGCATTCAAAGAATTGAAAAGAAAATGGGGATGCAACTGGCTTTTTAATTTTCCATGTTGCGCCTGCAGGCTCATCATCTTCAGTTCTGCATTTTCCAGCTTCATGCTTGATTTTTCATATCGTGAAATGATTAATTCTATTGATATTAAAGAAATGGTATTGAAAAGTACTGCGTAAAACATCGGCGACCAAGGGTAGTTCGGGGTTTCCATTTGGAGCGTCTTTATAACCAGGTAAGACAGGAATTGCACTATTAAGAGGTTGATGAAGTAACTTAAAAAATAAAAATAAACACCCCTTTTTTGTTTATCCCTGCTAATCTTAGGAAGTAAGAAAATGACGATACAGACATTTACTAACCAGCATACTATGTTTGCCATAGCAAAGCCAGTTATTTTCTTTAAGTACTGGTGGGATTCGAAATGATCGATGCCTAAGTATAAAATCAGAGCGATACACAGTAAGAAAAACAAAAGATTTACAATGGTTGCAACTTTGACAAGCTGGCTACTTTTTTCTCCCAAATTCATTCAACAAATTTAGATAATAAAAGGGGGGAACTTTTTTAGAATATCAGTGTAAGGGAACTCTTTGAGGTTAAGAAGGACAAAAATGGAGGTGATTGGATTTGAGTAGATAACCTACTTCAATTAGCGGGGCTGCTGCAATATCAAATGCTTAACGTCAATGGGAAACGGGGTAAGAAATTTAACTATCACGGTCGCAATAATTTTTTTAAAATCAAAAACCCTATAGTTAAATACAGGAATAATTTAAGTTGAATCAACCAATACAGTGGGTTCAAAAAGTCATAACTTCCTGAACCTATCCATTTTATCAAATCGTTCCTTCAAATAGCAGGGAAACATGGTTCAAAAAGTAGGGCTAAAAACAAAACATGCTTCATTTTTATGATACTAACTTATTGAACTACTATGAATAAAGTCTTTGGCTATGCCCGGCAATTGTTAATATTATAACTCCCGCTTTAATCCTGTTTTTATATTAGTTCTTAATAGTAATTTATCTACTTATTAATAAGGGCATTAATTAGTATGTTTATTATATTTTTGTTCTATGGAAAAAAGCGGACAACCTATAAAGAGAAGAAGTGCAGAGGTTCAGGCTGCAATACGGGTACAGATTGTCAATTATCTGAAGAAGAAACTTGGGACACAGAAAGAGGCATCTGTCGTCTTTGGTATAACTGTCAATGGGGTTCATAAGATATGGAAGCGGTACAGGGAAGGCGGATTAAGTAAGATAGCGCCAAGAAAACGAGGTGTTCGGCAAGGAAAGAAAATAAATGGTATACAGGCAGCTGAAATAAGAAGATTAATAAGGGACAGGCTTCCCGATCAGTTAAAACTGCCTTATGGTTTGTGGACGCGTGAAGCGGTGCAGCAGCTGATTTTTGATAAATATGGCATTGAATTATCGCGCTGGCAGATTGGCCGTTATTTAAAAAGCTGGGGATATACTCCTCAAAAGCCTATAAGCAAGGCCTTTGAGCAAAAGCCTGAAAATGTAAAGAAGTGGCTGGGGGAACAATATCCTGCCCTCAAAAAACAGGCACAGCATGAAAATGCCATTATATACTTTGGAGATGAAACAGGTATGAGAAGCGATCACCAGGCTGGCCGGTCTTATGCACCTAAAGGAGAAACACCCGTTATTAAACGAACAGGTCAGCGTTTTTCATTAGATATGATCTCGGCAATCAGCAACAAAGGTCATTTGCAATTTATGATAATTGACGGGAGATTTAACAGTGAAGTGTTTGAAACATTTTTAAAACAACTGATAAAATACAGCAAACAAAAAATATACTTTGTCACTGATGGTCACCCTGCACACAAAACAAAGAAGCTCAATGAATGGCTAATCCTGAACAAAAATCGCATAGAGGTATTCCTTCTGCCACCATACAGTCCTGAACTAAACCCACAGGAATATGTAAACCAGGATGTAAAGACTAATATAATAGGCAAGAACGCCCAATCAATAAAGAGCAGATGAGAAACAATGTTGAAAGCTTCATGTACTCGAGAAAAAAAGACAAAAAACAAGTCCAAAAATATTTCCATGCAAAGCATGTAAGATATGCAGCATGAAATCCTAACACAGACTAAATCATGACCCCATTAATATATATTCGTTGTGTATCTTACTGCTTTATCAGCAACAATAGTTGGAAATACAGGATAAAAATTACCCGTTATTATTAACCCTTAACTTTAAGCATCATGGCAAAAGCCGCCAAAAAAGCCGTAACTGAAACTGCAATCCAATCACCTAAAAAATCAGCAGCGAAAACTGCAACGGAAGCGCCCAAAAAAGCTGCGCCTAAAAAAGCACCAGTGAAAGCAAAAGCTGGCTTAATGGCACCGGTTACAGTAAGTCCGGTACTGGCTAAAGTAATTGGAACTGAGCCTTCCTCAAGGCCGGAAATAGTTAAGAAAATGTGGGATTACATTAAGCAAAATAACCTTCAGGATAAAAATAACAGGAGAATGATTAATGCGGATGAAAATTTGAAAAAAGTTTTTGATGGTAAAGAGCAAATTTCAATGTTTGAATTGGCTAAAGTCATAAGCAACCACGTAAAATAACACCTGCAGCTCTGTTGCATCTGTTATGTAAACTCAAATTCTCCTAAATCATTATTACCTTGTACTATAGCTATAAAATGAGATAGACTACCTACATGTAGTTAAGAGAAGCTTGATCAAAAAATTATACACAGCTAGCAGACTTTGCTTTAAAAATGATTGATAAAGCCGGGAGGAAATAAGAAAAATCGTTCGCAAAGATGAAGCAATTAGCAGCAATTTTAATCTCATTACTTCCATACTCAATGCTACAGGAAAATCTGCAGACGTAGCAAAACCTAAAATAAATTCTGACCTTCTTTTAACTTATTGAGTTTAGTCCTAACTTTTTGATTTTTGTAATGGTATTAATATGTACCCCGGTGATTTTTGATATTTCAACAGCTTTATATCCTTTCTTCAGATATTCCAGGGCTTTTTTATTTTGCTCCTTACCCAAAAACTTTAAAGTATCTTCTTTGCTCCCTTCTAACCTTCCCTTGTAAACGCCTTTCATTTTTGCAATCTTTATTCCTTCAATCTGCCGTTCTTTTATTTGTGTTTTTTCCATCTCACCTACTACCCCTAAAATAGATATCATCATTTTAGCGATAGGATTTTCTTTCCCTTTACTATCTAATGTAGCAAGACCTTGCGAAATGAAATGAATGGGTGTTTTGTTTTCAGTAAAGAAGTATATAGTATTGACAATGTCTCTTAAATCTCTGCCTAATCTGTCAATAGTTAGAACTGATAAAGTACACTTAACATTTTGGTCAACAAGCTTTTTTACTTCCATTCCGCCTGGTCTGTCAAAGAAAGGAACTGCTCCACTGCATTTATCTTCTATTACCAGGTTAAAGTCTTTTTCGTTTAACCTTTGTCTGTCAGTCTTTTGATCTAATGTACTTACACGACAATAAAGCAAGTTCATTTTTTCACTTTTTTAGCTTACCCTTTTATAAACTCTAAAAATATGAATAAAATAAAGAAAAGTAGTAATAAAACGGCGAAAAGAGGCAAAATAAAATTCACAATTTGGGGTACACTCTATAATTATGAATTGCCTTTAATAAAGATTAAAAGTATAATACATGGATATTGCGCCATAATGATTTGTCAGGCACATGTAAACTAGCGGGGCACAAAGGCTTTAACCGAATCTGAATTGAACTAATTATCTTTAATAAATGACAGAAAGTAAGTGAAGCAGCAGGACATAAGATCGTGCCTTTATCAAGTTGCAATAACCACCAGTTCGTGAGCAACGCAATACATTACAAGGTTCCTTTTTTTGTACAATTTTTACTACCCTTTTTAATCCTTAAAGCAAGTAAATTTATTCAAGAAAAAACCTATTTATACATTTACTGATGCTTACCAATCACTAAATGCCTCAGCCCTTGATCATTCAACACCCGTTCCATTTCTGACTGGACAATATCCTGCACATCCTGTTTTATCTGTAAATAATTCCGCTGTATCATACTATTATCAAGCTTACGAAGAACTGGAATTTCTTTGTAATTATCCTGTTCCTTTTTCAGTGTTTCATGGTCATTTATTATCTCGCAATGAAAAGTTTTAAGTTCGATTTTATTATCAGGATCATCAGCAACCATACCCACAAATTCACCTGAAGATAGTGCTGAAATTTTTGAAGGAGGAACTGCAGATTCCAATTGTTTTGAACGACTAATGGAAGTATCTGAACTGTTGATGGAAAGACTTTCCCGATCTTGCATAATCTTTCCGAAACGCTCACTAAGTTGCTTCGCGGTATCACCAGTAACCTGCCCGCTGATAATATTGCCGGTAATATTCATTATAACATCCGCCTGTTCTTTACCATAATCTTTTCTGAGTTGACTAAAGTCCTGGATACCTAAACAGGTAGATACTTTATTGCTGCGGGCAGTAGCTATTAGGCTGTCCATATTATTTAAATAAATGGTAGGAAATTCATCAAAAATGAGACTGCTTTTCTGTTTTCCTTTTTTGTTCACAAGCTTAACTAAACGGTTTACATACAGAGATAAAACTGCACCGTAAATCTGTATCTTCTGTGGGTTATTGCCCCTGCAAACGATCTTGGGTTTATCAGGATTATTTATGTCAAGCCTAAAGTCGTTACCCGATAAAACATAATATAATTGGGGTGAAGAAAGCCTTGCCATTGCCACCTTAGCAGAAGCTATTTGCCCTTCCAGTTGCTCCATAACATTATTGAGAAACGCGTTGACAAAGGGATTAATTAATACATCAATTTCTTTTTCTGTTCTAAGTATTGTAAAAAGGTCTTTATAATCTACCTGCATCAACTCAATGACATGAGGCAACGTACAGAACTCACCATCATTATATTTTCGCAAATACCAGATTATAGCCGTTAAAAAATTGATAGGCGATTCAACAAAGAAATCGCCCTGCCGCTTAATCCATTCCCTGTTTAAACCCATTAAAATTGTTCTTGAGGATTCTGCTGCATCGATAATATCGCTCATAGTTTCATGGTCAAGAGGATTACATCGGTGGCTGCGAGTAAGGTCATCAAAATTAATGACACAAAACTCTGGCTCAACAGGATATTTACTCTTATACTTTAGAAACGTATTGTATACGATTTTGGAAAGGTCGTCAAACTTAAAATCATAGACGAACATGGTAAATCCTTTTTTAATGTGCTGGGTTATAACGTGCCGGATAACGAAGTAAGATTTACCAGATCCAGGTGAACCTAAAACCATCAAGGCGCGAAATGGATTAATAATGTTAATCCAGCTTTTGCGCTTCTTTCCTTTATAATAATATTCTGCGGGAAGATTAATTGAAAACTCATTTGTAAGAAATTTTTCCTGCTGCGGAAAAGTTTCATTCTCCTTATTAAAAATATCCTTGCTGTTCAACTTAATCTGGATCACACGAGACAATAAAATGCCTCCTGAAAGCACTAACATAAAGCCAATAGCTGTTATACTGATATATAGGATAGCAGTTGCAGTTAACGTTAGCTTTGACAGCAGGAACACATAACTCAAAAAGTATAAACACAATCCGGTTATGATGCAGGTAAAAGCTTTTTTAAACCTTAATTTCTCATCTTTTCTGCCTCTTGCTCCAATTAGAGAAATAAATAAAAATCCTAAAGCAAAAAGTTTAGAAGTAAGAAAATTGTGAAATAATCCTGTGTTACGAATATTACTTATCAGCCTGTCTGTAAGCGTCAGAGTAAGATGCCACTGCTCTAAAGCTGCATAGCAGTAATAATAAAAATGAAGTATTAAAATTAGTATGCTTATCAGCCTGGTCATATCCAATATCTTCCTAAGCGCCTGTTCATTCTCTCCGGTTTGCATAAAATTGTTTTTTAAAAGGTATAGTCGTTTTGAAATACCTTTTTTCTTTTTCTTTTTCCCATTCTTAGTGAGTTGGTAAGGAATATAAGAGGATGTATACTCCGGCTTTAACAGAACATCAATGAGCCTTTCCTTATTTTGATCAGATGATTGATGCGGAATAGATTCCTGCCCTAATGTTGCTTCCTTTTGTTGAACAGATTTGTGTTTGTCAACGTGCTCTTTTACCGATACTTTAGATCTTTCCATTATAGCATTAGCGCTGTAATTTTTGCCGAGATCACTTCCGTTGAACACACATTTTGTTTGATGATCTATGTAAGTAATACCATAAATAATCCCGTCCGCATTCTGCCTCAGAGCTACATCTATTCCTTGTTTTTCCAGCGACTTAATTAAATTTTCCAGACTCACTTCCGGCAGTCTTATAAAGGCAAGGTCAACAGCGTTTTTTACCCTTACTTTATGAGGGATACGGGCTGCTTCATTTAATTTAAATCTTTCCTCTAAAAATGTAAGTGTAGGCTTATTGTAAAAGTCGCTGGCTTTGATGGGAACACCCACCTTGTTACCTTGTTCATCAACTATCCTATAAGTAAGTCCTTGAGTTTGATATACTCTTGAATTTTCGCTACCTCTGTCTGCCATTACATTGTATTGTTTAAGGACTGCATTGAGTTCAGGGAGAGAGGTGTACTTGTAGTTTTTTATAACTGCGTCGAGCACATTTGTAATAGCTCTTTTTGTTTCTGCCTTACCAAATTGAACGTTCTGAACATTGACCGGCTTTAGCTCATAAGCCTGCCTCTGTTTGCTGTCTTCAGCCTTCTTTAAACCATAAAAAATTTCCATTTCTTTACGCGCCGTTTCGGATTGATTTCTACCAATATTTTGCGTGTCTATCCTGCTTCCGTCTGACCGGACTTTTATAGATATTATATGGATATGGGGATGACCGGAATCGAAATGCCGGTAGACCAAATAAGGCTGATTTCCAAAACCAATTCTTCGCATATAGTCATCTGCAATTTCCTGTAAAAGGGCATTGGAAAGTGTTTCGGATGGATCAAAATTGAGAGAAATATGAACGCTGTTGCGGCTTACATTTTCGTTCAGAGCAGCCTGATTGAGCAGTCTGTTAAGCTTATTTGTAAGAGATAAATGTTCAACATCAATCGGATAATTACCTGCTGAAATACATTCGGCCTTTCCCTCTTTCAGCTTCTTTTCATTGTAGTTAACAATGCGATGAATCGAGTGTCCAGTCTTAATTACTGCAACCATTTTTCAGCTACTTTTTTAATATGATTTTTTATTTCATCCACCTTGTTCAGCATAGTTTGTTTCTCTAATTCATAGGTGATTAACCAGTTTCTGAACTCTGCAAGCTGATGCAGGGTATGAAGTTTTTTTACAGCCTGATTGAAGTTATTTGCAATGCCATTCAGATCATTTCTTAGCTTCATTGCCTCTGCCATTAAGTCATCCAGGGACTGGTTTCGATAGGTAGTTACGATAGGCTTTTCAAAGATGCTTCGGCGCACATAATCACTTAATTTACGGCAGGTGCTTGCCTTCCATTTTTTTTCTATCTGCTCATATTCTTTGAGCGTCAGCCGTACCCCGATAATACAGGATCTGTTTACATTTTTTGCTTCCATCACTTTATCATTTTCACATTTAAAAATTGTATTTTTCTTTACTGTGTCCCCGCCCACGACTTCGGAGTAAAGGGCGGCCAGATTCGGTTGTTTAACAACCGGACATCTGGCCGATTGCGGTAAGGAGGCAATCTTACAGTCTTTCGTATTTTCTTAAAGT
>JAABUK010004905.1_pt1 | contig 21337 bp, 21 predicted proteins | sample 5559141 | NCBI WGS metagenome assembly JAABUK01 (sample SAMN10711869, study PRJNA513367) | rock metagenome | isolation source: Antarctica rocks | place: Antarctica: Victoria Land, Pudding Butte nord | collected 2016-01-03
ATTGAGAGGGTGCTCGGCCATGGCTGTAGTGCAGTGCCATGGCCAAGCTGCCAACCCAGCAATGCAAGCATCACTAGTGGGAAGGCCCCCAGAAAAATAGGTTAGATAACAAGGGGGACAATGTCCCCCATTAGAGTTATCAAACTCTAAAGAACAGATACTACACTTGATCTTAGCCAAAAGGCCGAGAAAGGTATGAGCAATTTACAGTCCAGCTCCACTGATGTACCAGACGTGATGTCAAGGAAAAACCTGGCGAGTATGGGATGCCCACAAACCCTAATGCCCTAAGCTCTATGCTTGATATGCTAAAAATCTACATTCAGTGTAAACTGTACGTTCATTGAACTGGTTGACAGCAACGCATTTGATCTGCAGAAACAACTCATCATACTAACATAGCTGCGCTGATACAGAGTCAAGACAGCCGTGGCAAACCTGTTTGGTCTGGGAACCCTATGAAGCTTGCATGGATGGTGCCTGCTTGGAGGCTTGCAGCGCTGAGAGCATCCATACTCAAAGGTCTACCAGTGGCTGCATCAAAGACATCAGCACTTGCTTCATCCCCCTCTACAATACACAGCAAATTGTATGTCGAACCACAGATGCCAAAGCTGCTACCGTGACCTTTATTGGCATGCACAAAAGACAGCAGCATTGACAACTGCCATTGCTCATGAGTGATGGATGAACGGCAACGCTTGCAGGTCAAAAGCACAAGTGCCACTGGATGCAGAATGTTTTGATCTGATCCTTTTGCTGTTACCTTCTGAGCTGGTGCATGGCATGGGACTAGGCAGCTCTAGCGGCATCATCACACTCTCTGAGGCAACACCTTGCACACCACTAAATTCAACCACCGGACCTGTCCCAGAGCTGCTGCTGCAGCTGCTGTAACTGTCATCTGTCCAACAAGCAGGCACATGGTCTGTCCAGCTGTTGCGCCCTTTCCTCTTCTTCATCCTGGACTGCTCAGGGCTTGAGAAACTGGCCCTTTCAAAGGAGGCGGCCATGGAATGGACAGCATGCACCATGTGGTCAGAAGGCTTGACTGCTGCTTCAGATGTTGTGGCTGGGCCAGCAGTCTTGACTGAATTTGGCCTGGCCATGATTTGATGTACACCATCTTCAGTGCCGAGACCATTGCTCAAGGCCAGGTTTGAGTCTGCCGCATGCTGTCCAGCTATCCCGGCACCGTTATCCACTGCTTTGCCAGAGTCAACGCTTCCCATGCAGTGCCCATCTCCTATGGAGTTGCTGGCTTGCTGGCTGCTGGGCAACGCACCAGCAGGCATGCTAGATGCATCTGGTGTTAGGAAGCAGCTTTCTTTGCTGCGAGCCCCTTGCATGGAGGGCTGCCTGCTGGCAGGGCTGTGCTGCTGATGCATACTGGACTGACCATGACTGACTGCTGAAAGCCTGCTGGTCTGGCTCTTCTGTCCGGAGGCATGAGATTCAGCAGCGTGCTGTGATGCCTGGCAGGCAGATGACCCCTTTGCACTGCTTGTTTCCGCAACAATCCTTGCAGCATGTAGAACTCTGCTGGTGTGTTGGCTTCCCTTTGTGTGCACAGAGGCCACGTTAGGAGGCGATGCAAGCCATGTGACCTGGCTCTGCAGATGTGATGCTGCAGCAGGTGAGACCTGAGATGTAGAGGCTTGCTGTGCCAGCCTTACTGATGCCTGCTCATGCTGAGGAGCCAGACCATGCTGAGCACCTTGTTCAGGTTTGTGCAAAGCACGCATTGATTTGGGGTGCAGCCCGGCACCGATCATGCTGTCTGTCATAGGTCGAGTCACATCATGACTCTGTGCTTGCTGAGCAAACCCTTCAGCCCTGTGAGCTAGCCAATGTCTGTGATCCACGCTCAGCGACTCAGCATCACGCTGCAGCATCTGCTGCTGAGCTTGTGTGTGTGTCTGACTGTGACTCAGTAGCTCTGCGTCCAGCTGCATCTGGCGTGCTACCCTCTGCATGAAGGGGCTGAGAATGGGTGGGGGCCTGGGGACCCCTGCTGGCTGGACGGTGGAGGGAGGCTCCAGGGGGGGTGCCATGGAACAACCCCCCGGAGTAGCTGGGGGCGACATCAAACCCTGCTGCTGATGATGGCTTAAATCCTGCTGCTGGTGTTGCGGCTGCTCTGCATGGAGGCACAACCACGGTAGTGCAGATGTCTTGGACTGCATGCATTTCTTCAGGTGATTCACGTTAAAAATGGCGGGCATGCATTTGCCCAGCTAGTTCAGCACTTGATTTTGTCATTGTCACAATGACTACTTCTGTTGGCTGTGGCGTGCATGAAGAAAAGACAGCTGGTGAACAAGCATTAGGCTTTGACACAGTCCGGCAAAATGTTGTAATTCCTGCCAACTGTAGTGAAACTTTTCAGCACACAGTGGCACTGCCAGCATCACTGTGAACTATGGCTGTCAAAGGTCATACCTGCATGGGGACCCGACCCATCAGCAGGCTGCACCCTTGTCCATGTGTCACACACTGCGTCAGACAGCCACTGTGGCCCCTGGCTATTGAACCCTCCTGTCTGTCCATGCAGCTGTGCTTCAAACTTCTGAGGCAAGACCTGTTGGTCACGCAATGCATGGCTATTCCTGGCAGGGGACATAAGAAGCTGATGTGGCACCACGTAAGTGGTGTGTACAGGTCCAGGATCAGCTCCCGTCTGCCACAGGGGCCTTTGCACAGGGCATCTGATGCCCACCCTGCCCTTGCCTACATCACCTTGCTGTGCCATAGCAGTGTCAGCATGGCCAAACCAGCTGCAGGCGTTGTCTGACACACTGCTGGTACAGCTGAAGTGGTACTGACTGCCTGGTGAGACAGACCGAGGTCTGGCCTTGCGTTTGCTGATCAAGGCAGGCTTGCCTTTGCTGGTGTCCGCAGCATTGGAGCCAGCAGACTGCGGCCTCTGCTTGGCAGCAGCACCCCTACTGACTCTGCCAGCAGCTGCTGTAGGCTCTGCCCATTGCTCTGCCCTTGGGCCCACTGCAGCAGTCTGCCTAGCTGCTGCTGTAGGCTCTACCCATTGCTCTGCCCTTGGGCCCATTGCAGCGGTCTGCCTAGCTGCTGCTGTAGGCTCTGCCCATTGCTCTGCCCTTGGGCCCACTGCAGCGGTCTGCCTAGCTGCTGCTGTACCCTCTGCCCATTGCTCTGTCCTTGGGCCCACTGCAGCGGTCTGCCTAGCTGCTGCTGTAGGCTTTGCTAGTTGTTCTGCCCTTGAGCCTGTTACTGTGGTCTGCCTAGCTGCTGCTGCAGGTGCCGGGTGCCTAGGCTTGCGCTGGTTGTCTTTGGCCTGTCTAGACTGATGCTGAAATGGCAGTGCGGCGTATGGACCCACTCTTGGGTTGGCAGAAGTGGAGGCAGCATGATGGGATTGCAGCCGTGCATCATGCATGTCAGCATGGCCTGTGCTAGCATGGATGCTGGACTGTAGGAGTGCAGGTCTGGTGTGATCTGCCTGTGCTGGGTGGAAGTGCTTCAGGAGGATTTGGGAGAGGCGTGAGGGGGGCAGGGAGCCCTGGCCCTGCATGGGGTCTGGGGAAGGGGTCTGTGCCCACTGAGCAAGAGACCTTGGCAAGCGCAACATTCCTGCTGCTGTCTCCTTGGCCTGCAACAAGCTTCAACCTTGACATTGCAAGACACCTTTCTGTGTAGTCATACGCAGACAAGCTCCAATACAGGCACAGCAACAATTGGTACGTCTGTGACTCATTACCTGCTGCATGAAGCATATGATAGCGAGACTGCATGAAAAGCAATAGGTCAGCTATCAGGCAATGCTGAAGAGCACTGCAACCAGATTGACTGCTTCAACTTTCAGCGTTGGTGTCAGCTTGAACCCAAAGGCAAGGCAAAAGCTTGCCCTCACTCAAAGTCCAGCTTGCTGTTGTCAAGGCACAATACAGGGCACTGCTAGCAAGATCAAGAAAAACGCTGCTGAGCTATGCCTGCATATTTACAGTGTGAAGGCTCACCTGGCGAAGAGCCAGGGCAGCAGCATGCACATCACCATCAGGTGCTAGCTGCTGCAGCAGCTTTGCCACAGCCCCAACAGCTTCATCTGCACTCACAATGTCCTCCCTGCAAAAGCAATCACTTTGCTTCTCCTGCTGTGTTCAAACAACCTTGATTCTATTGTCACCTGTACTGGTCTTTGACTGAGGTAACCCTTGCTTGCTGTGCCTTTGACAGGCTGCTGAGAGCACATCAAGTTAGCACTGCTGACTCTTGCAGGTCCACGATTGAGATATAACAATGCAGGTGGTGTTTAACGAATATTCAGAAGTGTGCTAGTAAGCAACAAGGCTGGCTGGCTACGTTTGTGTGGGTCCATGGTAGCAGGGTCAAATCTGAGACATGTGGCAGGACTTGTGACCTTTGCCGACATACTCAGAGCTGCAGGCAAAGCTCAGGGTGCTTGCAACATCTATGGCAGCAACAAGACTGACCTGGCTTGGCGCTGAAGGTGGTGTGTGAACTGTTGCTCCTGCAGAAGGGCCTCCTGAGACAGCCCTACCTCCTCCTTTGCCCCTTCCAGCCGCTCCCTGAAGCATGGCAAACAGCTACATGAGCACAGTGTACTCAGGCTGCATCACCCTTCATCAAACTGTTCACACATAAAAGCAGCAAGCACGCTTGGAATGTGACAAAGGCTGGGACTGGCCAAGATCAAGGGTCAATCACGCAACACTTGATGCATCCAACACAGATGCAAAGCAAATCCAGGCAAGCCATTGGCAGCCAGTCCCAAAAGTCACTCAGGTCATGCTAGAATTGCATAGGCTGCAAGGTCAGGTTTCCTGAGGCTAGTCAGATGCAATGAATGCTGAAATGGAGTTACGGGGAGTACCTGGAAGCTTCAATCTGCAATCGGTGGCTGGCAACCTCATACTGGGCTGCTGTGCAGGCCTGCTCTTTGCCATGCAGCACCGTCTCACTGCTCTCCAACTCCTGTCATAATAAGAATAATAACAATGATAATAATAATAATAATGATAATGATAATAATAATAATAATAATTATAATAATAAGGCGTTCCAGCCAATCGTTCTTGCCAGGCACCTACTAGGTGTGCCTAAACCCCTGTCCTGTGAGCCAACTCCTGTGGACCAGCACAATCAGCTGACTCAACACTGCTGTGCGTGGTCTATGCACATGAGACCAATGTCGATGATTGGAATGAACTAGGCTGCAAGTTGCCCAACAACACATGTTAGTGCAGCCTAGAGGGCAGAGTAATTAGATAAAGCGGCTGCTCCATGTGAGGTTGGAACGTGAGCTTGATATGCTTGATTGCATACTTTGGACGTCTGTTCATTGGCTTGTCTTGAAGCACATGCACATGACGCTGATGATGGGCTTCAACTGGCTTCAAGGCAAGTGATGACCATAACTTTCAGGGATGCACAGCGGCTCAGCACAAGCCATAGCACAGATCACACATCAATCCTGCAGTAGACTGCTAGCATGCCCAAGAACATGGCATGGCCAGTATTACTCACTTTCAGTAGTTCATACACCATTTCACTATACTGGCGTTGGCGTGCAGCAAGGGCTGCTCTATGAGCTCGCCTCCACAGCTGCCATGCCTGCTTCAGGCGCAACAGTTGAAGACTGCATGTAACAGCCCTACCCTGCTGCTGCAGCAGAGCCCTGACTGTGCAGATGGAGCGCCAGTGGTGCAGGACCCGCCTGCAACTGCGCTGCCTATGTTGCCGCCTACAGGACAGGCAGGCAGGCACATCTTGAAAAATCACCCTCGAAAATCGTCTTCGGTTCATAATGTCGACGAACTCGAGTTTTTGCAACTTCTGTCTTGCATGAACATTCGCAGATTTGTATCATGGAGTGCGCACCACAATGCTGATCAGCTGCTCATGTGTATCAGTGGCAACATGTGGGTCACATGATATGCAGCAGCAGTAATGGCATTGGTCGCTGTGGTCAAGACAGACGGGCTTTGGTGCCCTTGCAAGAAACGTGGAAGGCATGCAAGCAAGGTACCCACAGGGTGACAGTGGCATTGCAGGTACAACCCTCTCCAGAAGCAAGTTGCAATATCTTCTGGTGTGCACTTTGCTTTCAGCTGAGTCCAAAAGTGCATTGGGTTGTCTACCTTGAGCTGGTGATCATGGTACCATACATCCCCTGCTGCTTGCTGTAGCCTTTCCAGGCATGCCATATACTCTTCAGACACGCCACCTGATATGCATCTTCTGCATGTCTCAGCAGATGGCCCATCCTGCAGAGGCATGTCTGATGTGATCAAGAACGTATCAGACAACTCACTGCGTTTTCTGCGCACAACTCTGTTGAGCATACTCAGAGTGAGTGCTCGTGTATGTATGCTCATGAGATGTGTGTCTTTGCGAGGAATTGCAAGACTAGCAGCGTGTTGTGGCCTCTGAGAGTGATCTTTTAGAATGCCAGGCATTGCTATCAACGCTGGTCATCAGCAGAAGGCATACAGTTGAATGACGCTGTGATGCAGCTGCCATTTGCTGCATGCATGTCACTTCACTGGTGAAGCGGACTGTCACACCAACTCATACAGGCGGAGATGGTCTTGCCTTCTGTTTTGAACAGCAGCTGCCCAGCCTTTGATGCACGCCAGTAAGACACGCCGGCTACGGCGGACTCCAAATTGCTGCAGCTTGTTTTGCTGATGCTGGCGGTGGCGACTGAAGGAGAGCCAGTGGTTGAGCAGCGCTGAGAGGTGGCGGCGGTGGCGGGCCTGGGCAAAGCGGTGGGCCAGCTGCAGGTGGATGTGACCCCACCTGGCCCTGGGGGATGCACTGCCCTTGTATGCCTGCACAGTGCACTTTTGCTCTTTGCAATCCCAAAACGTGTAATATAATTCAGAAACACCATCCCTACACTGGAATTCAAAACTCAGAAACATCTGGGGACAGTAAAATCGCGTTTCTACATTGTGGAGATGTTTAGGTTTAGGTTTGCACAACTCTGATGCCACCAAATCTTCTACTTTTGGCAGCAGCCTAGTCACCCACTAGTCTTGCTTCACTTGCTACACGCACATATTTTCTGTGGAGGTTCTGGCTTGATCGGCTGCATAGGCTTGTCTGATGGACGGTCTGAATGTTCTGAGCCGGTAAATGCCTCAAGTGACAGACGGACAGATAAATGGACCCACAGATAGACCACTAGGCAGTCAGGCAAATCTCGGATAGATAGATACTTGGTAGGAACAGACAGAGGCACAAAGGACACTGACAATGATCCAGACAGACAGAGGGTCAGACAGCAGGACAGACAGTGGGAGAGTTTCTTTCCAACAGCATGTACTCAGTCAGTCATTGCATTGCAATGATGGATGCAGGCAAACCTGAAGCGCAGTATCCTGATTCACCAAGAGTTCCCTCTGCTGCCTCAGCAGCCCATCCTGCTGCAGCAGCTGCTCATGCTGCTCGCTCAAGAAGAGCTCCTTGTCAACCAGCAGCTGCTGATGTTGCTCCACCAACTGGCTTGTCACTGCCATCTCCTTCTGCTGTTGCTTCACCACACTATTGAGTCGCTGCAGGTCAGTCTGTAGCTGCAGGATGGCTTCTGACCTGGCTCTCAGTTCAGCATGCTGATCATGAACTATATGCTGCCGCTGTTGCAGCTCTGCAGACCGTGAGTCCAGCTCACCCTGCTTGGCCTGAGTCACCTCCTGACTACGCCCCAGCTGTTCTTGCAGCTTCTGCACGGTCGCTGACTGCTCGGCTAGCGCATCTTGCTGCTTCTGCAACAGATGGACATGATGGCTGGCTTGCTGCTGCTGTGTGGTCGCTTGCCTCTCCAGTGTACACAGCTCCTGTCTTTGTTGCTGCACCAGGATGGTTAGGCCAAGCAGCTCCTCCTTGCACTGTGACACCAGGCTGTCCTTGTGACTCAGCTCTTGCCTCTGCTCCCGGAGGACAGCCTTCTTCACAGTCAGCTCTGCCTTCATCTGTCGCATCTGAGACTCAGCTTGCTTCAGCTGGCGCTCAGGCTGACCTGCTTCCTCGATCAGCTGAGGTTGCCGGTGTGATTGATGATTGTGGTGCTCAGAAACAGCAGCTTTTGCCACAGTACCAATATCGTGCCGTGGTGATTGATTCACTGTAGCCACATGGCTCGTGAGTACAGTCTGTAGCTGCAGCAGCATCCTCTCAAGCCGCTCCATCCTGCTGCTATCTGCTTGTGCTGAAGCTTTGGCCGAAGCTTGTGACAGCTGCTCCTGCAGCCGTTGCAATGTGCCCTCGTGGTGCATAAGCAAACGAGACTGCTGCTGCATCTCTTGCTCCTGCTGTTGTAGGAGATCTGTCTGTGCCTGCAAGCGGTCCTCAGCTTGCTGCTGTGCAGCTTTGCCCTCTTTTGCCTGCTGTGAAGCTTCTTGCCGCAGACCTTCCATCTCAGAGAGCTGCTGCTGCTGTTGAGCAAGCAGGGCCTCCCTCTGGTCAAGTGCCTGCTGCTGCCTTTGCAGCTCTGAGTCCTGCTGACGCAGCTGCTCACGCTGCACTGTGAGCAGTTGCTCAAGATCAGACTCTGTCTGTTGCAGCTGCTCGTAGTGAGAGAGCTCCACCTGGTTCTGTTGCAGCACGCTTTGCTGGAGCTGACTGCACTGCTCTGTCAAATCAGCAATGCTCTGCTCCTGCTGTCTGCTCAGCTCCTGCTGGTGATGCAGCTTCTGTTGAAGATCAGATACTACAGCCTGCTGATCATGCAGCTTCTGTCGCAGATCAGACACTACAGCCTGCTCGTCATGCAGCTTCTGTTGCAGATCAGACACTACAGCCTGCTGGTCGTGCAGCAATGCCTCCTGCCTGCTACAGGTGTGTTGCTCATTGAGTAGCAACTGAGCTTGTTCAAGGGAGTGCTGTTGGGCTGCCAGCAGTTGACCCTTGCCGTACTGATGCTGCTGCAGCTGCTCAGTCAGCTGCTGGACCTGCTGCTGAGCATCAAGCAGATGCTGACTCAGCTTCTGTACCAGCTTCTGCTGCTCAACATCTGCAGCCAAATCTAATCATGTGGACACCATTGAATGTACCAGCTACAATGTGCTTCATCTTGATCTCAGGACAGAGCAAAAGATAATAAGGCTATGTTGCAGAAGAAGCACGCTTGTGTAAGTAGCAGCTTACGCACATTCACATTGTAGCCCCCAATTTGCAGAGCAAAAGGTGCTGTCCTCATGCATTTCACAAGGGGTACAGATTACAATTGAAAGTACCTTCAGCTTCTTGTCGTGCTGCTCGTTGCTGCAGCTCAGCAGCATGCTGTTGCTGCTCCCTGATGCACTCTTGCAGGCTGTTCAACTCCTGAGACTGCTGCTGCTCTTGTGCAGTCATCTGCTCATGCTGCACTTCCAGCAGCTTGCGTAGCTTCTGCACTTCTTCATCCTGCTCCTGAAGAAGCTGACTGTGCAGCTGAAGCTGTTCTCTTGCATCCTGGAGCTCCTGAGCTGCTTGCTGCTTTGTCTCTGCCACCTGGATCAGCAACACCAACTTACTGCATGGCAAGATCGAGGCAGAGAAAAAGCACTTCAGGGCAGTTGCAGTGGGGGCAGCAACAGTGATCATCTGCTACAATACAGAAAGGAGCAGTGCAGAGTTGCCAAGGTCACAGCTGTAAAGAAGAATCTCTGAACAAGTGCAGTGTGTGGTGGTAACCAACACTAGCAACAAAGGGTATGGCTGATGTCAGGAGCAATGCCATAGGACTTGCAGAAGGTAGCTGTCTGACCTTTGCAGACACATCAGACCCACGCTGCCTCAACTCTGTCTGAGCCAGCTCAAGCTGCTGTGCAACTCTATCATGTGCCCTCTGCACAGATGCAGCCCTTGCTTCTGCTTGATCAGCTTGCCCTGTCTGCGCTGTCACCTCACGCTTGAGTTGCATGACTTGGTCTTTCTGTTCCTGCAGCTGACTTGTTGCCTGTTTGAGCTGAACATTGGAAGTCTTGAGCTGCTGTTTCAGCAACTTCAGAGCTGCCTGGCTGTACTGGTCAGCTGGTTGCTGCTGCTGCTGCAGCTGCAGTTCTTGCTGCCTCAGCTGCTGTTCCTGCTCCGTCACAACAGCCCTGCAACAGGTCTCTGTGCTGGTTCTGAGTGGGCGGAGAAGCAGAATGCAGACTGCTTGATGTGATGTTTGTAAGCACTGGAAATCACAAGTCTGAAGGCATTTGTAGCCAAAACGGCTGCAACAGCAAGCACTGACTAAAGGCAGTGCGTGACCATGCTGTGACGCTGCAACCTACAGTGCACTCTGAATGCAACGCTGACTTCAAGGCATACAGGGCACGCGTAGGTGCTTCTCTGCTGCTGATGACAGCTTTTCCTCGACAAGGATCATGGACAACTGCAGCGCCTACACTATTTCAAAGCTTGTCCAGGCACTGGTGCAGCAGCAGCAGGTGGAACAGACCTCAGAGTGGCTATGGTGCTCTCCACGCCCTCCACTTGGGTGTGGAGATGTCCAAGCTCGTCACTTGCAGCTTGGGCGGTTCCTTCAGCTTTCGGGGGCCCAGAGAGGTGCTTGCTACCAAGCCCCAGTTGGGACTGGGGCTTAGGCTCCTTCAGCTGCCTTTGTAAGTCAGCAACCTGACACATATGTAGCATGTTGATGCATGTGTCACAGATTCTACCTTTGCAACAGTTGTACATGACAGTACAGTATGTGATGTCAGTGCAATTACTGCTTCTTTGTGTTTCAGAATCCTTCTTGCAAGCACTTCCCCGGTCTTTGTCACAAGTGCAACAGGAGAAGTGCATTTAGATTCTTAACCTGCAGTTCGTTGCAGCAGCAACTGCTCAACATGCACCTGAAGATCACGTTGTTGGAGTTGTGCAGTGGTCTCTGACGCAACTTTCTGCCAATCAGCAACCTCAGTCAGAAGCTCCTTGATGTCACTTTGGCTGTCCTGCAGCTGTCTGGCCAGAACACAAGCATGTGTACGCGCCTTTGTGAAGGACGCTGCTTGGCTGTGCTTGTTGTCATGTGTGATAGTCCTTGTTATCTGCAGATACAAAGGTGCAAAGTGGGGATTCAGAGCTGCCTGGCCGATATGCAACTTTGGCTGTTATGGTCACATTGCAATCAGCGAGGTGTCTTCCAGGCCTGGGACGTACCGCAGGAAGGTGAGCAATGACTGTACCAGTGGTGTCCAAGCAGGCAATATCTACCACCATCTCCGCGGCAGTGCCTCTGAGGAGCACCTGCAGCAATATCGAAAAGACACTTCTGTAAATCGCTCGAAGTAATGTAAATCGCTCGAAGTAATGAGCGACTGACTTGTGTGCCATATGACTGTCAGTACTACCTGCAGGTTGAGCTCCTTTGCTGTTGGAGTGACCTGTGTAAAACCGCATGCTTGCAAAGCAACATCCTGAATACGGCTGTGAACAATGCTACATTCCAGCTTGAGATCAGATGTGACACAGGACAATTTGCGTGGCACTTCCTTGGACCTCATAACAAGTGATCAACTTTGCTTGTCCGGTCAAGATCGTAGTCTCTCCACACAATCTGATTCAGTCAGCTGCTCAACGGCATAGCAAAAGCGCACATACCACTGTTTGCGCCTACCCTTCATGGGCAGGGCATTGCTCCTCTTGCGACTGCGTTGACTATGCTGTCATACCTGCAGACTCTGAATTGCAACTTTAGCGATGCTGGCGTTTCACTACCTGGTTGATATACCTGCTTGAGCTTCGACACGGGCAAATCGACACTGCACCTCCGGTGCTTGTTTCGCTCAGGCAAAGATTAGGACTGATAGTGTTGCGCCGGAGGAACTTTGTTGTTCGCCCGAACACGCTAGACTCTCATATGAATGCGAACCTCTTCACAGTCCTCTTCGCTGTGATAGTCATAGGTCTTACATTCGCGCCGCGCATCTGGATCTTGGGTGCAGTTATCATTATCCCACTGACGGCTTTGGCCATCTTCTCGTTCCAGGAGTTTGTAACGCCAAACCGGAAACACAGGCCTAGAGGCCCGAAGTACACCGTGCCGGCCCAATAGCGCTCGGTGACCCTACGAGGCACAGCTCGTAACATCAGAACACGGATTGCTTTGAAAGCCAGCATTGCTACCTTGTGGATGCTGGCGGGATCCGTTTTCGACTGAACAGGGAATGCATATTGATCCCTAGTCACATGCCAGCTGTAGCAAGCACGGCCGCGGCAGCCAATGACCGCTGGAGCTTCCGGCAGACTTACAAGTATTTTGTGCATACTTGCTCAGTCACCCCGTTCAGTAGGGACTCGCAATCACTCAGCACCTCATTCTGCTCCTACTGGACTTGCTATGTTGTGTCTGCAGCATAAGAGAGCAGAACAAGACAGGCAAGAAGGCTGATCCCACATGGTGCATCAGCTTCAACTTTGTGGACCTGGAACACAAGGATGTCTTCGCGTCTTGTGGAGGTGTCAGGGTCCGTGTCAATTTTCAGCTGCTGCTGCTATTTGCTGTGCTCTGCGCTCAAAGTGTATACTTTACATTGAACATACATCAGTTTATAATATTCATCACGCACTATCCATTGGATGCAGCAAAAGCTCTCTGGTGATTCCTGCTGCTTGCAGCATTTCCACTTAACACCTTCAACTTGTCGCAGGGCACAGTGTATGAGTGTAGACCAAATGGCATCATCAAGGTGTTACAGGCATACTGTGACCCAAATGTGAGTTTGTCCTCCTGGACCCTGCTGATCAAAGTCATGCATGATACCAGTGTAGCGTGGACAGCATGTGCCAAACACACACAGCCTTACTGCTTGAGCAGGCAAACCTCTGTCGTTAACAGCATAGAACAGACACAAAACAAGAACAAACCAAGACAAACATTGCACATGGCTGTCTTGGTTGCTACGTAACAAGCTTGTGCGCCTTGCCATTATAACGATTTTGATGACAGTCATGTCAATGATGCAGTATGTTTCTGCTGCAGCCAGAGGAAGAGTTCTTTGTATGTAAATGGAGCACCAACACCACTACAGGAGCACCCCTGCTGCTGCTGGCAGGCTTCACTGGCTCCATCAGAGTTGTAGATTGCAATCTCAGGAAGGTTGTATGGGTGAGAGACAAGTCTCTGCATGACATCCTGCAAAGCACACAGCAATGCATGCGGCCACCCCTTGCAAACTCTGAGCTCACATAGGCATACAGCTTTGACACCCTTTGACTCAACTTGGCCTTTGCTACTGGCTGGCATTTGCTTATGTGAGCATGATGGGATGGCAGCATGCGCATGCGCTGGTTATTGGCATGCCAGCTGTCCAGCAGAGCGACTCTTGTTGGTGTTCCTTGGAGTCTATCTAGTTCTGGTCTCTGGAGGCCTTTGAGCATGAGTCACACATTGTTTGTCATTGTGGTGATGACTGATTGCTGTGCAGACAGCACAGGGCCACGGAGACGCAATCAATGACATCACGGTGCATCCCACTAGGCCATCTCTTTTTGTCACTGCCAGCAGGGTAAGCTGTGAGGCTCATTGGACTACCGGTCCCAACCTGTCTGCCCTAAAGCAACTACTTCTCTGCGTACTGTACCGGGCCCAGCTCGGTTCAACATCACCTGAGCCTGTCTGTTCATGACCAGTTGCTATCGATGGCAGTATGGCAAACTGGCTGTTTGCAAACTTTGGTCATTTGCTTGCAAGAATCTTGGACCTTGTGCCTGTGTCTTGCGTCTGTCTCCATTGCTAGTGTGCGTGGACAAGTGTTCACACCCTGGGTTTTCACCTGATGAAAGTCAGGATGCATGTCCCATGCAGGACCACTCGCTGCGTCTTTGGAACCTAGAGACTCAAGTCTGTGTGTGCACCATGGTTGGTGATGGCGCCCACACCAACGAAGTCCTAAGTGTGGTAAGACCCTACTTGATCATCATCTGCATCACAGGCCATCAAATGCCCCGGCACAAAGTGCTTTCGGCTGCATTGCAAAGGCCCCATCATCAGCAGTGGTGTAACGCCTGGTGGCACCTGCAGTGTCTTTCCATGCTCTGCCTGTAATGTGGCCATGCCTGTCTCTGAGATAGCAGCTACAGTTATGCAAGCAAGGTTTGGGTGGCTTGCAGGACTTCCACGCCAGTGATGGCAACAAGCTGTTGTCAGCTGGCATGGACCACACCGTCAAGATGTGGAATCTGCAAGGTGGGCTGACTGTCCGCAGCCTGCCCTGCAACTGTTTGTGCACACATGCACTATGTCACAGATGCCTCATGAGCTGGACATTGAAGTTGGGAAGTCATTGCTGAGCAGCACTATCTGCTCCATTGCCTTGCACTGTTGTAGCCAGGAGGCAATCTGTAGCCAGCTGTATACAGCAAGCCTCTGAAGAACTTTGCTCCGGTTGTAAGCTTAGTTCCTTCTTGTGGTACATGCCGGGTCTGCTTGTCAATACATGCAATGCGACCACGTCTGTTGAACCCAATGTCTTATTGGCAAGTGTGTGTGTGCTTAACACACAAGGGGATCATATTGAGTCTGCTGTTCAGGCTTGTCCAGTCAGATTGAAGCCTCCTTCCAATACGATGCCCAGACAGCCAAGCGTGCCTTCCACACAACTACCTTGTCGTGCCCAGACTTCAGCACTCACAAGGTGTGTGTTGGCTGCTCAATCCAGCAGGCCCAGAGTGCTTGCTGTTGATGCCTCATATGCAAAAGAATATGTTCTGCAATGTGTGGTTTGACAAACCTGCGGCACATAGATAGGCAGACAGATAGAGAGGCAGGCAGGCAGACAGACAGCCAGGCAGACACTTGTGGACAAGCAGTGCCGGCAACAGCCCTAACAGTACATGACAATCATCTCCAAAACCACCGTTAGCCTGCGTTTCCCTTGTCTAATGGCAAAAGTTCAAGATAATCTCATACCTGACTTGATCCTGTGCATGCTTCATGACCTGAGGGACCAATGGGCACATTCCATGACTGGAGTTGGTGTGCCTGGCAGGTGCACTGGGCGTATGTGGACTGCGTGCGCTGGTTTGGTGACATTGTGCTGTCCAAAAGCGTGCAGAACAAGATTTTCCTGTGGGAGCCGGATTGTACAAGCGCAGAGGCCAGTAGCAAGGGCTATGTGAAGTGCCACCAGGTGCCATGCTGGCTATGACTGTGCCCAGATGCATGTCATGGTGCACTTAAGCGTATGCTTTGTCAGCAATTGGCTGTTTCGCCCAGCATAGCCAGCAGGCCCAGAATAAACTCATGATCTCTCTTACTCCCCTTTGGTACAGGATGGCACTGCTTGCTAGCAAAGGGAAACTGCTCTGTCAATGCTGATTTGCAGCTTCTGACCGGCGCACTGCTCCAGGGCAAATTCCTCGACCTGTTATGAAACTGCCACAGACACGGCACAGAACACAACAACCTGAGAATTTGGAGATTGACACAGGAATATAGTCTGGAGAAGGCAAAGGTGTGGTTCATCCGCATGTCCCTGGACCTGAAGTGCAGCCTCATGGCATGCGGCAATGTCACAGGCCAGGTGTACCTTTGGGACATGCACACCCTCACAGACGAGCCCCAAGCTGTGCTGGACAGGGAACTGCCCATCAGCAAGGCCCCCGCCAAGTCTTCCAGTGGTAACGTCACGGTGAGTCATGCATGAGCAGTCATGTGGTGTAAGGTGCTCTCTGCCTTTGGGGCTGTTGGAGACGCTAGTCAGCACAACAGCTCTCATAAAAGATGCAGCTAGACATGTTGTACATGTTGTTCTGTTCAAAAAAGGGACAGCTCGTGAAGCGCCAGTAAACGCTGATGCATGCTGCTAGGAGTGTCAAGATCGCACCAAAGGCTCAGGCTGTGAGTCCTGCTGAACCCTGTGCAAGCTTCAAAGTCACTATTCTGTTACTAAGGTGCATGGCAGTGACACCATGCTTGAACAACTAGCAGAACTGGGTGACAAGTCCTGATAAAGTAGCAATTACTTGTTTATCGTGAGCAGTGGCATGCCATGCAACGCACGACTGCATGAGTGTCACTATCTCATTGTGTTGCAGGTGCGACAGACAGCAGTGTCATATGATGCATCCACTATATTAGCTTGCTGTGAGGATGGCACAATCTGGCGCTGGGATTCAACAGCAGCCCTGGCAGCTTCAGATGAAGAAGCGTCAGCCAGGGAAGAAGATGATGAGAGCAGTCATGCCAGTATGCAAGGGTCAGATGAGATGGAATAATGCCTCTGCTATGCTGCTGTGACGCATCCCATGTCCATGTTCAAGACTGACTGATGCTGAGCCCCAATTTGGCTTTCATACTGGGCACTACCAGCCTCATGACACTGCGCTCTATGCTCCAACTGTCATTTGCCAGCCAGCTCAATTTTTGCTCTTACCTGGCCTGTGAGGGTCATTTATACGTAGTGCATATGCTCATATGCCCATTGGTACCTCACAATGTAGCTGTCTATATGTCTCATATATGCAATGATTGTAACTCATTAATGGTCAGTTGACATCGTCTGCCAACGCTGGTGGTCGCTGACTCGACAATCGAAGCTGCGAGTGATTTGTTTGGCATGAGATGAATTCCCATGACGAGATCTGCAGGGCAGACAGCTAGCCGATCATCACTGCATGTCGCCTTGCGCCCCTGTTGTTAGCCTGTACTGGGTGTTTGCTTATGCCTCTACTTCCTCATTGGTGCTTCGTGTGGAAAACCCAAGGTCTTCCACAGCAAGCCTTTCAGTCACAATACTATTATGATAACTTGCAACAATGCGTGAAGATGCAACAAAAGAGGTATGTATCTCTGTGGGCTGGTCTAAGTTGTTCATCTGCACTTTTGGTAACATCACAGAACGTGCAAATTGACCAGCCAAACAGTGGCTGCTGCACAAATGATACTAGCAGAACTGAAAAACAATATAGACAGCCTTGCTCGACATGAACTGGTCAAGTAGCAGGCAGGCATTGCAAGTGATGACTCGGTCCAAGTTCAACTTTCATACTAAACTTTGAGTCAGTGCAGACGCTGTATAAAGCAACAACAGTACCTCTAAGACATAGACAAAAAGCATGTGGTCATCAATCCTTCTTCCCTGAGGGCTTAGGTGGAGGCACTGGCCGAGCATGCTTTGGACTTGAAGACTGTGACGATGTGTCACCATTCTCAACCTGCCCAGAACTCTGTCTGTTGGGCATCAAACTTTTGTTTTGTCTTCGGGGACTGGGTGGGGTTGCGGCTGGCTTTGCACTGACATCATCCTCATCGTCCAAATCTCCAATGGAGAAGTTCCTGTCAATGCTGACAGGGCTCTCATTGCCCCGCCCAGCTTCTAAATCAGCTTGACTGTCAGAGTGCACCAGGCCCAGCTCTGTGTGCATTTCTGTAGATGGGTTGTCAGCTCCCTCGTCCAATAGCAGGTATGGGTTGTCCTCCTGTGGCCTGCATAAATAATGAGAAGCATTGGCATCAAGGATGACACACCATGCTCAACATGCTTTGCAAAGCATCATTTGACTTGAAGCCTCTGACTGAACAATTGACTGATGTCTGACCTAAAGAGTGTGCACTATCATGGGTATGTGACAATCACATAGCAGTGCAGAGCATGACACACAGCGGAAACGAAGTGAAACCTGGGACGCTTCATGCTGTTATGACAGGCAACAACCACAATCGAGCAGATTGTCAACAAGCTGTAGCATTGAGCCAGGCCATACCTGAAGATCCAGCACATCGCTGCTAGGAAGAGCCAGCGCACACAGTTCTGCAGGATGTAGATGGTCTCGATGGCTGCATCACCGGGCTCCACCCACACAAGGGCTGGCAGCAGAATGACTGCTGCCTTGGCTGCAACATAAGCAGCCACTCCCCACTGGAACTGCTTCATCAGGCGCACCTTACTTCTCAGCTGCATCTGGTCCTCAATGGTCTTGGGCTTGTCAGTGTCTTGGTCTGCAACTCACAATGGGACACATTTCATTTCAGACCTTACAGTCTGCGGTGTGGAGCCAGTTGTGACTCATCAGACATCCTGGCTTGAGAGCACAGGTGTCAGGACACATCAAGAGCAGCGCTACATTTGAGTATCTGAACCAAAAAGCTGTAGATCACAAGCCATGAGCTGACTTGGCATCACATATGTCAAATGTGATGAATCACAACAGCTGGCTGCAGCAATGCTGCCCCCACGGCTTGTGCAAATGCTGTGCAAGGACTTGAGGTGTGCTTCTGCAAACACTGCTGTAGCATTCAAGCAAGAAACAACAAAGCAAGTACCTTAAGTCCTTGCTTTGTGCTGTTTTGTGCTTTCTTGCTTTGTTGCTACAGCACTGTGTGCAAAATCTTGACGTTCAGCAGAGCCAAACACAGCCGCAAATGGCGGGAGTTATGTTCAGCACAAGACTGCTTCCAAGATGCTGCATGTTACCTTGCATTGGTGCATACATGTCACCAATGCTGCGACCATCAGCAGAATCCACAAGCATCTGAGGGGGAATGTTGACAGCCTGTCCTGACATCTCCCCAGTCTCCTCATCCTTAGCCTTGCTGCTGTCTACCCTATCAGGTGGGAAGACAGTGGTTGTGTGGGCAACCTGTGATGGGTCTTGTAGCCCCCCAGCACCGATGATGCCCTCTTTGGGGCCCTCTAGCATCTCTCGCTCCCTCTGGACTGTGTCAAAGATGTAGACCCACGCCAACAAGAGGGCTATGAGGCTCACTAGCTGCAGCCAAACGCATTGACACTGGTGAGTGCACATGATCATGATGACTGCCAAGCAAGTGAGCAGACATGAATCGTCACTGAGGCCATGAGCGCTGAAAACATGCACGCAGACATGAGGCAGCAAGCTGAGAGTGATCTTGAAGCCGAATCATGCTGAATACGCAGACTGGCCGCTGAATGATCTTGCCTTTTGTATGGTTCCCTTGGTGCAAAAGGGAATGCATTGACGCCTTTAATGGCAAATGCATACAGATGGCACATGAGTAACACAAGTACGCCCACATTGACACGATGGCTGCTGCAAGTGATCTCGAATTGGTGTCATGAATACAGCATGCACAATGTTACTTGACTGCGGACATTGTCTGTCTTGAAGCTACCAACCACAAAAAAAGCAAAGAGGCACAGGTAGAATCTTACCAGGTTGATGCTTTCAACGAGATTTGCGTTTTCGTCATAAACATATGAGCTGTTTGAGATGTAGTCAGAGACCTGCAGGCAAATTGCTTTGCTCATCAAACTTTGGTGATAGACATTGCAGGACAGCGTCAAGCAATGATGCAAGTCTCAGGTCAAGCAATGGCAGTACGTCTTAGATCCAGGCTTACCATGGTGGTGACAAGATAAACCGTTGGAATGACCAACACCTTGACCTTGTATGGCCCCAAGTTATCTCTGGTGATACTGCAGCACCAGATTGCTCAGTCAGCTATAGTAACTACGTGTTGCTGCCTCATGGAGGCTGCTCATGATATGCCTATGCATCGTGAACCGCTGCAGGAGTGCAATTTGACTTGAAAACAAGCTCTTACCAGTATCCAGCAGCAACAGCCATAAGAAGGACCTGCAACAGCGGACTTGCAGATCAAACATGGAACTTCTGTGTACGCTGCTCATTTGCAGTCAGCTATATGCATGAAAGCATAAGTCACAGCATAGAACTCGTGAGAGCCTTACAATGAACAGACTGTCAGCCAAATCTGCGAAGAAGATGAAGGCTTTGCAAACATCATCAATTGTGCCCAAGTTACTCCTAGCTCCAATAGAGTAGGTCAAAAGCAAAACATCTTGGACGACATAAGCTCCGATCACCAACAGGATTCCTCTGTGAAGTTGCCACCCTCGCTTCTTGATGTGTCTGTGCAGGACGCCGTCGGCCGTAGCCAGACCGAACAGAGCTAGCCATACGAGGAGTCTCGGGATCAAATACGCCAGAGACTCATAGTAGATAAGATACTCGCAAGTTGGGGAAGCCATGACGTGCTGGATGGATCAATCCATGCTGATGCTTCCACGGGCTACAGTCCGTAGCTTGATGTGCAAGCGCTATCAGCCATGCCTTGCCCCTAGGTAGCATCTGCCCACTTCTCCTGCCAGGTGGACAGATGCATCTCCTTCGTCTTCAGACAAGCAGAGGGCGCTCTGGAGGGCCTTCTTGAAATAGCCCCAGGTCAAACCTGCAAAACTGCGAGACTCTGCCTGTGCATGATGTGGCTTGCCACATTCTGCATGTTGGTGCCAGGACCATGGATGGTCTGCGATGCTGCAAATCTTTACATAAACTGCCCGGCCCCTTATCCGCTCCGCGAGTCGCACGCACATCTGGTGTATCTTCAGCTGCTGTGATCACAGACAGGTCGGGCGACCTATATTCTGTGAAGGAGCTGCGCCCATTCAAGCTTGAGGCAAGCGAAGCTGAATCACAGGCTGCGTAATTTCGATAGACAGTGATGGCGTGGTTTCAGCTTGCTACGTTATGCGCTGCAGCGGTATTTCGCCAAACACGAGTTTACTGCCCCGTACCTTCTGTGCTGCAGCGACTGCGAGCCCTTGTCGTTATGGGACGTTCTGCAACAAACGGATGACGCATGCAGGAGCCGGTACGCTCTTCAGCTCGTTGCTCTTTTGATGTTCGGTCTCCGTGTCGATGCACCGGTGTGACGACCTGAAGTTTAAAGTTGACCACGAGATGTACTCATGCCAAATTAGTTGCAGATGGGAGCAACTGTCTCTTGGATATACAGAATCGACCGGGCTGCCTGCATTGCGGGAAGAAATCAGCTCCACATACACCAGCATACCAGCCAAAAACGTTGTTGTGCTTGCTCCTGCGGAAGGCATCTACTTGACCCTCAAAGCTTTGCTACAGCCAGGCGATCATGTGGTTGTCACATATCCTGGATACCAAACACTTCATGAGGTTGCACGCAGCATTGGATGCAAGCTCTCTTTCTGGCAACCTGAGCTGAATCAGCAGAGGAGCTGGGAATTCAATGTGCAACAACTAGAAGCCCTTATTCAATCAGACACAAAGGTCAACAACCTTAGCTTGCATGTTGCCAAGGTCTGCATCACTTGCAAGCCCGCACATGGTATATCTAGTTGTCGCAAGTCAAGTGACTGACTGACTAACCGACTGAAGTAGGCATACCTTCTGTGCAGGCAGTCATTGTCAACTTCCCTCACAATCCCACAGGAGCCCTTTTGCAAAAGTCAGAATGGCAGCGGCTATGTGCCTGCTGTCAAACGCATGGTGTACACTTGTTCAGTGATGAGATGTACAGAGGACTAGAGCACGACAGGGAAGCCAAGCTGCCCGCAGCCGCAGACAGCTATGAGAAAGGCATCAGCTTGTGTGGCGTGTCAAAGGCTCT
>JAABUK010004906.1_pt1 | contig 21334 bp, 14 predicted proteins | sample 5559141 | NCBI WGS metagenome assembly JAABUK01 (sample SAMN10711869, study PRJNA513367) | rock metagenome | isolation source: Antarctica rocks | place: Antarctica: Victoria Land, Pudding Butte nord | collected 2016-01-03
ATTTTTCAGCACCATTCTTTTTAAAAAACCTGCCGCGCCTGTCAGGTTTTCACAAGTGATGATGGTAAAAACCCGTGTAGGATTTTCTGTATATCTTTTATTAAGTGCCAAAGCAAGGTATTTTGCAAGCGCTTCCAGGTTGTTACCAAAAACAGATGTGAAAACTAATGACGTTGAAACAAAATCGTCCTGCCATGAAATATCTTCTATATGATAAGTGCCTGATACAGGTATGGTGCAACTCATTTTTTCATTGTCCAATATCAGGATATCATATTGACCAGCGTTTTTTAGATCAGCAATTAATTGCCTGTTTTTATCAATCAGTATTATATTATATCCACCAAGAAAAGCAAGATGAGCCGCAAACCCGCGTCCTGTTTTACCTGCACCAAATATCAAGGCTGTTTTATCCATGATTTTTGCAGATTACAGGTACTTTTGTAAGTATGAAAACATAGAAGGTAGTGACGAAGAAGAAATTTAAACCGTTTCCCTTTTATTTACCAGGATGGCTTTCACTGCTTCGCGGTTTTCAATTTTTTCATAAGCCAGCTCCCAGTCAACCAAAGGATATATGTGGGTGATCACCTTTCTCACCTTCTCTTCATTTCGTTCTAATATGCCAAGGGTTTTTATCCATGCATCATGAGATGATGTAGCGGAAAAAACCATTTCAATCACGCTTAACACAGCCTGATTGAATGCAATTGGAATTATATTTTCGCCCGACAAACCTAAGGCTATAAATTTCCCGCCCTTTCTCAAAATACCAATCCCCTGGTTTATGGCATCAGGAAAGCCTGAACAATCTATTACGCAATCTGCTCCCCAGCCATTATTCATCTCTTTCACTTTTTTAAAGATATCTTCTTCCGGTAATAAAACGGTTGTTGCACCTAGCTCTTCCGCCAGTTGAAAACGGGTATTGTTTTTTCTTGCGGAAGCAACACATAATATATTCTTAACACCAAAATCTATTAAAGTTATCAGGGTAAACAGGCCAATAGGTCCCATTCCGTAAATTACTGTAAAGTCATCCTTTTGGTATCTTCCGCGTTCAAGACAACCATACACGCATATTGCAAACGGTTCCGCTACTGAAGCAACTTCCATTGATAGCCCTTCAGGTATTTTATGAACACAGTATTCAGGCTGAATAGTATATTCTGTATAAACACCCTGTGAAAACCATCCTGGAGATTTCTTATCAGGACAAAGCTCATAGTGCCCGGAAAGGCAGACTTTACATTTCTTACAGGCCCCTTTAGCATTTTCACAAACTACTCTATCCCCGGCAATAACCTTTCGAACTGCCGGGCCCACTTCAACAACTGTTCCGGTGTACTCATGCCCAACAGTGTTTCCATCAGGCATATACATTGTTCCATGCAGCGCATGAAGATCAGATGTGCAAATTCCAATGGCATCTATCTGTATCTTAACATCTGTATCATTTACTATATCAGGTATAGGCTCCTCTACCATTTTAAAATATACCTCTTTATCAAAATACTTTTTCACAGCTTTCATATTCTTGTATTTTTATTTAAGTGAAATATAGAATAATTATAAGATCTAATTTTAAATATTAGTGTCATGTCAAGTGTAAACTAACAAATAATTTTTGCTATCAGCTATCACCTTTCAGGAAATTAATACCAGTAAATTTTCCTCCTGATAGCTGACTGCTGACTGCTGATAGCAAAAGCGTCATTTTATAGTTGACATAACAAGACTAACATTGCCTTAAATGAATTGGCCTGCTTATTGACCGGTAACAAATTAAATGTATTGAAACGATTACCTACCATGAGACAAACCCTGTTATTAATCTTTTTATTTATTTATCATGCTGCCGCTGCGCAAAAAGTAAACCAGTGCGGCATTATTATCCCGCCAAGTTCTGTAAAATCAAATTTTCAGTCAGTGTATGAAGCTAAGGAATATGTTACTACCATCCTTGACAGCATTAACTGGAAAGAGAACTTCCGGGTTCAGGAACAAAACGGTATCAACAACGCGTACGCTACCATTATTCGCAACCAGCGATTTATTATTTACGACAACGATTTTTTAGAGAGCCTCGATAACTACGCAGGAACAAAGTGGGCTTCTATCAGTGTATTAGCACACGAAATGGGTCATCACTACCGCAATCATGTAGTGGACGGCCAGGGCAGCACACCTCCAAAAGAGCTGGAGGCTGATTATTTTTCAGGCTATGTTATGGCCAGGCTTGGCGCTAAATCTCAGGAAGCCATGGCAGCAATGGAAAAAATATCGTCTCCAACAGCCAGCGCCACACATCCGGCTCAAGCCGACCGTTTAAAGGCCATCTTACAGGGCTGGAACTATGCAAAAGGAATAACGAATACTATCCCGGGAAGGACTCCAAACAATGTTCCGCAACCACAGCAAAATCCACCTCCTTCAGCGCCAGATGCAAGTTGGATTTACCTATCACTTTACGGCAACACCAATATGAATGTTTATTTATCAGATGATGGTAAAACTTTCAATGCCGCAGCGCTTGAAACAACGCAGCCTTTTGTATTTAAATTTGATGTGTATAATTATGGCTGGCTGCGCTTTAGTAATGATAACCGTGCGCCCACTTATAAGTTGATGCACGGAAAGGATTATGCTATTATCTGGAGCCGCCGTGCCAATTCGTGGACTGTAATTGAGGTGCCTTAATTAAGTTAAGCTACTACCAATAGAGGTCAAACATTTTATGATATACGGAACTATCCTTATTATTTATTTTAATGGTATTCGAATCAACTAACTGGTTTTTTCATTAGCTAAACAAAACTAAGAAATTCATGTAACCTTCTGTTTCTGCCAGGTAGGCTTACTCTATTAATTCTGTGGTTGTTTGCTCTTTTGCCAATAATTCATTATTTCGGAAAGCGACTCCTTTAAATCCTTCATCGTGTTACCCTTTATAAAAAATCCATGGGTTGCTAAAGCATAAGCTTTTTTAATTTGCTCGTTGGAAGCTTGGGTAGACCAGAAAATAAAAGGGACACTTTTGTGATTAAGTGACTCATCTTCCAACAGTTTTGCTTTGAGTCCAAAACCGCCCATTCTTGGAATATTTACATCACAAAGAATCAGAAAAGGAACAGTTTTGTTTGCCAAAAGCTCGTTAATTACTTCTTCACCACTTTCAAAAAAAAGCAAGGGATTCTCATAACCTAATTCCTTCCAGCATTCCCGCACAAAATCCTGATCATCGGTATCATCATCTACAATAATTACAGGGTTAGTATTCATTAGTTTATCTTAATATTTGTTTTAAAAATAAGACAAAGGTGCTACTTAACTTAAAATATTTAAATAAACGGATTCTCCTTAGTAATTATGAAAACGAAATAGTTTGATGCAAGTTTTGGGAGTTTTCAATTCTTGGAAGATAATTGAGTTAACATGGTATCGTTTTCTGTGCAAACGTTTTACATTGGATGGTGTAAAGGATTAATACTATAAATAATGGTTTACCGTTAATTTTAAAAGAGTGCTCACCTTTTTTGGATATAATATCTTAGATAAAAAATCCACCTCTTTTGCTTGTTTTTTAAATAACTTATTTATTTATTAGTTGCTCTAAAGCTTTTGATACTTCCGTTACAGGACGTTTGCATGACTTATCCTGGCAAACATAGATGGTAGTTTGACCTTCTACCAATTTGTTTTCCAGAAGCTTCAATGCTCCTTCCTGCCGGCCACCGGAAAGAAGTACGTTGGGTAAATAATTTTCATCGATTTTTTGTCTCATTCCCTTGTACTGATTTCCAATGATGGCAACTTCATACGGTGGGGAAACAAATGCTATTTCCAATGAAGCCCAATTAGAATAGAAAGAAACATTTTTTTGTACATCATCCTTTACATTTACAAGCATCTGTTTGGCCTTGCTGATATAGTCATCTTTGTAAAAATATTGTCCTAATACAAACAGGTTTCTTGCCATTTCAGAATTGGATGCCGGTATTACATTATCAGCTACTTCCATTTTACGGGAAATCAAGTTTGAATGTTGATTGTGTGTATAAAAAAACATTCCTGATTTTTCATCAAAAAAACTTTCCAATGTATATGCAGTGATTTTATCTGCTTCGATTAACCATTTTTCATTAAAGGTTGCCTGGTATAATGCAATAAAAGCAGCAATTGTAAAGGCATAATCATCCAACAAACCATTGACAGATGATACACCTTGTTTGTAATTCCGGGTAATTTCCCGGTTAGGCCTAATAGCATTTTTTTCAAGAAAATCTGCATTTTTCAGCGCAGCATTTAAAAAGTTTTCATCTCCAAATGCACGGTAGGCTTGTGCGTATCCTTTTAACATTAAGGCATTCCATGAAGTAAGGATTTTATCATCTAAACCGGGCTTTATTCTGTTGCTTCTTACCTTTAATAATTTTTCTTTCGCATCATCTATTTTATTTTTCAGTGAAGTTATGGAGAGGTTATATCTTTTGGCTATTGCTTCGTCTGTTTCATTTCTGAATAATATATTTTTGCCATGCTCCCAATTGCCTACTTTTGTTATGTTATAATATTCTTTAAAAAGTGAAGCTTCATTGCCTAATACAGTTTCCATTTCCTTATCTGTCCATACATAATACTTTCCTTCTTCACCATCGCTGTCGGCATCAAGCGATGAATAGAAGCCACCTTCCGGTGCGGTTAATTCACGGCTTATAAAATCAAGAGTTTCATACACTACTTTTTTGTACAAAGGATTTTTATTTAGTTGGTATGCATGTGAATACAAGCTGACCAATTGCGCATTATCATAGAGCATCTTTTCAAAATGCGGCACATGCCAGTTAGCATCAGTAGAGTACCGGGCAAAGCCGCCACCAAGATGATCGTAAATACCGCCATAAGCCATATTATCCAGGGTTACTGTTACAGCCTTTAAAGCATCACTGTTTCCCGAAAAAAAATAATACTGCATTAAATATTCCCAGTTGGATGGTAAAGGAAACTTAGGTGCCCGGTTAGAACCACCTTTTTTAAAATCAATACCAGATTTTATACTTTGGAATTGCATGTCAAGGTCATTCGCAGTAAAAGCTTTATTTGCTGCTTTAAATGAAAAGCTTTCAATAGAATGAATTCCATTTGTTATTTCCGATGCCTGCTTTACCAGTTTACCTGAATTTGTTTTATGCATCTCAACAAAATAATCCAGCAGTTTAATCCAGTCATTTTTGGGAAAGTATGTTCCTGCATAAAATGGCTTGCCATCTGGTAATGCCAGAGCATTGAGTGGCCAGCCTCCCCGGCCTGTTATCAATTGAGCCGCTGTCATATATACCTGGTCTACATCAGGACGTTCTTCCCTATCTACTTTAATGGCTACAAAATTTTCATTCATGATATTTGCCACCAAAGTATCTTCAAAACTCTCATCTTCCATTACATGACACCAATGACAGGCGGCATAACCTATACTGATGATAAGCATTTTATTTTCATCCTTCGCTTTTTTTAGGGCCTTTTCACCCCAGGGATACCAGTTCACAGGGTTGTGTGCATGTTGCAGCAAGTATGGACTGCTTTCATGTATAAGTTCATTAGTATAAGTATGGTTATCATTCATTTTATCTTTTTTATTATTTTGTGTTTGGCCGCAGGAAGATTTAAGCATCGTTAATGCAATAAAAATGGCCACTAACATTTTATACTTCATAATTTATTCTTAAGTTAGGGATGTCCTGAGGAATACCAATAATAAATGTATGTGTAAATATCTGTATAACTTTTATAGGATGCAGAAATCTAAACTTTTCTATTTAATTTTCCTCTTAAAGCAATTACCGATTATGAAGTTTACCTGCACACTCCTATTCTGTCTATTCATAACAATTGTCTCTGTTGGGCAAAAAAAAACAAAACCAGATACTGCCAAATCTGCTGCATTAGGCCCCTTTCAAACGGCTACTTTCAGTGGAATGAAGTTTCGCAGTATTGGTCCTGCACTCGTCTCCGGCCGTATTGTTGATCTTGCGGTTAATCCTGAGAATAATTCTGAATATTATGTAGCCGCGGCAGCAGGCGGTGTATGGAAAACAACCAATGCCGGTGTTACCTTTACGCCTGTTTTCGACGATCAGGGAGCATTTTCTATTGGTTGTATTACCATCGATCCACACAACTCTAATGTAGTATGGGTGGGTACCGGGGAGAACAATAATCAAAGGGTTGTAGCTTATGGTGATGGTGTATATAAAAGTGAAGATGGAGGCAAAAGCTGGAAGAATATGGGACTGAAAAACTCAGAGCATATTGGTAACATAATTGTTGACCCAAAGAATTCAGATATAGTGTATGTAGCAGCTTATGGCCCTTTGTGGAGCGATGGAGGTGAACGTGGTATTTATAAAACCACAGATGGTGGCAAAACGTGGAAAGCTGTACTAACGGTTAGTCAGTACACAGGCTTCAACGAGGTCCATATCGATCCCAGAAACAGCAATATATTATATGCAGCAGCCCACCAGCGCCAACGCAAAGTATTTACATACATTGGTGGAGGCCCGGAAAGTGCCATATACAAAAGCACGGATGGAGGCGATACATGGAACAAAATTATGAAAGGCTTACCTGCTGATGTGGACCTTGGCAGAATCGGCCTTGCTATTAGCCCTGTTAATCCTGATTATGTGTATGCCATTGTTGAAGCAGCTGATAATAAAGGTGGTTTTTACCTGTCAACTAATCGTGGAGCAAATTGGGAAAAAAGAAGCGCTTTTTCAACTGCAGGAAATTATTACCAGGAAATATTCTGTGACCCTAAAGATGTAGAAAGAATCTATGCTGTAAACACATACATGCAGGTAAGCACTGATGGCGGCAAAACTTTCCGCAATCTCGGCGAAAAAAGTAAGCATGTTGATAACCATGTTATCTGGATAAATCCTTCCAACACTCAACACATGTTGGTGGGTTGCGATGGCGGTTTATATGAAAGCTTTGATGCAGGACAAAACTGGAACTTCAAAGCAAACCTTCCCATCACTCAATTTTATAAAGTTTCATTAGATAACAGCATGCCCTTTTATTATGTTTATGGAGGAACACAGGATAACTTCAGCTTAGGTGGACCAAGCCGTACAATAAGCGCCAATGGCATTGTCAACAGTGATTGGTTCATTACCAACGGTGGCGATGGTTTCGAAAGCCAGGCCGATTATGCCGATCCCAATATTGTGTACGCAGAATCACAATATGGTGGCCTTGTTCGCTACGACAGGAGAACAGGCGAAAGCATCGACATTAAACCAGTTGAGCCTGCAAATGATACTCCTTACCGTTGGAATTGGGATGCTCCCCTCCTCATTTCTCAACACGATCATAAACGTTTATACTTCGCTTCTAACCGTATCTTTCGTACCAACGACCAGGGAAATACATGGCAGGCCATCAGCCCTGACTTATCAAGAAAAACAGACCGTAACAGGTTAACAATTATGGGACGTATATGGGGCGTTGACGCTGTTGCAAAGAACACTTCAACGGATATATATGGGCAACTGACAACCATTGCGGAATCACCAATAGATGAAAATATATTGTATGCAGGAACCGATGACGGACTGGTACAAGTAACAACAAACGGTGGTAAAAGCTGGACAAGGATTGATAATATTCCAGGTGTACCGAACCAAACTTATGTGAACAGTATCATTGCTTCAAATCATGATAAAAATACAGCGTATGCAGCCTTTAACCATCACCGTTATGGCGACTTTAAACCTTATCTTTTTAAAACTACGGATGCCGGACGTACATGGACGGCTATTCAAAATAACCTTCCTGAAAGAGGTACCGTTTACTGCATGGCCGAAGATCATAAGAATCCCAACCTCTTGTTTGCAGGTACCGAGTTCGGCGTTTATTTTTCTATTGACAGGGGCGCAAAATGGGTACAGTTAAAAGGTGGGCTACCTATTATCTCAGTAAAAGATATGGAAATACAAAAGCGTGAAAACGATTTGGTGATAGCAACTTTTGGCCGTGGTTATTATGTGCTCGATGATTACACGCCTTTAAGAAATCTCACCACTGCCGACCTGAACAAACCTGCTTTCATTTCCCCCGTTAAGACTGGCTTAGAGTATATTGAATCATCTCCCTTAGGCATACGTGGCAAAGGCTTCCAGGGAGAAAGTTATTGGAATACACCCAATCCAAAGCCTGGCGCTGTTTTTACATATTATATTAAAGAAGACTTTAAAACATTGAAGGAAAGAAGGCAGGAAGCCGAGAAAGAACGCATTAAAAGCGGGCTGCCAACGTATTACCCAAGTATTGATTCATTACGTATGGAAGACCTGCAACCTTCGTCTTATCTCATGTTCACCATTACCGATAACGAAGGCAGTACCATCAGGCGCTTACGTACACCTGCAAAAAAAGGCATCAACCGCATTACATGGGATTTTCGTACAGATGCTAAGGGTGCTGTTAGTTTCACTCCTTTTAATGAAGAAAATGCATTTGCTTCTCCCGACCAGGGCATTATGGTTTTGCCAGGCGATTATAAAGTGTCTTTAAGTAAATTTGAAGACAGCATGTTTACCGAACTGGTGCCGCCGCAACCTTTCAAGGTGGAGGCCCTCAACACTGCTCAAATATCTGCAAGTGACAAACAAGCTCTATACAATTTTGGCAAGCAGGTATCAGAGCTATACAGAGTCGTTGAAGGCACCAATGCTTATCGTGAAGATCTTGAGAATAAGCTGCGCTTTATGAGGGAAGCTGCTTTACAAACGCCTGCCCTCAACCTGTTAGTTCTAAAGGATATTGTTACCCTCGAAAAAAGGTTAAATGAAGTGAACAGAAAACTTAATGGCGATGTTACCCTTACAAGAAGAGAGTTTGAGGCATCTACTTCTATCAGCAGCCGCATCCGTGGAATTATGGGAGGCATCATCTCTACCACCGTTGCGCCTACCAATACCTTCCGCGATTCGTACAAAGAGGCCGCTGAACTATTCGCCCAATTGCTTAACGAAGTGCGTTCTGTAGCCAATGAAATAAAGCGACTGGAAGATTTATTGGAACAAAACGGTGCTCCTTATACGCCTGGAAGATTGCCTGTTTGGAAAGGTAAATGAGTTGACAGATGTCTGGCCTTTTTGGCAATATGTATTTAGCCATGTTTGTATGTACAAATATTGAACTTAAAATGTAAAATTCTTCTGATATAATACCTGCTAAATGTTTGTTGTTGTAGCATGTGTTGTTTGCATCTATTAATCACATTATTTTATTCATTATTATAAATATTTAAAATCATAAGCTTATCAACTTAAAGCAAGCTATTTCTTATTTCGGATCAACGTTAATTTTTACTATACGTCCATAGGTATAATGTACACGATTTTTGCTGAAGTCGCCATGATCATAAACCACAAAAACCTGGTTATCATGAGGCATTTCCTGAATGGCCATATAGTGTGTAGTAAGCACACCTGAGGTAAGGCGTACGACATTGCTCCAAGTGTCTCCATGGTCCAGGCTGAAGGCCAGGTAATTGCCGTTCCAGGGATGCTTCGGGTCTCTCCAGTTGGCACGGGGTGGAACCCTGATGCCAAACGATGCCACCAGTATTCCGCTACGAAGTTCCAGTAGCTCCGGGTCTACAACAGCACCAATAAGTTGATACGGAACTTCAGCCAGCGGGTTACCGTCCTGGTCTTTTAAGTTACGAAATAGATCAATCCATAAATCAGTGCGGCGAACATCCAAATCTGCGAATATCCTGGGCTTTGCTTTTGTCCAGGTACGCCCTTCATCATCAGAGATAGCCTCGTATAACTCCTGGCCTGTACGCATAAAGCAAATTAGGCGGCCTGCATGGGGTGCATTACTTATCCGCAACAAAGAAGGTTCATCAAAGCCTTCTGTGCCTACTGAAGGGTCATCGGCAATAGTGGATACCTGTTCCCAATGCCTGCCATGGTTAGTGGAACGAAGCAGGACAGACCTTGTTTTTTTCATGCTTGACTGGTAAGATGCAGTAGTAGTATCACCTTTCCACCAACCATAGATAGTTGCTAAAAGATCACCGTTCGGAAGCTCCAGTATGGTTCTATGTAAACGTACCGCTTCATGAGGATGGCCGCCATCATCGGAAGAGGCATGGAAGTTGACACCCGGTAAGTGAAAAGTAATTTCTTCAGGACCCTGAAGGGAGTGCCATTCATCTGTAGAATAGTACAATAGTCCCAACCCCTCATCCGGTTTTTTGCCAGGAGTAACATAAGTGTCCATGGCCATTATAGTACCATCCCGCAATTGGATAGGATCACTTTCCATAAAATGACCATTTTCTCCGGGTTTGAGCCGAATAGTTTTCCAGGTTTTGGCACCATCACGCGATACCACCGTGCCCCTGGGAAAGATTGAAGACATTCGCTTTGTTGGAAATATAACCTGATGCCGTATTGATGACTGAACAACGATTGACCCTTTTTTTGTGATGATCATAGAAGGTTGAACTCCGTCATCAATAACCAGCTGCTCTTTGTCGAACTCCAGGTGAATGCGGGAGTCTGCCAATACTGTTTGTGGTGTGTTATGGATAATGACAGAAGGAGCAATGCTTGTACTATCAGCGCTGGTTTTCCTGGCAGACTTAGGTGTGGAACAACTTAAACCAACAATAAAAAATACGATACCTGCAAGGGGAACAGCATAAAACAAGAGCTTCCCTTGTATTAGATTATATAGCTGCTTGGTCATAATTAATTCAAATATAATACAGATGCTATCTTATAAGCATTGCAGGACTATTAGTTTTTGATTAACCAATTTATGTAGTAACTTATTCACTCTTTACTATCTGCCTGCTTCATCTTATCAATCTATATTAGTAGTTGAAAGTTGTGTTGCAACGAATGCACTAAATAACATCTCCACTGTTATTTCTTTGCTATATTCATGCAACAAAGCCACATAATATTATAATTTTTTGATTGATGTGACCCCGCTTGTTGCAATGGGCAGTTTAATTAAACCCTACTGTTAAGTTTCTGTAAATTCAGCTCCCCGGTTTCATCCAGCGTAAATAAAGTGATGGAAGAATTTTCCTGTACAATCCTTCTGTAATGCTTTAGAGGCATACCTAATTTGTATGCAAGATAAAACCTGTTAATTCCATTATGACCTACTGCCAGGATATTACCTGATTGATGTATATTCAATAAACCATTAAAAAAATTACCTACACGGTCTATGATTTGCTGAGCAGTCTCACCACTTCGTCCGGCCCTGGTTGTAGCCGGATCATTCATCCATTCCTTCCATGACGATGGATCTTCAGCAATAAACTCCTCTTTCGTCTTTCCTTCCCATTCACCAAAATCAGCTTCTATAAGTCTTTCATCTTTAATCACCTCTCTGCCGCTGGCGATTTGTGCAGTATTATAAGCACGAATAAGAGGTGATGAATATACAGCATCCAGTGAAATTGATTTGAGCTGCTCATAAACAGATAGCGCTTGCTGAATACCTATCTGCGTTAACGGAATATCAGTTCTCCCGCAATACCGGTTTCCATCTGCATTATAGGCTGTTTCCCCATGACGTAACAAATAAACATTAAGCATAGCCTTCATTTTTTATGTATCCTTTATTAAGCAGCACTTGCAAAAACCTGTTATAGATTTCATCATATTGTTCTGCAAGAACTTTGTCGGGCTGAACTGCGTTTTCAACCTGCGTCAATACCTGGGTAGCTTCAGTTACGGAACTAAAATATGTTTTAGAAGCAGCAAGTATTGCTGCGCCAACTGCGCCTGTAATATGTTTCATTTTATAAACCGGCAAATTCATAACATTACTTCTGATAGTAAGCCAGGTGCCGTTGTTACTTGCTCCGCCGGCGCTGTACACGGCAGCCACCCTTTCGCCAGACAGTTTTTCTATCATTTCATAAGCATACCGCTCAATAAAAGCAACGCCTTCCATATTGGCGGCAAAGCGTTCTTCTTTTGAAAGTCCCTCCTCTTCAAAGCCCCGTGCCCATGGTGCAACAAAAGGGAAACGCTCGCCTTGTTGGCGCAGCGGGTATGATAATTTGTTTGTAGGTATCAGTTCGAATGCTTTTTTATTTAACACGTTTAAGTCTTCATTGAAATCCTGTGTCACCCAGTCTGCACCAATATTGCTGGCACCTCCGGGCATCCAATAACCTTCGGGATGACGATGATTATACAGCCTTCCTTCCGGATCTTTAATTTCATTAACGGTTACGCCTTTTATAACAAGGGTAGTGCCGATCGTTGTATTCCAGTCACCAACTTTTACAGCACCGGAAGCAATCTGTGAGGCACAGCCATCTGTCATTCCTGCCACCACCTGTACCTGCATGTTCAACCCGATTTCAGCTGCAATCCCGGGTTTGAGTGTTCCGATAGGAGTGCCCGATGGAACAACTTCGGGTAACCACTCTTTTTGTAATGGCAGCTCGGTATATAAATACTCCGGCCATTCATTTTTATCGAGATCATACCCCGACTTAAGGGCATTGGTGTAATCGGTTATGCCCCAGTTATCACTCAGATTCCCAATGATAAAATCTGCGGCGTGGATCCACTTGCCAATTTTTTGAGCTTCTAACGGGAAAGCATGGACGAACCAAACCATTTTTGATAATCCGCTTGAACTGTTAAAGCTGGTATAGCCACTGTTATGAAACTGCAAAGCTTTCTGAGTGCATAATTCCCCTTCTTTAACTGAACGTTTATCGCTGTACATGATGGCATTATGAAGGGGTTCATTCAGGGCGTTCAGAGGAATAACAGTTCCCGAGGTGGAAGTTACAGATACAGCAATAATAGTATGTGGATCAACCGTATTTTTTGTTTGAGCTATCAAAGCTTTAAGCGAGCGCAAACAGGCATACCACCATTCGGCGGGTGATTGTTCTTCAAGGGATTGCTTGTCTAGTTTAAAAGTTTCTCCCACTTCACCAGCTTGCTCCCCATTTGCATCAATGAGTACAACCCGGGCTCCCTGCGTGCCAACATCTATTCCTAAAAAAAACGGGGGTGTCATACAACTTCCTCCAACACACGCTTCCTGAAACCAGCCCGTGCTTTTTTCCATTCTTCATACAATACTCTTTCATTTTTATCGGGCTTTGGAAGCACTTCATTGATAGTGCTTTCATACGCTTTCTTAATTCCTAATGCTTCATTGCATACTATTATTCCCCCGGTTACAGACGCCTGGCGGTACCCTTCCCTGATCAACACTTTTGTACCAATAAGATTAGCAATAAATTGCCTTAGCAACGTACTCTGAAATCCGCCACCACAGGCCCATACAAAAGCTGGTGTTCGTCCTGTAAGACTGCATAGTACGTCGAAGTTTTCTTTGATGGCACACGCAATATCCCATAAAGTGGCTCTTACAAAATGCGAGCGGGTAAGATCATGAGAAACCGGTGTATTGAAAAGAAATCCTCCCATTGTAATGGGTGATTTTTCTTCTGCAACAAGTGAGCCCAGGGAAGCCACACATTGAGACCGGGAATTTTCCAGCAGTTCTTTTTCTATAATATCATAAGATTCATTTGGGTAAAAGATTTCTTTTAACCGCTGGTAATTCAGTCCTGTGACACCGGCATTTGCTTCCAGTATAAAGCTGTCAGAATCGGTGTGCCTGTTAGTCCATGTGCGTTCAAGGGGGTCTGTTATATATTCATTTGTAATTTTGGCGATCGGCGTGGTAGTGCCTGAAACTATTACAATGTCGTCAACAGATGGCATGGTACTTTTTATAGCCAGTTGGGTATCGGCTCCCCCCACTATTACCACGGCTTCTTCTGAAATATTTAATGATGCGGCATAGAACGGTAAAATTTTGCCAAGGATTGCTCCTGACACGTGAAGCTGCGGAAGCACGGACTGGTTTATGTCAAAAATAAGACAAAGTTCTGCTGACCATTTCTTCCTGGCAACATCGTACAACAAGGTTTCGGAAGCCTGTGAGTGTTCATATCCTGCGATACCGGATATCTGGTATTGCGCCCAATCGCTGATGCTTAACATCCTTGCAAAGCGCTGGTATATCTCAGGCCGGCGGTGCCTGATGCCGATTATTTTCATTGCTGAAAACAAAGAAGTAGGATAACGGCCCGTCAGCGTATATACATGATGTTTATCCTTTATCATGTCTTCCCATTCGCGTCCACGGTGATCGTGATTGGAAAGTCCTATAAGAGATTGTCCATCATTATCTACCAAAACAATTCCTTCACGCTGGCTTGAGGCTGTGATAGCGATGATAACTACACCTGGCATGTTTCCAATTGCACGGCTGATCATCACATTTATTTGTTGCCACAATTCATTAGGATCAAAATATACCGCGTCAGGATACAGATCATCTTTAACATATCTGACATTATCAGTTTCTAACCATAGTATTTTTCCTGGCTGATCTGTAACGGCCACTCTTACATTACCAGTACCAATATCAATCACCAGGTATCCTTGCTGCATATTCATAGTTTACAATTTTTGTTCGGTTTGTTTATTCAACACATCTTTATTCACTAATAATCTTGTAGAGCCTGTATGTTTTACAAACCAGTCGAGTAAGGCTTCGTTCATGATATCTGCATGATGATCTTCCACTTCAAAAGTTGCACCGGCGATATGAGGTGTAGCCAGAACATTAGGCAGGTTGATAATTTTTATATCTGTTGCATCAGGTGGCTCATGATCAAATACATCCAGGATAGCGCCACCGATCTTGTTATTTTCCAACGCTTCCAGCAGGTCATCGCGATTTACTACTACCGCCCTGGCAGTGTTTACAAATATTGCGTGAGACTTCATAAGTGAAAGGAGCCTTTTATCAATCATCCCCCTTGTTTGCTGGTTAACCGGAAGATGAATAGACACAATATCACTCGTTGCGAAAACTTCTTCTATGGATGTTTTATAGTAGCAGGTATCTGCATCTTCAATGAATGGGTCATAAAACTGGATCTTGCAGGGAAAGAATTTAACCATGCCGGCAATGCGCTGGCCTACTGCTCCAAAGCCAACCATACCTACTGTTTTGCCGGCAAGCTCATAACCTTTAAACTGAAGGTAAGAAGTGTGGGCGCCTTCACCCCAGTTACCACTCTTTAGCCAGGCGATACCTGCCAGGGTATTACGCATAAAAGTAATTACATTTGCCACAAACATTTCGGCTACAGCCTGGGCATTACGTGCCGGCGTAAAGAATACAGGGATACCTGCATCAGTAGCGGTTTCCAGGGCAACATTTGAAGGAGTGCCCCGGCAAACGCCGATAAAATATAAATCAGGGAATAACGCAATTACTTTTTCGCTTACCTCATCATGTTCGGTGATCAATGCGTTCGCTTTTGTTTCCCGCAACATATTGATCAGCTCACTTTCATTGTATGCACGCCCATGCGGTTTCCATGGTTGATAAATGATTTGGCCAAGCGCTTCATTCAATTGTTTTTGTGCTATATCAGTGTATGGCGCTGTTACTAAAATTTTCATAATTACTATTTTTTGATAGTTGTTATAATTTGCTTAAACAGTAAAAAGATCCGGGATCTTATGTCAATTGTAATTTCAATTCACTTTATTTAATCTTCATCATCTAATAGAACGCATTAAAATATCCGATCCTGAAACTACCTGCAAGCCGTTATTGTTTACTGGTTGTCTGAGCCTGGCTTTTCATGATAAGAATTCCAGTCGGGAATCAGCCCCAATTCACTGGTGTTAATATTTGTCAGCCTGTTTCAGAAGTTCAACGTGCTGTTTTGAAACATCGTTCTTTTCATATGGATCAGCTGCCAGGTTATATAATTCAATGGGATTGTTTGGATTGTCATGTATGCCGTTCCTTACTGCTTTCCAGTTACCGAACCTTACAGCCTGCATGCCCCGCATAGGGGGCATGCGCTTCTCAATATAAAAATTCATGGTTTTGCTGTTTGTCAGTTCCCAGCAGTACAGGTGCTAAGGATATGCATACCGTTCTTTGCCATGACATCGATGTTTGTAGTACGGATGAATTTCTGCCCAAAAGTTCCGATGATGTTGTAACCAGGATCGTCTGCAAGGATAAAAACAATATTCGGTTTAGATTGAGCCAGGCACAGGTTGACCAATACAATTTGTAATAGCATGAAGGATAGCTTCAATCTCATACCAGAATTTCTTATTATAAATATTGAAAGTAAAAAATTCAGGCTATAATCTAAACCACAGGTTCCAACACTTTATCTTCTTTCATGTAATTGGCTGTTCTTGCATTATCCGGCAGGGTTATAAACTTTGTTAAGATGGCACTGATGAAATACAAGATGGCCAGGATCCATATCACGCCCTCATTTCCGATAGAGCCTATAAATAGTCCAACGATGGCAGGACCAACAAATACAGGCAGGCCCGCACCAAGGTTCAGGATAGCCATGGCAGCGCCTTTATCTTTTTTAACCAGCGAGGGAACTAATGCAGTAAGCGGAACATACCCGGCCAGCGTAGCACCCCATAATATTCCGCATAACATTACCAGCCAATAACTGGCACCAAACAACTGTGGCGAATAAAAAAATAATAAAGTGGTAATTGCACAACCAATTCCACCAAACCACATCACAGTATTGCGCCATCCGAGAAAGTCGCCGACAAATCCAAAAATGAGATTGAATAAAATATTACTGGTGAAGATGGTACCCCAGATAGTAAGCCACTCTATAGTGGAGAAACCGAAGTGTGCCATATAGGTAGGCATGAAGACCGGGAAGGCAAACTGCGCAGTAGTATTGATGATACGAACTATACCTCCCAGCAAAACTTTAGGCTCTTCTTTTACGATCGTTAAACCTTTGATAAGCTCCTGTGCCTTGCTACCTGTTTCTTCCTTATTTTTTTTGGTAAATTTATCCCTGTTTAGTACCAAAGTAAAAATTGCTCCAAGAACTACCCAGAAGATAGAACTCCATAGTGTATCAAGGTAACCCAAATGCTTTATCGCCCAGCTTGAATAATACGCCCCGAAAACATTTAATCCGCCTGTAAATACAAACCAGAACCAACCTACTGCTCTGCCAAGTTTTTGTTGCGGGCTCGTGTATGTAACCCATACTAAAAACGAATAAGCAAACAGCGGGTAACCAAACCCGCGTATGGCATAGGTCACGAGCATGATACCATAGTTCTGATCTGTTAATCCGTAACCAACAAACCCACATGTTCCGAGTATATAAAGCAATAATCCCATCAGCATGGTTCTTTTAGGACCATAACCTTCTGCCAACACACCTGAAAACCATGAAGAGATTGCTATCGTAACGCCATACACAGTGTAAAGAAGCGCAGACTGCTGGATGCTCATTCCTTTCTCCATAAGATAAGGGCTCAGCCATCCCTGTTCAACACCATCACCCATCATGAATATGAGTATGCCTAAATAACCCCAGGCAAGCTGTTTGGGAATGCCCACCTTATCTAACCATGAATTTGATATGTTAGTTGATGTGTTCATTAATATGAAGTTTTCGTTTTGATTTTATTTGAGTAACCATTAGTGTCGTGTCATGCATAACATTTCATTTTATTTGCTATCAGCGGTCAGCTATCAGCAGATCAAGGTGTACTGTGTTTCCTCCTGATAGCTGACCGCTGATAGCTATAATACGAAATTTTATTGTTGACATGACATTACTCAACGGGTATCCGTGTTATGAATTGGCAGCTTAGCACTTCTGACGTATTTTATTACCAACCTGGATTTTGTTGCAGCTTTCCATTGAGTACAATTTCATTATAAGGTATCGGGTAATAGTATTTAAAATCTTCAAACTTTTTCTGGATGTTAATCACCCAGACAAGGTTACCCTTATCACCTTCGGTAAGTTTCACCTGTTTGTCATCGATAAGAAAATAGTAAACACCCGCAACTTTATTTGCAGGAATGGTTTTTACAAATGACACATCCGGCTTTCCATCTTCATTCAGGTCATTCAATACATTTAATGCAGGCACATAAAGCCCAATGTAATCCATCTCAAGAAGTTTTCCCATCTTCCATCTTTTCAGGTCATCATACCGGAAACCTTCCATAACGAGTTCAATGGCACGTTCACGCCTGATCTCAAGCAAAGCCGGACTTGATATATCCGGAAAATACTTTTGCTTCAGGTAAGGGTCGGCAGCAATAGGAAAGGGTGAGTTAGTAATGCCGGCCCTTTCTCTTAATAACTTTATGGTAGCATTCCATTCCGTGGCAGTAAAGCTATTCAATTCTGCTTTAGCTTCTGCATAATTAAGTAGCACTTCCGCATAGCGGATTATTGGCAGTGAGTTGTAATTCTCAGCAACACCATCTGTTGCTTTTGAGTCCAGTGTTAATTTGATAGGCTGGTACCCGGTATAGGTATATGTAAAATCTGGCGGTGCTGCCACAGCGTCTCTTTTGTACGTACCCATGCGAATAGTTTGCTGTAGCCGGAGGTCACGGTTTTTTACTTCTTGTTGAAATGGAATCATATCATAATTAACCTGGTCTGTGAACCTGGTTCCATCAAGGTTGAGATACGTATCCACAAAAGTTTTAATCAGGCTTAACCTGTCTCCATAGGTGGCGCTTGTCCAGTACCAGTTAGCATCATTAAATACCCGCAAAGATTTGTTGTTGACTGCTGCAAGAATTACTTCATCGCTTACAGGTGTTTCAGCACTGAAAAGATTTCTATAATTTGTTTCTGCTGCAGCCGCCTTATTAATTTTATAAAGATTACTTTTCATTACAGCATCAGCAGCACCTGCAGCTTCCGTAAGCCAGGTGGTAGCAGTGTTTTGCAAATTCAACTCAGTATGATATTTTCTGAATGTTCCTTCGAACAGGCATACCCGTGATTTAAAGGCCAAAGCAACTGAACGTGTAATTAATGAGGAGGTATTATCCTTTGGAGCCCGTATATTGGCCGCAGCAAAATTGAGGTCTTTTAATACACTGTCCATAACGAGTGTTCTTGAATCCCTGGGTTTATAAAGGTCCACATCACTTACATCCATCGTTTTTCCGTACCAGGGTACATCACCAAATTTCTTTACCATATTATAATAGAACCAGGCTCTGAATAAACGTGCGATACCTGCATAATGGTTTTTGGCTTCATCGGTAATCTGTGCCTGCTGATAATGTTCAAGAAAATAGTTTATATTTCTTAAGTCGGTCCAGGTCCAACCTGTTGCCTGCGTTGCAGCAAATGAGTTAGGAACAATATAATTATTAGGTGCTTTACCTGCGAGATAATCACTCATAGCATCACCTCTTATAATTTCATTGCCGGTAGGCAGGATAGGATAAAATGAATTTGCATACAGTTGCAAATCTTTTTCGGTATTAAAAGCAGTGGCAGGAGATAACCTGTCGAAAGGCTTAAGATCCAGGTCTTTCTTACAGCCGATTAATAAAGTAAACGGAATTATATATAATAACTTTTTCATTGATGGAGGTTTTGAATTAGAATGTTACGTTGATTCCCAGTGTAAAGGTTTTAAGCATGGGATAAGACATGCCTTTGCCGTTGCCTCCTGCGCCCAGGTCAGGATCTGCACCTTCGATCACTTCAGGATCAAGCGTTTTGATATGTTTGTACATGGGTGACCAGGTCCAGAAATTTTGGCCCGTAAAATAAACTTTAGCATTAACGATCTTCACTTTAGAGATCAACGATTGGGGGAGATTGTATCCGAACGTAAGGTTCTTTAAGCGAACGTAAGCTACATTCTGTATGTATTTAGACTGAGTAACATTAAGCTCAGCTAATGAGTTCAAAGCTACATATCCCCTTAACCTTGGAAAATATGCATTAGGGTTTTCAGGTGTCCACATGTTGTTGACAACATCAACGGGATGCCAGCTATAAGGCCTGTTGTATGGCCCCCAAAACCATGAGTTGTCTGCGCCTGGCCAGAAATCTCTTTTACCAACACCCTGCAAGAAGACGGAGAAAAAGAAGTTGCTATAGTTAGCACCCATATTAAAACCAAACTGGTAGCGGGGCGCGGTATTACCTACTACTTTTTGATCTCCCGGGTCATCCAACGTGCTTTTACCTTTGTTGATAACACCATCATTATTTAAATCTTTAAATTTTATATCTCCCGGCAACGGTTTGTTGGCAGCAGCAACCCTGATGAAAGTTTGATTGGCGTGTTTAGCAATATCATTCGCATCGGTAAAATATCCTTCGTTTTCAAATCCCCAAACATCCCCGATTTTCATTCCTTCGTAGTAGGTAGTAATCAGGCCAAGCGGGTTATTAAACTTGGTGATATAAGAAACGTTATCAGATAATATAAACCGGAAATTATAGCTAAGAGCTTTTGTACCGGAAGTTCTGTTATTATAACCTATAGAAAGTTCCCAGCCTTTTGTTTTTAAATCTGCATAGTTGCCCTTTGGTACAGATGCGCCAAACACGGCAGGCAGTGGAAGTCCAACAGTAAACATATTGGTGGTAATACGGTTATATGCATCAAAAGATGCCGTGAGGTGGTTGTTAAACATCGCCAGGTCAACACCCACATTTGTAGAAGTAGCTTTCTCCCATGTTAACCCGTCAGGAATAACATTTGGCTTAGAAGTGTAGGAAGGCTGGATACCATTCAAAACCATTGCAAGCTTGATCACCGACATGGTTTCCATAAACTGGTAAGGAGCAATGTTACCGTTGCCAAGACTTCCATAAGAGGCCCTTAACTTAAGGTCGGAAATAAACTTTGGCGAAACATTCCAGAACTTTTCTTTGTTAACCCTCCATCCTGCAGAGGCTGAAGGAAAAAAGCCAAATTGCTGATTTTCCGGAAATTTGGAAGTGCCGTCATACCTTCCATTCACTTCAAATAAATATTTTTCATCAAAGTTGTAATTGAACCTGAAAAAACCACCCAAAGTTGTCCATTCATTACCACCACCCGTCAGGGTAAAGTTCTGTCCGTTAGTTAAAGTAAAATCGGGTAAAGATGTATTAATGAGTGCGTCTCTTTCGATAAATAAACTCTTTAAAAGTGAATGTTCATAATTATAACCTACAAGCGCCTTGAAATTATGATTGCCAAACTTTTGTTCATAGTCTGCGTACACATTAGCACCCATGTAATTGGTCCTGTTATCACCCTGGTTCATTTTATTTTCACCGCGCTCCAGTCTTTGATTGGGCACTTTGCTGTAAGGTACCGGGGTATATAAACGGTTCTCGAGACTCGCCAGGCGGGAGAAAGTAAAATCGCCGTTGACATGCAATTTA
>JAABUK010004907.1_pt1 | contig 21333 bp, 20 predicted proteins | sample 5559141 | NCBI WGS metagenome assembly JAABUK01 (sample SAMN10711869, study PRJNA513367) | rock metagenome | isolation source: Antarctica rocks | place: Antarctica: Victoria Land, Pudding Butte nord | collected 2016-01-03
CTACTCCTACTCCTCCCCTTCCTCCTCCTCCTACTCCCTAAACTTCCACCCTAACCCCTCGCACCCTAAATCCATCCCCTCATCATCCAATCAATAACATCCTGCCTTTGAGTCTATTAAGTCTATTTACTCTATTTACTCTATCTATATCTACTACATCTATATTATCTATCTACTCTATCTCTACTATCTACTGTATCTATCTACTGTATCTACTGTATCTACTGTATCTACTGTATCTACTACATCTATTCTACCTACTATGTCTACTATATCTACTATATCTACTATATCTACTCTATCTACTCTATCTATCTATCTACAAATCCAAACTCCCCCTCCCTCAATGCTAGGAAACGAATTGTAATTGATGACCGCGAACGAGCGAAGATATCTACGCTGCATGGTGTAGAAAAGGAAGGTAGAGTGTTGTGTTTGAGAGGGGTGTGATGGAGGTGTGATGGAGGAAAGGTGTGAATGTATATAAATCTATATAAAAACGATTGTATATAGATGATGATGAATAATGCGATAGAGTAAGTGCAACTTGCGTCGTTCTACTCAGCATTTTCCTCGTGATTCTGCTTCGCTAAATACATTCCAGCGTATTGCTCCAGCATAACTCAGTTCCGACATCAACGCTCGCACGCGCATGGGGTGAACTACTTAGCATCAAACCCCGTGAATTTACTCCTCGCACGCAATCCAGCGCCCCAATACCACAACGCATACATCCCCGCTATACACCCAACCGTAAGACCAGCCAGCACGCTGACGCCACGCCCGATACCCAGATTGATAAACAGCGGTCTGGCAAACAACACCGCCCCCGCCGAAAGCGCCGAACGACCGAGTGCGTTGCCTGCGAAGAGACTGGCTGCGTATTGCGGATAGGAAAGGGGGATGTAGATGAAGATGCACTGAAAAACGACGAAGATGCCCATGTTGTAGATTGTGACGCCGATGAGGGATGCGATCCAATGGATATCGGGGTTCGAGGTCCAGGCGAAGAGGAAGAGGCCGACGGGGGGTAAGATGCAACCGATGAGGGCGGGGAGGAGGCGGTCTTCTTGGAGGCCGAGGCCGTGGGTTTGGAGGCGGGTGGATTGGTGGCGGAGGTAGAGGAGGTAGATTGGGGTTTGGATTAGCATGGCGATTACGATTGAGAGGAAGCAGATGCCCATTTCGCCGAGGTTGAAGTTGTATTTGTCCATGTAGACTAGGGGGAAGGATTCGAAGAAGGAGTAGTATATCTGGGGGTTTTTTTTAGCAATTTTAGTGGGTTTGCTGGGATGGTTGGGGGGCTTACGCCGTAGGTGAGACAGGTGTAGATGGTTACGAAGGTGATGGCAGGATCCATGATGATGATCTGCGCCGGCCGCACCAATGCTTTTATGAGTATCGTCGAGGCCGTCAGATGCTTTTGATCGTTTTCACCCTGGCTGTGGAACTTGTTGTTTCCTGTAAGCTTGCGCAGCCGAGCGGCGCGCCGGAGCAAGATGTTGCTCGCAGAAGTCTCGGGAAGACAGATGAAAAGCAGAATGAACACCGGACCAGCGATCCATAGCATTTCCCATAAAGGCCACCGCCAGTCCTCGTTTTGGACAGTGTATCCGGCTATAGTAGGGCCGAGAGATGGTCCTGCTGTGGCAGCGGCGGTCCAGAAAGCCATGAGGAATGGGAGCTGAAATATGTTGAAGATGTCGCCGAACGAAGCTCCTCCAGTCGCAAGGCACGGACTACCGAAAAAACCTTGGAGGAAACGGAGGACGAGGAGGCCACCAAAATTCTTGACTAATGCTGTGGGTACACAAAGAATAACAAACAGGGCAAATGTGATAATGTAAGGTGGATTTCGCCCTACAACGGGTATCTCACTTATTGGAGCAAAGAGCAGTGGGCCTGTACCATAGCCCAGGACGTACATTGCCAAACCGAGCGAGGCAGCCGTAATGGAGACTCCGAATACCTGGGTAACGGCATTCTGACTGGGCGTGTATATTGCACTACCAATGTAGACGGCAAAGGTGTATATGCAAATCTGAAAAGCGATGAAACATTTCTTCCTGAAAGACCAGTTCTGAGGATTGGCAGGATCGTCTGCTGAATACCAGTCCACTAATACTGTTCCATCGGAAGTGACTGTTGGGACGATGGCTTTCGATGGTTCGTCTAAAACACTCTGTTCGGAAGGACTCGGGGAGTCCTCGAGAGTCTCTTTGGTGTCGGAAAGATTGGATTCTGGGGGTAGATTGGGAGCTTTATCATTTATATGTTGGTAAGGCTTGGGAAGCTGGAAGCCCGGACGGTCCTCTTCATAAGAAAGAAACTTGTTGCGCGTGATAAGGCGGACCAGAAAGCCCAGCGCTGAATCACGAAGCAGGTCCGCCATGGTAGATGTTATACCAATCGTTTTCAGCAAAACGCTTCATGTGAGCTGGACATGAAAGGTAATATCAATTGGCCGAGTCGGAGAATAAGATATTCTACGGCAAATCTGAAGACGGAAAATGACGACGGCAGAGGAGAGGCAGAAGCGAGAAAACATTGAGCGGTCCACGCCAGCAAGCTTGATGCATGCGCTGCAGTACAGTTCCTCATCTGGCTAGTCGTAATTTAGTAGCCCTCCTCCACAAGGGGGAGCAGTCTGTGACGTCCCCAACCCGCACAAGGAGGGAGCGAGGGGTATGATTGGGCATGATGTCCTGTTGGCCCCAGCCAAATTACTATTAGTGCTGACAATGCACCTCGGAACCCATGCGGGGGAATCACTAAAGTATTGGGCTGCAGAAATCCTTCTCGGACTCAAAAGTACACGAGTCAGTCCCGAACTGTGAAATAGGCCGAGACTAATCTAATATACTTTGAGACATAGTCGGCTGCCGCCATACGGCCCATTCCCTGACGCTATTGAGCCGGTGGCTCGAGCTAGTATTGAGAGCTAACTTATAATGGATGGCTTCCTGAACAGGGCTTAGCGCTATGCCTGCATAAGTCATGTCTTCATTTGCACAAATGGCGAACACCGATTCAAGGAGGCTTTGCGCCATTGTCATCTATATGCTATGTGATACACTGCATAGGCTTCTAATCCTTCTTCTGGCCCACCTTCCCAATCTTCCTCAGCCCCCAGATACTTATACACAGACTGGCACTGGTCAATCCCGCACAGAACCAGAAAGCCGCCCGATAGCCCGTCAGCAAAGCGTCCGGGCTCTGCTTGTCCGTAGATAGAGAATGTGCCGTGACCTCGTTCGCGATCAAAGCTGTGAGCGCCAGGCCCACGTTCTTCCCTGTCTGGGATATGGTATTGAAGACGCCGCCTGCGACGCCTTGTGTTTTTGGAGGAAACATGGATGTGATGAGCAGGTTGGACACCGTAAAGATCCCGTCTGCTCCTATCGGATTGAAGAAATTGGCGATAAACGCGCAGGCCCAGTATGACCATTTCGGGTTGGCAATTGCCATAAGGACAGATGCCACGACAGTAGGAATCGACGTCAAACTCACGATCCAGTCCCCCCGCACGCGATGAACGATGAATCCCACAACGACATTGGTCAGTGCACCAGAAATGGGCGCAGGTAGAAATCGTATAGCTGCTCCAAGCGGACTGATCTTCTGGACATCCTGGAAGAAGAAGTTCAGATATTGCTCGAAGACATTGAATGAAGCCCAGACGCAGAAGACGTTGATGCAGATGCAAGAAAAGACTTTGTTACGCCACAGTGAATTTGGGATCAGTGCCGGACGGCCAATACGCTCTTGTCGGCCAACCCAGAGTACGAAGGCTAGGAAAAGCGCAAAGGCCAGTATCAGTAGACAGATATTGGCAGGATGTCGCATATCGGAAGGACTGCCAGTAATAGCGCTGTATTATGATCAGCGGCGAGTCTCCATTCCGGGCGAAGGGGTTGGCATACGTTATGACATAGGATAAGATTGCAAGAGCAATGCTCGCAACAATAGCTCCAATCCAGTCGATATCATTGACCAACCGTTGCCACACATCCTTTGAAGTGCCTTGCACGTTCCTCGGCAGCTGCCAGGCTGATAAAACGAGCATGACGAGATTGGTGATTGCCGCGGTATAAAATCCCCATTGCCATCCGACTGTGCCAGTGAAAACTCCGCCCAATGTCAAGCCAAGGCCAAACCCCAGTGGTTGAGACCCACCCATTGTTGCAAAGGCGGCATTTCTCGACCGCCCAGGTGGGAATACTTCATTGATTAGACTGACGGCTGATGGAAGGCTGAAAGATGCAGCGATACCCGAGAAGGCTCGAAACACAATTATCTGAGCGCCAGTTTGGGACAGGCCACAGGCGAGGGTAAAGGCACATTGCAGGAAACAACCCAAGAGGTACGTCTGCCTGCTACCCACGACATCGGAGATTGAGCCACAGATCAGCAGCGTGCATCCGCAAGTCAACGAGTAAATGGTTACAGGCCTACCCATTGATTCATCAGCATTCTTCTATCTCCCTTCGCAAAGGCCATGAGATTCAATCATCAAAATAGAGCCATGCTGACACGTACCATAGCACAAGGTTGTTGGGTAAATGCAGGTCCGTAGCGATGGTAGGTATAGCAACAACGACCACGCCAGAAAGGAAGGTTGAAATCCCAGCACCATAGGTCACACAGCAAATGACGATAGCCGTCCTCGCTCTTGAGGTAATCTTGGGGTCCGCTTGACTTGCACCGCTTGCTCGACGAGACCGCCCTTCGCTTTCAGGCAATGCAAAACCCGACTGTGAACAAATGCTCGCCGCATGAGGGGCCGAGGGCACGTGAGCAAGCTCATGCCATGTGGGCAAACCATCGCCATCCCCAGTGTGATGCATGGCTGGAAAGACTTACATTGATAGTATTGCGTTCCGAATATTGATATACAACATTCCGCACACCAGCCCACGGGAAAGGGCCACACGGCATCATCATTCGGGGACTACGTACAAAAGGAGCAAGAATGCTCCGCCTTTGCCACCGCAGGCCTCAGCCGGATCAAGGATAACAAACGCAGTCATTATCGCAGTCAGCCCGTGGATAACATCGGCCGGTGCGATACATGAACTATCATCCATACTTGGGAGGGTAGGTGAAGGCACAGCCTAGCATTGTCGTCATCGATGTTTCATTTGCTTCCGTCTTATGAATCCAGTGGTTCACCATAACACCAGCGACACCGGTGGTAGATCACACGTGTGACTGCAAGGATGCCGGAAAATCTCAATCTCCTTGCAGTATCCCGAACGAAAGCGTTCGAGCCGCACATTCCGAAAACTCTAAAAGGGCCAGGGATCTCCGATAACTCTTGGCATGCTCGATTCTGTACAGTGATTGGCCCCATCAAAGAAGGCAGCAATTTGGGTTTCGAAGGAGTTCAGGGCTGAGTTAACGCGGGGTGATGTTGCTTCGGTTCCTTAATATTACTTGATTTGCCTCAGCACCTTGAGCGTGCCAAGCCGGACAAGCCGGCCGTTACCTTTCGGGTTAGTGATGCTGACTTTAAGGTAAGCAGCAGCCAAGCGAGAACCCGCTAATCCGCTAGGGGCTCAGCCATCCCACTTTGAGGTACGCAATTCAGGGAATCCTGTCCTCCTGCTTCACGACCATATGTTCCAAATCATAACACATGCAACTAGATACGTCCTGATATCTAATATAGCCGAGTACACCGAGGCACATCACTCTTCAAGAGGCTTCCTGCCCGTAGTCACCGCAAAATTGAAATAAATCCCCTTCTCCCCCTCGCTCTTCCACTGCATATCCTTCCTCATCTCCGCCTTCAACTGCTCTCTCTTCTCTGCACTATACTTGCTCCTATCGGGCATCTCATCCAAAAGTATAGCCAGCGGATTGACCATCTCCCTCCCCTCAAACTCCCCAAACCGCCTCGTCCTCGGCTCCTTATCAGCCAACCAAGGCCCCACCGTCCACTTATACGCTCGAGTCTGCACGTCCACCAGCCCAGCATCTTGCATGTGCCGTTTCGTGTTGACCTGCGGGTCCGGATCCAAGCCCTTGGCGGCCAAAGACTCGCGAAGCACACGCATCCATTCGAAACCTTCGTCCACGCGGTTGTCCTCGGAGTCGTAGAGGCGATTGTTCAGGTCCTGCAGTTCGACGTAGGCGCCGGGTTTGAGCAGGGTTTTCATCGTGGCGATGCAAGCCGGCCAGTCGGTGATGCCGCAGACGAGGAGGCGGCCGAAGACCAGCTCCGCGGTGCCAGGTGCGAGACGTGGGTCGAGAGCTGCCAGTTCGTGGATGTCGCCTTTGATGTACTCCACGTTTGGGGGTTTGCTGTGGATGTTGGGCACGGGCGAGAGGTCGATGCCGTAGACGCGTGCGGTGGGGTAGGTCTGGCCGAGGTGGGTTGTGACGACGCCGGTACCGCAGCCTACGTCTAGGAGAAGGGAGGGTGAAGAGGGGAGCGGGACGTGGATGGTGCAGCCCATCAAGTCGGCGAGGCACACCGACTGCTCTTCGAGGCGGGCATGCTCTTTGTTACTGCAAATCGTCAGTGAGATTGCTGCTTCGACGGAGCGCTGGTAAGGGGTGCTTGTACCTTGCAGGAAGAGGGTAGTTGACGTCGGTACTGTATAGGTTAGATCTTGTAGCCGTAGCTGTGGCTACCGAGGCCATGGTGGAGGTTTGGCTCGCGGGAGATGCTGCTAGGAAAATTTGTTGACTGGCATGTATCGATGCTGGAGTATCAGCAGAACAAAGGATGGGAAGTCAAAATATTTCGATTGTTACGACGTTGTTGAGTAGCTGACAGGCGGATCCAACGCTGAGAAGGCTTGGCAAATACAACGGGGAAATTGTCGTAAGCACAGCTCAATTCCCCCGTCTTTCTCACACGGAAAGTCTTTCTCTTCCAACACCGGAGCTAATCCGCCTTGCTTTGGAAACGTCACATCAGGCTGCCAGCCCCACCCACGGACACCGCTTGTCCGACAGGCTATGGAGTTATTCTCCAGGAGATATCCCGTGAAGGATGCTCTAGTCCTCGGGAGACTATGGCCCAAACCAGCCCCCGCCCTAAAGCATACATAACTCCTATAGGAAAGCGCACACGGCAACTTCTCTTCATTCTACGGGAAGACACACCCATATTCACAAAGCCAAGGGCTATAGTTTGCTGATGTCTCAGAATATGATAGATAGTGGCGTATGAACCATAGGTTGGAAGTCTCAGGTTCAATGCACCTAAGTGAGGCGGGTCGTGCATGGTCTGTTATTGTAAGATATTTAGTAAATTTCGACCTTTAGGAATGCCGGTAAGTTTTCAAAGGTCAACTTTTAGAGGTATCACCTTGCATTAGAGCGGAGCTAAGCTGACCCTAGCCGTCCCATAGAATACGGTACGGTGAGTATCTTGGCGGGATCCCGTTCGAGGGAGGCTCGGCCTCTCCGCCCGCTTGTCATTATCTAGCACGGTTGTTGTTGGTGTGATTGACTTCGCCTTCTGCCAATTCTACCTAGTGTGAGACACTTCATACTGCGACAGGGACTGGAGCTTCTTGGCTCCAGTCCGTGCCCACTCTGTATAATTACGGCGTAGAGAATTCACGGAAGGATTACGGCGGTGAATATGTCGACGAATTGAATTCTCCACAAGGCCATCGTGGCATAGCGGGCTGTGAGAAAGGTGGAACTTCCAGTGCGTTACTGCTGATGATTAGGCAGAGGTGAGCGACTACAGGATAAGCTTATAGGCAGCCGTGTCAGCTTAGCTGCATCTTAATTGGGATACTAGTACACAGCTCATACTCCCCCTGCTTTGCCAGGTAGATCTTCTATATTGCTCAGCACTATACTGGGCCGATGACGAGGCTCTGGAGTGGCGAGGATGATCTGAAACGGCCACGCAACAGCTTCTTCCTGTCCGACCTAATAGAGATTTCTTGGACAGGCGGGCCGTGGACTCGATGGTGGCGCCTTCTTCACCGGAGAAAGGCTGTGTAGGATTTGCAGGGGCCGTCACCATCGCGGCCATGAGTCACGACAAGGATGAATGGCGTGCTCGTGTCAGATTATGTGAACCTCCCGTTGTTTGATTGATTGAGCATTGGGGACGGTTGAGCGAGACAACGCTGCTATGCTAAGCGGGTTAAAGACAATGGAAGCGTCATCGCAAGCAACTTGCATATGCCGAACCGGAACCCGCTTACCCAGTCGGATGTGTTTGGTGCGGTTGGATATTCCATAGTAAATGCATCTCAAGCCGTTCATGTCGTTCCTTTTGACCCGTGTTCTCACTGCTCGCCTTAATGTGCCTGGGTCATGGGATCGTGAGCCTAGTACCCTCGAGAATTGCCCCTTGCTAGTGGGATCGCTATCCGAGTGATTAAGCTCCAAAGAGCTCGTAGAGCAATTGTTTTGGCGGTGTAAACAAATCCAGAAAATGGTCTAATCGGGAAGCTCCCAGATTCGCTCCGGCACCCAGAAGACCAGCCCTAAGGCGATTCTGGAAACTTCGTACAGCCTCAAAGGGCGTAACATACAAGACCTCGAACGCTCCTAATCAATTCGAGCCCTTTAGTCAAGACACGTATATCCGTTTGAGCATTTCGAAGTCCCGGAAATTTAGACGGATACGGTCCCAACTAATCGTCATGCCAATCAGTACTGTTCGAGATCTGAGCAATGACGCGCGTGGTCAGTTGGCTGATGTCTCATTCGTTTGAGGATGATGTTGACAGTAGGTGTATCACAGTGCTTGAATATGATCCCCTAATTCCTCCAGACCTACTCCAATCCGAGCTTCCAGTGGTACGATATTCAGTCTCCCACGCATGATCATGCTGACCCGTACATCCAGCCACATCAGGCTTTGATAACGGTTCTTCGTGGCCGGCTAGAGGCTATAGACATTCTGACTCAAAAGGATGATCGTCTTCTCGTCGTGGTCGGTCCGTGCTCGATTCATGATCCTATTGTGGCTATCGAATACGGAAACCTTCTCAAGATCCTCGCGGATAAGCTGTCGGACGACCTTTGTATCATCATGCGCTGTTACCTTGAAAAGCCTCGTACTACAGTTGGATGGAAAGGTCTGATCAATGATCCGGATGTCAATGAGACCTATCGCATCAACAAGGGCTTGAGAGTCTCCCGACAGATGATGGCTACTCTTACCGGTAATGGTATTCCGATTGCCAGCGAGATGCTGGACACCATCTCCCCACAGTTCGTAGCCGACTTCATCAGTCTCGGAGCCATTGGTGCGAGAACAACCGAGAGTCAGCTACATAGAGAGTTGGCCTCTGGTCTATCCTTTCCCGTTGGTTTCAAGAACGGTACAGATGGAAGTCTTGGCGTGGCCATTGATGCGGTCTCAGCTGCAGCCGGAAAGCATCACTTCATGAGTGTGACACCGCAAGGTCTCGCAGCGATTGCCCGTTCGAGCGGCAACGAGCACGGTTTCGTCATCTTGAGAGGCGGCACCAAAGGCACCAACTTTGATCCACAGAGCATCAGATCGGCAAGAGAGGTGCTGAAGCAGAAGCAGATGCGCGAGGCGTTGATGATTGATTGCTCGCACGGTAATTCAAAGAAAGACCACCGGAACCAACCCAAGGTTGCCCAAGTCATTGGCGACCAGCTTCGTGCAGGCGAAGACGCCATCATGGGTGTCATGATTGAGTCCAACCTTTACGAGGGCAATCAGAAGGTCCCGACCGAAGAACCAGCCAACCTCAAAAAGGGTGTCAGCATTACCGATGGTTGCATCGATTGGCCGACAACGGTCAGTGTGCTCGAGCAGCTGGCAGATGCTGTCAGAACGAGAAGATTGAACAAGGGCGTTGTATCTATAGGGAGCGTCGAGGGCAAAGCCAACGGTCATTGAAATTGGTCTTTCATAGCGTACTGTCAACGGTTGGGCAATTGGGCGAGCAGAAGCTGGTTGGGACGTTGTACATCACCATAACCATAGACAAAAAGTACTTGATCGAACGGCATATGTGTTGTACTTGGATACACAGATGTGGCCTTGCTGATCGTGTGGTGGATAGTTCATGATGCTGAGCGTTGAGCGACTGTGCGAACAGGACATCTAATTAAAGTTGCCTCCCAAAGTTGGAGCTTGGCATTGCCACCCTGCACAAAACCATCGGGATCCTCACTGCACTTCTGAGCTTAAGTAAAGTCTCTTGAGACGACGAGAAGGTACATTTCCTTGCATATCGTTCATACACATGATGCATATCATTGACCCTGGCTTTGCAAATTCCTCTACATCTCAACACTAAAGTCCCAGAGGATCCATCTATTCTAAGCCTTAATGTCAATAGTGTAACCCATCGCCGAATCCGAACACTTTGCCTCAATTCCACATCCATCCGCAGCTCCGTTGCCAAAGTTGTGTAGTACAATAGGAGAGCAAATCTTTGCGAGATCGAAGAGTTTCTGCACGCACGCGATAGGCACCAAGTCCTTGGACAATGGGTCGAGCAGCGTGATTTTGATACCACTCGGGTATAAGTGCTCGAACTCGACCTTCATGCCCGGCCAATCGAAGAGATCTGATCTCTCCCTGAAGTATGAAGGGCGGCCACTCTCAAATATCAGCTCATGCGTTATTGTAGACACTGTTTGAGCGTGACACATGGTAATGGACCCATCGACGGCTCGGACAACAGCGGAGTGCCACGGCGTCATTTGGTATCTGCCCTTTTGCGGAACCACTGCCACAGAGAGCTTTGTGGTCTCCGTAGATGGATGGATCGAAAGTCTAAGGTGGTCTGGAAATGCGCAGGCAATGGCATCTGCGAACGCCTTTTGCTTGTATTAGAATGTTGTGATGGTTTCAGACACAGCTGCACTCACCTTGCCCCGAACGATCATACTCTTAGCGATGTCTTTACAGTGCCGTCTTTTGACATTCACAGGCATATCTTGTATGGCACCCGCGAGCTCTGTTGCCATGAACTTCGCATAGCCACAATATGTATAATTCATGTCAGGATTCTTAGCGATGGCATCCGTAGCGTCAAAATCCCGTGGAAGGAATCGTCGCATTATCTCAGCCCGGACATGCGGAGCCTGCTCGACATAGAACTCTTCGGAAGTAGGCTCTGCAAATTCTCCGTGGCCGAGAAGATCACGGAGACGAGCGAAACGGACGTGCTGGCACATACAATCCTTGGCCATTTGCCGTAGTGCTTGGCCATATCTCCAGACTTCTTGATCGGAGACCCCCAGAATGTCTATCTGCTTTATGAGCTGCCAATGTCTTTAGAAAATGGAGAGTTTGTTAGAAGCCTACCGTTATAGACCAAGCCATCCGACACGATGTACACCATCGCACCGTACTTGTAGACTTCTTCAATTGCCTTGCACAAGCCGTTAAGATGCCGCAGGGCTACCTCCTCGCCTTTATCCGGAAGTGTGCCCAGTACCTTGGTAGTTTTGTTGGCGGACTTGAAAGGGAAGGCTGGAAGGACCATGCAGACAGGTTCATCCCTAGCGATGTACCGCTCAATTTGGGATATAAATTTGCTCACTACGCCCAATGGTTTGTATTCAGGTTCGCCATTTGACATACGATATCTTTCTAAAATGCTCACAATGAGCTTGCTGCTGTTATCCCCTGTCTGAGAACCCGGAGATGTCTCGTTCAGGCTTGGTGCGTGTGAATGCTGATCCTTTTGAGTACTGATCTCAGGTTCCTGGGTATCCAAGGGCATGTCAACAGCTTGACCACTGTTACCTATGCTGAGTACGGTCTTGATAGGCGCTGACTTGTCCGAGTATTTGGGATTCATATAATACGACATGGCAGCCACGAAGGACAGAAGAGAAACCTCAACGATGATGCCTGTTACGGCGGAATCATAATACCACATGGCATATATCTCTGCAGTGGAAGTGAGTAATGGGCCTATGGAGCTACCAGTGTCCTTTCTTTTTACCCTCACTGTGGGATTCGCAAATCTTACTCAGAATCCTCGGCCTTACTGAGCACAAACATGGAAAACGGGATCATGGAGGGCGCACGTCCCGTCCGACTTCCACCCCTGTCTGTAGGCATCACTTGTCTTGAAATGGTGTGTCTCGGTTCATGCCGTTTGTTATGGGCAGCTTTCGAACTTGTAAGATTTTAGTGCAGTATACCATGGTCAGTTACACGTTCGGAGCAAGGTCATGTCTGCGGCACGACAAAGAGGCGAAGGTTTACGTTGCGTAACTGATACACCTATCCTTGCATGCTCATTCGAACCAAGGGCGGTGAGGCGGTACGCTATCTAGCAGCGTTATGGGACGCCTGAGAGCTGCGACATGGCTGGTCATCTTCACGATACGTATAAGAATTGATGCATCATTTGTATGACCATCTATGGTTAGGTTGGAAAGACACTCGGACGGATCGAGGTCCCGACGCACGAAGGCACCACGTGTGATATTCTCCGTCCTGCATCTGCAGGGTTCAGCGTTACATTGTTGTTGGGAGAAGTCGCTCGGTCCTCGGGAAAATCTTGCTAGCTTAATGATCTTCTTGGCGCCTGCCTTACGCGACCCATGTGTACCACCGTGCATGCGTGACGCACTCCGCGTGTATTTTACAAAGTCGATGTTTTGGCTAAGCAGGCATTGTGTTCCAAATTTCATGCAAGCTGCGCAGCTAAAGAAATTAGATTTGATTGATGTGGGGGCCTAGTTTGCAGGTGTGGAGAAGGCCTAGCGTGAAGAATATCAGCACTAGTGTTGCATAGGATTTTGCATCTGCTCAATATCGTAAGCCTGGATCTAGCAGCCCGTGTCTGATATGTGCATGCCGCTATGGAGTCCGAAGCTGCTAAGTTTGTGATCGTTCGGGTAGGCTGGTCAAGTTCTTGCCTGCTTGGTGCAAGGCCGGCGGACGCCGGGCATCTCCGAGGCCTATGATCACCTCAGCGTCTGTAACATGAATGGATCATCACATATGAGTGGTTTAGAGCGGCAGGCATCGGACCCATAGTCTGCCGTGTATCTTGCGGTCACCAACTGGAATGGAGCTTTTGTCCAGCCGATCAAAGCACCCTGGCACCGACATCGTAACCACATTCCCCCAATATAGGATAAGAGGGCGGTCTTCTGCATCACCTTGCTCTTCTTCGTTGCTTGAAACTTTGAGAACTTGTCTCCATTACCACTCATCGTCGGAAACTTATCATTTTTCAATTAGAAAGCCAACCCGTTGCGATGGCCTTAATCGATGTAATCTGGAGTTCGCAGAGCGTGTTTGGGGTTTCCGGAATACTGCTGATCCTTGCTTCACTTGTACTGTCCTCCATCTTCACAGACAGACTTTTCCTAATGGAACATAGATGATACTCTATGGTTTTGGGGTTGCCTTCTACAACGCATACCTCCACCCTCTGAGTCATATTCCTGGACCCAAGGTTGCAGCGTCGAACAGGATCCAATGGGCCAGACACATCCGGAACGGCACAATGGCCCACTGGATCCAAAGACTGCATGAGAAATATGGCGACGTAGTGCGAATTGCGCCCAACGAATTATCGTTCATCAGTGGTGAATCAGCCTGGCAAGATATATATGGCCTCCGTATCGGCAAGCGGAACACGGGTGCTTACCTCAAGGATCCAATGTTCTTCCCACTTCCTCCCAATGGCGTCAACTCCATGATCGCCGCCAACGAAGCTGACCACGCGCGCGAGCGACGCCTTGTCTCGCATGCGTTCTCTGACAGGGCATTGAGAGACCAAGAAAGTATCATCCAGAGCTATGTCGACCTGCTTGTCCAGCGCCTGCACGAACAGGTCCAGGGAGAAGGCCACGACAAAGTTGACATGGTGAGGTGGTACAATTATACCACCTTTGACGTGATTGCTGATCTGACCTTTGGCGAATCATTCCACTGCCTGCGTGACAAGGACTACCACCCATGGGTGCCAATGGCGTTCCAAACGGTCAAATCGTTCGGTATCATCTCCATAAAACGTTACTTTCCTTTCTGGGCTAAGGTTTTGAAATTGTTCGAGACCCAGGCCGCTCTCAATTTCCGCCGCGAGTTCTTCGCCTTCGTGGATAGTAAGATCGCAACGCGGTTATCGATGGAGATGATACGCCCAGATTTCATGAGCTTCATCATGCGCCATCAGGACGAGAAGGGCATGACCATCAAAGAAATTGAATCGACCTTGAACAGTTTCATGGTCGCCGGCAGCGAGACAAGCGCGACCTCGCTGTCAGGCACGACTTTGTTCTTACTCAAGAATCCCGACAAGATGAAGAAGCTGATCAAAGAGATCCGAGGAACATTCAAAAATCAGGATGAAATAAATCTCGAGGAAGTGAATAAGCTGCCGTATCTGGTTGCAGTCATCAGCGAAAGCTTGCGGATGTACCCTCCTGTTCCGACTGGCTTTCCACGTGTTGTTCCTGAAGGTGGGGATATGATCAGCGGTCATTGGGTTCCCGAGAAGGTAAATCTTCCTTAGATACCTTGTCTCTATGATGGTTGAGTTGCTGCTGATCAATCGTTTCACAGACTTCAGTGTACGTCTCGCAATTCCCAGCAAATCGCTCCAGCCGCAACTTTACCGACCCCAATACCTTTGTGCCGGAACGTTGGCTTGGTGATGAGAAATATGCAAAGGACAACTTCGCTGTCGTCAACCCGTTCTCATTTGGACCGAGGAATTGTATTGGGAAGAAGTAAGTCCACGCCATAGCAGACCATGCTGGTTGTACCTTCGATTAACACCTGGAAATAGTCTCGCCGGCTTCGAAATGCGCCTCGTGATCGCCAAGATGATTTGGAATTTCGACATGGAGATCCACCCCGACACCATACCTGACTGGTTCGACCAGAGCGTGTTCATATTGTGGGACAAGTCGCCGCTTTACGTGCAATTGAAGCCCGTAATTCGAAAGTGAACTTGTTCATGAGCAGGTTTGCACTTCAAGCTTGACAGCGAGGTCGGTCGAGCGGACCCAAGGTAGCAGGGGCAATGTGGTCCAGCCAAAGGCGCTAAAAGTCTGATAGTGCCATGTATCTAAAAAGGTTACGGGCGTACAAACCATAGAGGCCATCCAAGAAATTGAAAACTCCTTACATCGCATCTTGCAATTGTCTAGAGGTCCATAACATATCAGGCCTTGAGCGCACCCGAACCTAGTGGTGACTTGTGGCTAGGCCTCGATCGTCGATGATGATCTGCTATGACTATTTGTAAGCTATCACATAGACAAACGTAGTGATATATTCAAAGCAGGGACGAGGAAGTGCGAGGTCTGGTTCTAAGACAAATAGAGCCAATAAGTGATTGACTGACAAGGCCAGGATTGCTTTCCAATGATATCCATCACTATGCCCAGAGGCAGTTGGCCTGTGAGGACGTACCGAGACAGCAGCGCGGTAAGACGTCGGAACAGGTGCATATTCCTCGTATGTTGTAACACAGAATTCGAGTCGTAGAAAGCAGGTGGGATTAACGATTGCTGCGAAAGGCGCTGAACCCGCGCTTGCGTACTTGCTGTTAACTTGCCGATCCTTCACTCTACGATCTATAATCGGCTCCTTGCCTACGGGCTATTGGCTTCGATCCCCTGCAGACGTTCTTGTCAGCCGAAGAGTCAGCGTTGCAGCAATATCAGCTTTTTAGAACTGGGGAAAAAGGATCACATGCCCATTCATATCAGAGTAGGACCTAGACCAACCTCAGATTTTCCAAATCAGCCAATTTACAACACGGTACAGGACAAGATGATATCCGAAGAACATGATCCGAATTGCAGCAGCGAAATGGAAGAATCTGCAATTTTTGATCCCCCAATCGAGCCAATATCACAAGCTTCGAAGTTCAACTAAGGAATGCCTCATTCCACAAGGGATTGATCACCAAATGATAGCGCAACAGTGGAGAGTGCGCCAATGACAGCTGAAATGAGTCGAACGCCGTTCGGAGAATCATTTCTCTGGATGAAGAAGCTGACAGCGGACGGAAAAGCGAGCCCACCTTACCTTCTACCAGCGAAGCCTCAAGGCGTGAGCCTTTGGTCTCGAGCAGACCTATAGGAGTAGTAGTCGATGTCAAATCCCACTGCAGTAGCCTTCCACTCACCGATCTTCCACCATGTCGTCCAGCCACTTATCCATGTTGCGAGATGCGAGCTATGCGCACAGAGCAGGCCATTTCGAAATTGCAAACCACCCCATGGTTGAGATATATCTGCCCAAATCCAACCTGCTCCTCATGGCATTCACCCCTCGTACAGCTCAGAGCAGGATTACCCATTGTCGTCAGACTACCATCAGTCCCAAAGGATGTCCGATGATCCCGCGTATCGACAAACCGCTCCACAATGAAATCCATGGCAGTGGAATGAGACGCCGCCCGTTGACCCCTCATCCCATGTTGTTATCTGGTCCAGACCGGACCCGCCAATAAGGCCATGAATCGTTGATGGCTCAGATCGAAGCCGGCTCCCGATGAACGCAAGTAACCAGGCATCACGACCCATGTCCTGCGGAGAATGCAATATACGAAATTACATCAAGCCTTTCTCTCCCACCGAAGAGAAGAAGAGCAATAGGCATGATGGATACGATGTAGTGCACAAGGAAATACCGTTGTTCCGGTGCATGGAAACCGCGGGCTATAATATCAGACTCGAGCATGGAGTAGAGGCTATTGCACTAAGCTATTGTGGCCAGAGAGACGGCGACAGCGATGGTGTGAGTGTGACCTCCATCTGGCCGAAGTCTGAGCCATAGGTGTCGATGTAGACCCGGGTGAGACTTGTAGGAGAGAGTAGCAGACGGCGTAGACCGAGGAAAATGTAGGTACCTGCAGAGTTCATGGCTAGACCTTGGAATGAGGGTTCCATGGACTGCCGGCGGTAATTATACTAAAAGTGAATTCGGATTGGGTGATTCCGCTTCGGCATCTAAAGTGGTGGCATCCGGTGAGCATGCGAAGTTCGGGTCTCCACGTAGATATCTGGGTATGTTGTCTCTAGAACGCAGAAAAAGTGCAGAAGGTAAGTTGGCTCGGAAAGCCAATGGATCTGCCACCAGCACCAGCGCCTTTCTCAGGAGGCACGCTAAGACCCAAAACGAGTGGTCCTGAAGCGAGACGACAAGATTCAGCGACAATCCAGAATGATACTGTCGCGAGGTAAAAGAAGCCTATGCATCAAGCGCCGTACAAGGTCCCTGATCTGCGCTGATGGTACGCTTAATGTTACACATTCGGCGCTTTTCGCAAGGTAGGGCGACCTCGGACTAATGACGGGGATTCTGCTTGTGGGTGAGAAAAGAGAGGACCTGCGCCGGAGCATAACACGTACATGAAGAGTTCCAGAGAAGCGGCGGGCCGGCTCACTCCAATTTTCTCCACTGCGCCCCGTCTCTGATGCGTATATTGTGGACGCCAGATAGACAGCAAATGTATCGAGGCGAATGAACTCCATGACTAGCCACTTCCAAAAAGCTTGTGTCTTAATAAGCATACCATATCTGCAATACGACGAAAGATATCTTCGCGCTCGACCAAGACTAGGGATTTGACTGGTCTTTAGCGGTATACCCATCGACTAAGGCGGTACCGTCTTTGGACTTTGAAGGTATGATAAGTCCAGACGTTTCCTCCGTTGTGGTGAGATTGGCAAAAGATTGCTCCAGACCGTCAAAGCTCTGCTCAGTCTTTTCGGTACTATCCTCAGGGGTGGTGTTCCGAATGTCGAGCGGACTGCGTATCGTATCAATTATCGTGGAGACATCCAAGTGAGTGTAGTCACTTGGCAGCTGGAAGTCCGAAACCTCTCTTAGAATTGGAATACTTAGTTGTATATGATGAAGCGGATAAGCATATACTCTAGGCTAAGGGACGGTTATAGAATAACGATCATATCACACTTGCGGACAACTAAGATAGAGCATAGAGGTAACTCCCTCGACGCGCACATATATCTTATAGAGAAGAGAATAGATGGTTATACCATCAATGCCCTGCATCGACTTCACTCAGGTAGGCCAAGCGGAGGTCATGGGCCCACCATCCAGTCATTGTGGAAACACGAGATCAATGTAACGCAATTAAAAGCAGGATTTCGACTTATCTCACGAGGCTCAGCTTTGAGGACGTAATGATACCATGACAGAGCAGACTTCGCCGAACAACGGCAGTCCAGTGTCCACCTCATAAGCGGACGTTGCATGTATTCAATTCGGCTGAACGAGCGTCAGCAAGCAATTTGATGATCAAGAAAGTACACGAGATGGAGTGGAAATTGAAAGAAAAGTTCTCTTGCGGAGTCTAGTAAGAAGGGAAAAGAGTTGCCGTACTAGCAATGCACTTTCTCCTCTGCAGCCGGCCACTAGTCTGGTATTCGCGCAGAACATTGAGTATCTCATGGCTCTGATTGCAAATGGTGACCCATACTGTGGTTTCGGTGAATCAGGAGTGTAGGCAACAAAAGATACATTGAAGGATAAGACGAAGAACAGCTTCTGCTCCTCCATACCAGTTTAATTACATTCCTCATCTTTTCTTCAGCAAAGAGACCAATACTCCAATGTAAGGCATGTACTCTTGGGATGTGACGATGCAACCTGAGGACTCCGCAACGATCTCGTCGCTCAAGCAGAGCTATCAGCTGCGCTCAGCCATTAAGCGTCTTCTTTCGCCTTTAAGTAGCCCTTCGCAACTTAGTACATCGGCGGACCCACTGCATACGCAAAAGTCAGGGACTGCGCTTTGTCCTCCCTCGAGCACTGCGCCAATGTGTGTGGAATCCATGCCTCTCGTCACCAACATATCGAAATATTTCCCTTCTCGGGGTCACCAAGAGACCCATTCTCCTTATAAATCACTCAGCGTGCGGTGAATCTGATCCGGCCTCAAGCCTCTGCCACCATGATTTAGCTCGTGAGCTGGTGTCGAAGCTATCCGGCGACGTCCACGTCTAAGTTCACAACAACCTTCATTAAGCATTGAATATTCCATACTCGAATGCCACAAGTATTGCTGGAGGCTTTGATCATCTGCGCCATTTATCTCACAATGATTCTGTTCAGCCAGCTTACCGTATTCTGCATGATGAAGGCACCATCGGGCGACCTCATCGAACAACATTGTGGCCCAATGTGCCGGATTGTCGACAGTCTTCCACGCATCCAGGCTTTGATAGTTGTCCCAATCGTGCAGCCCTTTGGAGGTGACATACAGCAAAGAGCAATTGCAGAGCAAGCCGAATTCATTCTCACGCATTCAGCTGAGTAGCTCCAGTCCCAAACGCAATAATCTTCTAGTCCTCGAATCACCAGACTCATCATTGTTGTTTGCCGAGAATATCCGTCGCACGGTCCTGATGTCACACCTGATTCAAGACCCATGTCAGGCTTGGAGCTAGGCCGTTGCGTAGACGTTAACACAATGGCCACAACAAAGTTCATAGCCTGAGCCATGCAGTGGGACTGCAGGTAGGATCTCATCGCAGAACGCCGAGCAATTTTTTACGGCTAATCGTAATATTGTACTGTCATCGTTTGTCGACGAGGAGTCAACGGTGCTCATTGATTTGGAACCAATGAAGCGCGTCTTGTTGGTTGCTTGTAAATGGGAACTGTGCAGTGATAATCTGGATTCAGATGATCAAAACACCACGGGCACGGGATGATGTACCGAACTAAAATCACCTGGTATCTGCCAAAGAAAGACAGTCTTTTCGTGATGTCCTTGTACTTCCTGTTTCCTCTCAGGGTTTTGACCATGCTCTCATCTCGCACTTTTTTGAATCCCATTTCCAGACTCCGCCGCTAGCGACATTATACTGATAGTAGTTCTGCGTCGAATATCTCTCGACCCCCTTTCTAAATGTGATGTTGATCCTGCCACCCTCGCTCCCCTTTCCCTTCCTCTTCGGAATGCTGTGAAGCCAGTTCGCCTGAGTCTTGCCCCTCATAAGTACCATATCCCCACTCGCTAACGGCAATTTCAGCGGCGGCTTGGTGTTCTGTTCCGGTGGAGGCTCGCCATCTTTGGGCGGGATGGGCTTGTGCTTCAGTAGGAAGTCGCGCGTGGCGCCAAGGGAGAATGAGGCGATCGAAGGATTGGGCCCAAGGAAGCGCTCATCGTCGCTGTGATACGATATACTGTCTGCTCCGTTGGCATAGTAGTTGACGAGGCAGAAATTGTAGGTCGCGCCCGTAAAGATCTCGGTCAATCGGCGGAGATGGTCAAGACACTGGGGCAAAGGTCGCGGATGGCAAGTCTTGTATCGGTCTGGGAGGAGGGGTTTGGAAGTTTGACTATCGATGAGATTGCCGTCGGCATCGAAAGCGGCAGATGTGTCGACCCCAAAGACTGTGGTGAACCTTGGTGTATTGATCTGAGCTTCGGTGCCATAGCGCTTGATTGTGTATTGTACCCTGTAGAAGAACAGCTCGCGCCGTAAGAATTCGAAGAGATCCCTCTCCGCATCCTTCGGGATATAAGGTTGGAAGTAAAGAAGGTCGAGATCGAGTTGGTCGTTGATCTCCTTGCCTGGGGATGAGGGAACCTCAGCGAGTTGATCGGTTATGTGTGAAGGTAGGTGAGGAACAGGGTAGGGGTACGTATGGTGTTTGGAGCTTTCTGTGGTGCCGATCTCGGCGGAGGTTGGTTCGGGATGTGGAGGTTCTGTGGTGAGACAGGTTTTCTTATGCGAAATCGGAGCGAAAAAGTGATCGAGAGCACGCTTTTTGGACATCACTGCTTTTAGAACAACAGGAAAGTGATCTTCTTTAGTCGTTGAGTAGATGCGACCACGTCGGAAGCTAGACGTAATTGAGCGCGTCCTCATGACTTGACTGTATGTATCTAATTCATCTCTAGCCGTATTGCGAAACACTATTCTAGTTTAAATACACGACTCCAAGATATTAATGAAAGATATGAAGCATGAGCAGTCTCATTAGTTAGATATAATAGTTTATTAGCTATTATAGATATATATATAACTATATAAAAGAAAATATTATATAGAAAATATTATATATATATATATTAAGATCCTACTTAGTTATCTATTAAGGCTAACTTAATATAAATTTCTAATAATCCCTCTTAAATTTATATTAATAAGGTATATCTTATATCCTTTATTATAATATTTACTTATATATCCTTATACTTTACTTAGAACTAGTCCTAATAGTTATCTAAGAAGAGGTAAGTTAGTAAGACTAATAAGTTTTATTAATAAATTAATATATTATCCTTTAATATTAATTTATTAAAGATAAATTTTAAAAACTTTAAAAATTAATTACCTTATAAAATAATACCTTATATAGATATATTTAATAGTAGTATAATTAATTAGATTAAT
>JAABUK010004909.1_pt1 | contig 21331 bp, 30 predicted proteins | sample 5559141 | NCBI WGS metagenome assembly JAABUK01 (sample SAMN10711869, study PRJNA513367) | rock metagenome | isolation source: Antarctica rocks | place: Antarctica: Victoria Land, Pudding Butte nord | collected 2016-01-03
AACACAGCAGACAACTCACTCCAGAGTAAAGCTTGGCCCATTCAAGCCAAAGTCCAAGTTGTTGAAGTTGTCTGGTAGGGTGATAGCATGCATAGGAGCAATAATGCCCTCAGTAGGAAGGTCAACATCTCCTGCCTTGAAAGCCTGTCAAAAATGATAAGCAGTTGACTTTGCTGAACAGTTTCACGTGTGAAAGCAGCTACTGACATGTCACTTTGACCATATGAAGGCAGCTTTGCGCACCTGCTTGATTTTGACAAGCGCCTCATTACAGTCTGAATACAGGTAATTGATTTTGCGGGAGTAAATCCTGACCACTCCTAGCAACAGCTGACCTGAGAGCCTTAGGGCCAAGGGAGCTTCTGGATTGATGATCGAGTCTGTGACAAACACACTTTGTCAGTTGTCACTAGAAAATGCACGGTCTGGAGAGAGAAGACAGGTATGCATCCTAGTATAGGACTCACCAACAGAGCTAGAGATGTTGGTCTCATATATCTGGTTACGCTTAAGGCGTTTGTCCAAATGACCTGCTATCCATACGGTTCCGAGCGGACCCTTTTTGGCAAGCAGTTGGACAGAATAGAACATATTGGACGGTACGAGGACTTATGAGGCCCAACTTGTCTTGCCTGCCCCAAGCCTGTTCTTGCAGGGGCAGGTACCGTTGAGATCAACGCCACAAGCAAACGAGAAAGCAGCTAACATTTGCAGAGACGTTGACCGGGTCGAGGTGTCAGCGCACTTCACAGCATGCTGCGCTGTGCTTTGAATGCGGTGCCTTCCTCGATAATTTTGAGAGCCTTGAGGTCAGTCAACGCTATGCCAAGATCCACGCTTGCAAGAGTTGCACACTTGCAAGCGCGGGTCGCCGCTAAACAGCACGCGCCGGAAGTTGATCTTTGACGCGACAGCGGACTTTTGGACAGCATGCCGCTTGCAACGGAGTAATCGACTCAACTGCTTACAACAAGATCATAGACTTGTTGAAGTTGACGACGCGAGTTCACCGAGGCCCATGAACATGTAATCTTTTGACAACAAAGAAAGTTTTGCCTTCGCCGCCTAGTCTTCCTGTCTATCGCGCAGCATGGTGATGGAGGCCGGTGCCGAGTTGGAAGGCCCGTCTGGCAGGTGCTTCTTTCTTGACCTGTCAAGCGCAGAGTATGTTCTCCATCGCTCAGAGCTTTTTACAGAAGCATGATGACTACAGGCCTAAGTACGATGACTTGCTTTCAAATCCCACGTCTGATGCCCAGGCTGCTGGTCATACGCGTGCCAGTGCAGCATACAAACAGAAGGCAGGCCCTTGCTGCTAGTGCTCATTGCCAGATGATGTACTTATGGGATTGACAGAACGTTGAAGTTTCCTCAGGCTGCCATGGTCCCTGCAGGGTGATAGATTTAAGTTGGCAACACAAGCTTTTGACCGCCAATATGCGCATATTTATTTTCAGCGTCTGATGCTCATGAAACCGCCACTGCTGACAAAAGTTAGGCAAAAGTGGCCAGGAGTTCAATGTGAGAGCAGTCTTCAGGACACACTGACAGCTGTGACAACTGTCTCATCTGCTTTAAAATGAGCACTGTGCTGCAGTGGCAAATATCCTGACTCTGCCTGAAAATGATGAAGTATTGGTGGTTGGTACTGTTTACAAGGATATGAAGTTGAAGCCCAGCATTCTGGATGAGTATGTCAAGGTGTGCCTGTGGATTCAAATGGCCACACACGCACGTACCTGCTGTATTGACCCATGTGCTCACATCATGCTTGCTGCTGCTGTTGTTGTCAAAAGATGAGAAGACCTACTTCACAGCAGAGTTGGCCTTGACCATTGCTCTGCACTTGACTTGAGGCTGCAGCATATTTGTTACCACAGTGCATGTTGAAGAGACCATACATGTGTGGCCTGCAGGACAGAGGGGCATCACAGCTTGTGGGGCGCACCAAATTTGTTGGTGCCGATGACAGCATTATCCTGGAGGATGAAAGCGCTCGAATGAAGCTTCGAGGGGAGGGGCTTCCTGTTGGTCAGCTTGTGACTGGAGTTGTCATGGCTGTCAAGGGTGTTGCTGCACCCGGAGGAGACTTCCAAGTCAATGTGAGCTCTGCGTCACTCAAAAGCATGCATGTATGTATGTATGTCTGTATGTATGTATGTATGTATGTATGTATGTATGTATGTATGTATGTATGTATGTATGTATGCGGCACAGCTGTGCTGTGAAGCGTCAGGCAGAGACCCAGCCTGAGTGCAATTTGCAAACTAGGCTTGCTAGGTGTCGTGTCCAACACATTTGTAGCTTTGCACTTTCGCTTGTGCCTGTCGACAGAAATGGTTATTGCTGACTGGCCAGCCAGAGATCGTTGATACTTCCAGCATACACGCAGCAATTCTGCAGAGCCGGTATTGACATAGTAGCTTTCTGCACTGCAGGCATTCTGCTTTGCAAATATGGCTCCCCAGGCGCCCCTGCCATCCCTGAGTGAAGACAAGTATGTAGCCCTTGTGAGTGGGCTGGGGGTGGGTGATGATGCTGCTGACCCCCTGAAGCTGTCTCTGCTGGTTGACTACCTGGTTGGCTCCCTTGCCAGTGATGAGGAGCAGACGCGAGTCTCCAAGGTATCTTATTCCTCCTCATTGCTTGCTCAAGCGGTTACAGATTGCCCTCATCTCTGCTTTGTTGAAGCAGCCAGTCTCTGCTCCACATTTGCTGCAATGCAAATGAGCGTTCCACGTGTCTATACGCTTGACTTGTAGCACCATAACTGCTGTCTCTGCCATCATGTCCTACTTGCCTCTATATGTGTGAAGTAAATCAGCTTGCTTGACTCTCACTGAGCTGACATTGCAAGCAGGCACACATGTTGCTTATGCGCAGATAGTGAGAGTAGTGGTTGCTGGAGGCCTGCTGAAAAGCACAGAGGGGCTCCTGCAGGCCACCACCCACAAGCAGCCCCGCCAGCAAGCTGCTGCCTTGGCACCTATCAGGTGCATCCTGCACCCTGCACCCAACCTGCTCAAGCTTTGAAACAAATCAGCAAGCAAGCGTGGTTATCAAGCGCATTTGGTAGTGTTTGCAGTCATAGCAGATCTGCTAATGCCACTCACATGCACCAGCACTGAGAAACCCTGTTGAATGACTGTACTTTGCCCTCAGTGCAAACACATAAGGGCATTTGTGCTCTTTAAGCTCACTTGCTGGCCAGCTGCTGTGATGCCCACACCCCTTGATGTTGCATTGGTTGCATAGCAGACTAATAACAACAATAATAGTAAATATTATTAATTGTAATATTAATAATAACAGTAACAAGAACAATAATGACAATAATAATAATAATAATAATAACAACAACAATCATAATGTCAGTTTGGCATACAATGATTCCAGTTTGATGGTCTTGGCGCTGCAGCTGAGGTAGGCAGGGCTGCGCATGCAGGGAGGTGGACATGTGCTTGAGTGAGCTGGCAGGAGCTGTTCCGGTAGAGGTCATGCCGGGCAACAATGACCCAGCCAACCACTCCTTGCCACAGCAACCCTTACACAGATGCCTCTTCCCCCTGGCCTCCTCCTTCAGATCCTTCAACAGGTCATCTCCTTTGTGCCAATGCAACTGCTATTCACATCTGCTGTTTTTACTGGGATATTAGTCTGCACAATGACATGCAAGCCTGTTGGTGCCCAAGACATGTTTGGTGCTGAATGTGTTTGTAGTCCTCATTACTATGCATTGCATGTGTTGCAGAGCTGGCTATAAGAAGTTGTTTATGCCGAATGTGTTTGTAGTGCTTATGGCTGTGTATTTGCATGTGTATAGAGAGGGCTATCAGAAGCTATTTGTGCATGCATTATGGTCCCTGCTGATGCACACCCGCCTGTGTGGCTCTACAGGGTGACCAACCCGCATGAGTTTGAGGTGGATGGCATCTCCTTTCTGGGAACTTCAGGCCAGAACTTGGATGATATCTATAAGTACTCCGTCGAGGAGAATAGGTTGACGCTGCTACAAAGGGTGCTAGAATGGGGTCACCTGGTCCCCACCGCCCCTGACACCCTCACCTGCTATCCGCTAAGTGACAGCGACCCATTCATTCTACAGTCAGCCCCGCATGTCTTCTTTGTTGGCAATCAACCGGCCTACAGCAGCCAGATGGTCACAGGTAGGCAGCTCTGGAGTGTGTAACACTGTCGTGTGCATGCGGCGCTGCGTTTCTGTGAGCACATGGACTGGGCCGACATCAAACAAATAGTGCTGCTTGTTGCATTGATGCGTGCAGATGTCCTGTCTGAGGTCAATGCTGTTGACAATTTTAGCCATTCTGCTGTGCTGCCAAGGTGACCGCAAGCTTCCATGCAATCCTGTATGTCTGGCTCTCCCCTCTGGCATGTAGCTTACAACCTTCTCACAAAGCAAAACCAAGCACTGTGTGCTTTCCACTAGGCCCAGAAGGACAGAAGGTGCTGCTGATCAGCCTGCCAAGGTTTTCAAGCAGTGGCACTTTGATCCTCGTCAATCTCAAGACGCTAGCAGTACATCCTATACAATTTGATGCAGACATTTCAGCCTGACAGGACACATAGTGACTGCAGCTAAGTGACTCTTTCCAGCACAGCCGTCACTTTCAATTTTTTTGGCCACAGACATTCACATGTCGAAAATTTTGAAGTACAGACTGTACTAGGTAGGTCAATTGACGCTACCAGCATACATTTTCAAGACTGCAATACCAGGCAGGCTGATTCAGCATGAGTGCAGCGTGCACGACAAGTATAGTTGCGTGCTGACGCGGATAAAGCATAACATAATAATGAGAGGATGAGATGACTCACTCATCACTGCATGCTGGAACTTGCTGCTATGCTTAAAGGTGTTGTGCGTGTATTGGATGTTACACAGCGACTTCGCGTGAATACGTCTCCCGCGAGCCTTCAGACTCATGGATGGGTGCGCGTCGTACTATGAGTCAGTCAGCTGAGACCGGATACAACGGTGCCCGCGCACACCGACATCAACGACTAGAGGCTATCCACACCCTTCGGTCTGGGCATGGGTTACGATAGCAAGTCTCAGCCTTCCACACACCTTGGTGCCCACGAAGACGCGGTCGACGAGCCGCTTTGGCCTGTAAATGACGACGGGAAGCTGCAAGGTCTGTCTTAAAGGTGCGCGAGAGGTACAGCTAGAAACACTGCAGCAGCCAGCGTCGTACAGGACAAATCGAATTCAAGACAACACTGTGCGTGTTAGCCTGCGTTGATTTCAGGTCATTTCGCCTTGCTGCACGCACATATATACTGAGATGGCGAGGCAGTGGTCAGAGCCACCCACCACCTACTTCGCCGTATCGGGTGAGGAATGTCACAGACTTAGCTGATTAGCTACAGCAGCACAGAATGTATTCAAATCGGCTGGCACGGACGCAGTGCTGTCGGGGCTCTGCAAACCTCTGCAGCTGATTGCAGGCACTACTGGCTTGGGTTGGTTCATTTCTAAGCCTGTTGTTGATCGGTGGCATGCAACAGTGGATCAATCAGCACTGGTCAATACCTCTGTTGCTAGCAACGTTTGGTCCAGCTGCTGCTCTGGTGTTTGGGTTGCCTTCACTACCAGCTTCACAGCCCCTGAACTGCATTGGTGAGTGCCACATGATGCACTGAAGCAGTTCAGTGTCCGCAGTGCTTAGTGTGACTGCTGATAGCTGTGTTTACTCAGGCGGGACCATTGTTTGCGGCATTGTTGGACTCTTCTTCAGAGTTCTGGTTGGCAGGCAAGCTTGGCTTGCAATGGGCCTTGCCACGGCGTGTGCAATCTCTTTAATGGAGTTGATGTCACTAGCCTACCCTCCAGGTATTAAGTCTCAAATTATCCTGGTGCCAAAGTGCTGGAGTGTCATCCAGCTGCTGTGCCAAGCTTTACTGATCCTGCAGGACTAGCTACCACAATTTTATTGACCACACTAGTTCCTGAGACTACGTTCCAGCTATCATCTATTGGACACAATGCACCCCATAATTGGTGTGTGCGGCCCTTGCTTGAGCACTCACCACTTCTCAGATTTACAGAGGGATGCAAAATCCTCTTGTCTGCAATTATGGGACATGTGGTAATATTGACTGTTGCAATGTTTGTCAACAATCTGGACCAAGATAAAGGGTACCCGCTAAGATGGCTATGACAAAGATCAGAAATCAAGATAGGTTTTGTGAGGAACTGATGCAGACGAGAGCCTGCAACACTGCAGTCAACAATGTCATATGCTATTGTTCATGTGCATGCAGCCCGCACTACATGTTGTCAGTCAGTCAGTCTTAAGGCATCCTCTCAGACAACGATGTCTTCTGTCAATGCAGTTTGCTGTCTTGGAGCATTGAACGGCAGTCTGAGGATTTTGTGACTGTAGCAATGAAGTAATTGTATCGACTAAGATGCAACATGTTGAGTTCTTGAATTAGCATGCTGCCTGCTGAGCAATCAGTTGTCTGTCAAAATATTCATGCTACAGCTGTCATTTGAAGCATGTGGCAAGTATGATCGTTGGCATTGCATGCCAGGTGCCTAAAGAACAACATCAACCATGGCAGTGCTTGCTAGCAATTGGGGTCTCCTCAGCTTGGTTATCACAGTATTGACTAGTCTTTCAAACAGATCTTTGCCGGCTACAGTCGCACAAATGTGATGAGACTCCTCCACCCCACCATCAGCTTTGCCCATTGCAAAGCAGGTGTGGATGGATTACGGGGCTTTGCTGTTCTGGGCAGAATGCAGATGACTGCCTGCAGTCATTCCTGTTGCCAGCGCCGCCTGGGACGCGGTTTGTTTGCCTTGGTGCGTGAGGGAGAGCCTTGAGGCAGTGGAGGGCCTGTGGCATGCAGGTCCAGCTGCACACTTGTCGCCATTTGCAGCTTATGCAAATCAGCTCCTTCACCACCTTCTTTCTCAAGTGCTAGTGTCAGTGGATATAGATCCTGAACACAGTAACACAATTTATTATTGTACAAACAAGTGCGGCAGAATCAACTTGCTGCATCATACTGTCATTGACTTCACGACATTGTGACAAGTTGCAGAGCCTTGCTTGCAAGGTGTTGATCAGTATCCTTGCTGCTAGCAATAAGCAGACAATGACAGTACTGGATGGACGCTCTGCAGCACTGTTCAATGAGCATTTGACAATCGAAAAGTCTTTGTTGGCATTGGAATGCACATTGATGCTATGCTTGGGCACCGTTGAGCGGGCAATTTGACTCACCCCATCATTACTATGCTGCTCCCAGCCACACAGCAAAGCATCGACAAGAATGGCTTCCGCTGTGGTCTGCAAGACAGCTGCAGCATGCTCTTTGCTGCTGCTGCCCTTGCGAGCTGGAGCAGGGTTAGGCGGTATAGAAGCAGGCCGCATTCGCGTAATGGGTGGCCCAATCTGGCCTGTGTCATCAAGTGCTGCAGCAGCTAACAAGCGAGTCTGCGCCACCGGCTGTTTCTGTGATTGCTGCTGCTGCAGCAGTCTCACTCCTGCCTCAGCTTGACTCCGTCCTGAGCAGGCGACATCATCTGCAAGTGATGATTGGCTGCTGACAGCAGCACTTGACTCCAGCCGGTCTGCATCTTGCTGTGCAGAATGTGACAGCAACACTGCCCCCTGCACGGCTGGATTGACTGCTCCTGGGTTCTGCTCTGCATTCCACCTGCTGCCGTGGAGTGAGCTGTTGCTGTCAAGGTCAGCTATTGCAATGTGATGAGAAGCCCTGCTGCCAGTGCTTAAGAGATCTGACAGCCGAGGATGAGCAGCAGCTGCAGCAGCAGCAGCTGTGGCTGAACTGCCTGTGTCGGTGCCAGGGGGTGTGAGGGGGGGCAGACGTACGGCAGAATCATCAGGTGAGGGCTGTTTGGCCCCTCCGCCAGGGAGGCCTAGGGACACCCTTCTTGACCTGTTGTTGCTGCTCAAGCTAGCTGGCGGTGTGAAGGCCAGGCGTTTCTGGCTGTCCCAGCTAGCTCGCCTGTCCTGTGGGACGAGGCGCACTGCAAGCCCTGACTGTGTCCGTGCAGTTTGTGAGCCTGCAGCAAAATGTTCAGCACATACTAGCACTTTGTTATGTGATGCATACAGGCGCTGGTCCAAGATGTTGTTTGGATGTGAGCATTGGTAAATGAAACTGAAAGATCAGCTCAGATTGTTTGGGTGTCCATGGGTTTATCACTGATAAAGGAATGACATTATATACCGAGCGGTTTCAAATGTCAGCGTTCATGAGAACAAGCCAATGCTGAGCTGAGCTCACTCATGGTTTGCATTTGGCAAACCCAAGGCAAAGATCATTGTGCTATGTAGTTGGACGGGCTGCACACCAGGTATGCCTCTTGTATCTGCATCTGGCCCATCACATCCAGAAGGCGAGTGCCTGCTGGGTGCAGCTGGCACCTGTGGTGCTCTCCTGCTGTTTGCCAAAGGCACAGAGGTTGCTGTCTGCAGGTGCTGCTTGTGCCAACTGGCAACATGCGGTGCCAGCTGCCCAGGGGTTGGCGGCTGACAGCCTTGGCTCGATCTCCTACAACAAACTGCTGATGTGGAAGACCCTCCTGTTGGGTGTGAAACAACTACTCTGCAAGCTTTTCTTGACTGGTACCTAACAGAGCTGCTGCTGTGTTGTGCTATTGTCTCCTGGGTGCTGCGCGCGAAATTGTGCTTGTGTAGTGGCTGGCGTTCCAGACCTGCCAAGAAAACAAAAGATCAGCACTGTGCTGAGATGAAGTTGAAAGCCAACAGCATGTCTTCCAAGCTCTCACGCTGAGCACGAAAAGACTCGTGAGGGCCTGGGAAAATGTTGGACCCTTCAAGTATCAACTTGCTGCCAAGATCAGCAGACGGGCTGTCCCAGGTAGAACGACGCATGCTGTTCACGCCTCATTAGCCTTCGTTCCTTTCAATTACAGCTTTGGGTAACGCCATGAGGCCTGACGCTTTAGTAACAGACAAATGCGAAGAGTTCCAGAAGGTTCAAGCGTGTAGCGCTCCCACGATGAACATTATAAGATACCGAGCGGAATCACTGGCATCATATCATGATTGTGATGCAATCCTCATCCCGCCTTTGCGTGCCAGAACTGCGGTGGCACACGAGCTTTCCTTAACTAAGACTGGCTTTGATTCCGGAAGAAACAGAGCAGGCGAGCGTACAACGCGCAAAACACTGAAGACTTCGCCAACAGCTACTTTGTCGGCTGTATTTTGTAATAGGGAGCGCCAACGTCTCGGTGGGCTTTGCCAAACTCGCAGTCAACTCCAGAAAGTGTAATCTGGCTGACTCGCACTTGCACAGGGCGGAATCGACAGGGCGTGTGCAGCAGTCCTGCCTATATCATCATCGTAAATGCCATACAACCTTGCAAATGCCTGCCTGAACCAGTTTTATCACTTCACTGCATGAAATTGAATGGTCTGAACTTATCTGTAGCTATGCCTATCTTCAAAAGTTTTGAATCACACAAATTATACAGATACATGTTCATCCATGCTTGATGATACATTGCCCTTTTCGGCGTGGGCTTCGGCAAACTCTGCTCTGAGGGCTTCCATGTTGTGCTCCGCAAGCAGACCATAGTTCTTGAAGCTGAAATCCGAAAACTGATTGGTGGGAGATAGTACTGGATGATCGCCAGCTAAATCATCGCTGGCAAGATCCCGGGCACATGTGTCCTGAAAGCCATCCGAACCAGACGACGTTGACCCTGACTGACTCAGCTGATCATCTGCATCCTCCATGTAAAAGATCTCCGATTTCACTGCGCTGCTGAGGTTCGACAGGCGATGCATTAGCGTGCCAGCATCTGCTCCATTGCTAGGCTGACAGGACCCATCAACTGAGTTGTGAAAAGAGTCTCGTCTGCTAGCAACTGTTGGCAGCCCGCCATCACATGAGTTGTGTAGTGAGCCCCGCCAGCTACGCAAAGGAGGCAATCCACCATCAGATGAGTTGCGCATGGAGCTGTGATGACTGTTGACACCAGGTAAGCCACCATCAGAGGAGATTCTCATGGAGCTGCGTCTGCTCAGAGTGGGGCCCTCACTAGTGGATGTGGGTTCCCTGCCATCCATGCTGAGCTGTACAGCTTCATCTACAGAGTTGCGCAGGGAGTTGACTGCCATGGCTGAGTCATACTCCATACTGGAATACTGGCTCTCAGCATCCTGATGCAACTCTGACTGACTGCTTTCTGCATTGCAAGCAGACACATAATGAGTGGTTTGACAGGAGCAGCAAGCACACTAGGCTTGCTTGGAAAACAAGGCAGTAAGTAGTGTTTGACTTTTTTGACCCTTTTAGGTCATGTAAACCTTTGTGCATGCAAACATACATGATGGAGGCAAGTTTGGCTTGACATGCTGCCAACTTTGGCGGGATGATGTAGCTTACAACGTAGAGCTTCCAAGACAGCAGCTGAGTGCAACAGCCTTTCTGATGACTTGACAGCTGAGACAAGTGACAGAGCAAGGCCTGCAGTAGTGCCAGCGCGCGCGCACAAACACACACACTCACACATGCAGACCTGGGGACATGACAGGAGGTGATGCAGTGCCACTATTGCTGGCCAGGCTCATGCGGCTCTCCCTGGCCCGAACCCCTTTGCTCCTAGTGCGGGCTGCCCCTTCAGCCAGTGCCCTTTCTGTAAGGGCCCTGCGGCTGTTGCGCCTGCTGGGCCCTCGACCTGGCCCACTGCCACTGCTGGCTGCCGTCTCATTTGCTAGACGCGAGCTGGAAGACTGGGGCTGGGCGGGGCTGGAGTCTGTCACATCCCTGGCCATGCTCATGGCTGACACCTGCGCATACCAATCTGTCAGTATTCAAGGCAGTAGCGGTGGCTTACTTGTCCTAGCAGGACCAACAGCATCATGAATCAATATGCTGTTGCAAATACTGCAACTGGCGCTAAATATGGCAGCATTTGACTTTGCTGCAGACACAGGCCCTTCAAGCTTGAAAAAGCTGCTCCCAAGTGGATGTTGTTGCACGCAGATCCCACGGCTGCCTTGCTGACAGCCTACAGTGTATGTGAGGCCTTCACTTACAGACTACTCACTCAGGAATGAGACACCTTTGCATTTCCTAGGGCAGTACTGAGAGGGAATGGCATACCGGCTTGTCAAAAAAGTAGGATGTATCTGTTTCACTCTCAACACAGGGGATGAAGGCTGCTTTGGTGCGGGCCAGGGTGGTCCAGTCCAAGCCCTTGAACCAGGGATGCAGCTTGATTTCTCCAGCTCCACGGTGACCAAAGCGGTCACAGGGGTCCAGCTGCAGCAACCTGTCCACCAAGTCCTTGCACTCGGGAGAGATGTCCTCATCCTCTGGCCAGGTCAGCTGCCTGTCCAGGATACGGCTGAAGATTTCCTGGCAGGTGTGCAGTGCCTTTGTCAGCTTGACAAGCGTGCAGCAAGGTATGCCCTTTGCCAGCAGCAATGCAATGACAGATGTCAGCTATAGACAGGTCATGCAGGCTGTGCTGCTGTCAATACGCTGCGAATTGTACAAGTGAGCATAGACATGAGGCACTGCATAGCAGCAGACAATTGCAAGCACACATGCACAACAGCTCACACTGTGCCAGTCAGCCAGAACATGTGTGAGGCAGGAAAACGTGCAGACACAGCCAGCAAAAAAGACACCCAAAGACAACCGCAAGCACACACTGCCAGCAACATTGTAGCTACCTCAGGTGAGTCAGCATTGAAGGGGGGTACGCCTGTCACAAACTCATACAGGATGGCACCAAGGCTCCACCAATCCACCTCTGCCCCATGGCCAGTACCCAACAGCAGCTCTGGGGCCAGGTAGTCCGGGGTCCCCACTGCTCGCCGCTTCTCCTCCTGCATGCAGCTGCACCACTTGCAATCTGCTTCACACCAGGACCTGCCTTGCAAGCTTCACACACAGCACATGTGACAAAGCTGATGACAGCTGGCATACTGGCGTGAGGAGTGCTGTTACTGCTTTGGAAGATCACAATACGAGCATTGTATGGCTTGCACTTGGCAAGTCAGCTCAGTGTACAGCGTGTGAAGGCTGCTCCTGTGTGTCTTCAGCACGTTGGGACAAGTTTGGTGGGGGGAGGTAGATGCAAATTGATATACCTTGGAGACTTTCAGCCTTGGGCTGCCCCTGCCAAGAGGCAGATTGTCAGCTGAGACACGCATGGGTGATGCTTTCAGGCGCAGCATCTGTCGAGTGACAGCTGTGTCCATTGACTTGGCTCTAGCGTCCAGCCCTTCTGCAGCCTGCTGTCCTGCACAGCATAGCAATGTCATAAACATGGAGCACTGTGTGAATGGCTTGAGCTTCTGCAGAAACGCTCCGTTCACCCTACTCGTCATGAGCTTGCAGCAGCCCACAGGCAGGCACTGCATGAACACCATCAACGACACAGAGCACTTTTTGTCTAATGGGTACAATTGTCAACAAAAATGTCAATAGCCAGGCAGATTGTATACACAGTCTCTGCCTGGCTATGCCTATGTGACTGCAGCTGTAGCAGCAAGCACTACCTTCATCAGGAGAGCTGTCGCCTGAGGTTTCTGATGCTCGAATGTGTAAGCCCACTTCTGCGATCCCAGCTGCCTCAGAGGCTCGGCGCAGCAGCCTACCGCCCTCCTCAGAGATGCGAGCAGCTTTGGTGCCAAAGGAGGACCACCTGCGAGGGGAGGCCCCAGCAGAGGGCACCATGCTGGAAGGGGTGCTGGACCCACTGTCCATGTCCCTGCACCATACACAATGCAACAGTTACACTTCGAAAACTATGCCTGCTGGGGTCTAACTGCACTTGGACTTGTCTAAGTGCTGAAGTGACTTTGATCTCACAAAACTGAAGGGTCAGTACTCTGGCAATGATCTGCAGCCTGAGTGGAGCTCAGTGCAAGCACAAAGATTGATGAACATGGGCAAACTTGTCATTTCACGAGCGAAACTTGCAGGTGATTTTGCAGTACCAGCACAGCATGCCATAGAGCTTATAGACAATGCTACTGGCCAGTTGGTTTCCAGTGGTGATTGCACACATGGTGGCCTGGTTTTGCATTGCTGTACAGTGTATATGCAGGGCAGCACTGCGTGTGACGCATTCTGCAGGTTTCAGAGCTACATCAGGCTTTAGCATGGCAATGTAATTGTGCTGTCAGCCACTCGCTCGCATGGCTGTTGATTGCTTTCTGGCTGTGAAATCATGATAGGCATGGATGCTGTTGGTTGAAGTGGGTGATAAGGCATTTAAGCAGGCTGAGCACAACTGCTTGGAGGCATCTAAAGACATGGCCATGATCCGGGTGCAGAAAGCAAGTGTTGCAAGTGTTGAAAGCCATGAACATTGTGACTGGTCTTGCCAAAGCAACCAGCATGTCGGCGTGCAGGACAGCAGTGCTTACATGGGCTGGGCAGACATGTTGTCTGTCCTGTCAATGACACCAATGCAGGATAGCCCAAAGTCAGTCAGTTTGACATGGCCTTGGCTTGAGATCAGCAGGTTGTCTGGCTTCAGATCACGATGGATGATGGCCTGCAAGCATGACACCTATTGAATTCAGATTCTGGCGACATGCTTGTAATCATGATGCAATGGCAACATGTGCCAGGCCTGACCTTGAACATGAAGCTGAGTATGCAAACCGTCAGTCTGCTCAAGGTACGCCAACCTGCACACCAAGTTCTGGCACAGTTTGCATGCATGCCTTGCTAGAGCAATGCTGGAGATGGACTGACTTTGGTGATGCAATGAAACAGCTTGGTATGCAAGAGGAGCACCGTGATGTTCACACCTGTGTGTGGCAGTACTCTAGCGCTAGCACTGTCTCAGCTATGTAGAGACGAGCAGTGTCCTCATCCAGAGCACCAAACACTCGCAGCAAACTGAAGCAGTCGCCTCCGTTTAGGTACTCCATGACAATGTACAGGTTGTCTCTGCTAGTGAAGCTGTAGTAGAAGCGTACCTGTATCAATTTCTCATGTCAGAGTGATAAGAATAAAATCTTGAGAGAGGCGGACAAATGTTTAGCGTGACTGTGAGCTGAATAAGGTATCACAGGAAAGCACTTCATGCATGCTGGAAGGGTATGCTTTAGACACAACACGCCTCACTAAAAAATGCAAATTTGCAGCAACATGCAGGAACCGATCTGACAGCAATGTGATGCATTGCAGCCATTTGTTTGATGAAGCAACATGCAGGCTTTGTTGTCTCAGCAGTATTGCCCAGAGTCACGCGTATATGCCATTTGTCTGCTGCACTGAGCCTTGGCTGACATGCAAGGATCGAAGGCTTACCACAAATGGGTTGTTTGCCATGGCCAGAATGTTGCGCTCATTTCTGACACTCTCCACCATGTTCTTTCGTATCAAGTCATTCTTGCGCATCACCTGCATAGCATTATCCAGCATGTCATTTTGAAAGAATGCATTGCATTATCAGCAGGTAAACAACTGGTTTGCTGACTGCAATACATTCCAGCCTAGCTTACAACATGTAGGCGTGGAAGCAGTCCCAAACAAGCTATAATGCCTGCTTAGCAGTCATGCAGCATGCATGAAATGCACAAGCCTCCTTGAGACGCAGCAGGCACCTTGATGGCTAGAAGGTCTCCCGTAGCCCGCTTCTTGCACAAGTACACACGCCCAAAGGCTCCCCTGCTGATGGGCTTCAAGATCTCAAAGTCGTCAATGGTCATGCTGCTGATGTTGTTGCCACTGGTGCTGGTGGCAGGCGTGGCAGAGCCTGCAGCATGTGTTGGAATGTGAATGCTTGCATTCAAAACTGACTACAAGTACATGCAGTGCAACATGCGCCCCAGCATCAGCCTGATTAGGGTCAAAACTGCTCATCTCAGCAGTGGCTGAATTTCAGGACAACATGACTGACTCATTTAGAAGGCATCCCGGACAGATGCAGTAGGACAATGCAGACACACCTTGGCCATGGATGAGCTGCACATTTCAGAGACATACAGCACTGTTTACATGCCCAACATTTGAGACAAATTGCCTGACTTGCAAAAAGACCAACTGACTGGTGCAGGGATGTTGATGGCTCATCCTGTCTGTTGGTCTGAATGTACTGAGTGATTCATGCAGCACACATGGCAGCTTCAGGCATGTGAGTGAGCATGCCTGAGTCCAGGCCTGGGGAGGAGATTTGCAGCTCCTCTACCTTGCTCCTCATCAGCCTGCGTATTCTGCTTGCAAAGGTGGCAGTCTCAGCGTCCATGAACCCCACAAAGCCATCGTCACTTGGCTCCAATGAAGACATTTGTGCCTCCACAGCCTGCAGGCATTGCCACATGGCCATCACACAGCAGAAACGATCCAGACATCACTGGTCTGGTATCATTTGTGGTGCCCAGATGGTGTGGTTTACATGTGAACATGTGCCAGAACTTCAAAGCAGCATGTGGAGTTGTAGTGAGCACAGATCTGCTGTGAGGACTCAAGCATGCTGACAATGAACCTTAAGGCCAATGTTTGGAGAAAAGAGCTGGCCCCTGGGCTGTCAACTGCATTATCTGGTCAGCACAACCCAATCAGGCATGTCTGTTGAGTCATTGATGTGAGTTAATCTGTGATTCACTAACACAACATGAGTCACTGATGTTTGCAGGGCTGGGGCACACCTCACATCGGGTAGAAGGGACATCTGTGCCATCGGGTTGCAGAGCAGCAGCTGCTCGGCACCAGACTACTAGACTCTCCATGTCCTGCCAGTTGTGTGGGGATGCCAAAGGCCCAGCAACATTTGCTTCCTCAAGCCGCTCCTCCATTGCATTTGCTAGCCTACATTTAACGACATGGCATGGAAGGAGAGAAGTGTTTTACATCCTGTGGCCAGCCTCAAGTCTGATGAATGTGCCACGGTATGTGAACCCTGACAAACTGATGAATGTACCAGTTGGGCACATTTGTCTGCAGGTAACAGTGCTAAATTGCCCCCAAACAATTCAGGCCCTCAAGGCATAGCAGAGCAGCAACACATGGCCTCCATGCAAACAGGATAAGACATGCAACAAACAAACAGCATACAAAGTGCTGCTGATGCTGTGCTGTCCCTTGTTGAAGAATGACAAAATTGTGGCAAGTGCTGTGCAGAGCCAGCATTGCTAGGCGTGAGAGCACCTAAGAGATTACAGCTTGATGGGTGCACAAACATTGGTGACAAAAGAGGCGGGTCTGAATGCTACACGCACTAGACAAGACAGATTGGTGACAACACAAAACTAGTGTCATGCATGTAAGCAAGTTCCATGTGTGGGGGGGGGGGGCAGGGCAGATCAGGCACTAGCTTCACTGCTCAAGTGGATGCAGTAGCTGAACATTGTGATGTACTTACTGGGTGAGACGTGCATCAACACTCATGACCTGATCATTTGCCTCATCTAGCAAGCAGCAGATTTTGCTGTGCCGTTCAAGCATGTCTCCTGGCACCTGCAGCAGCATCATACCTGTCTTCAGGCATTGACTGCACAGACTGTGCATGCAACACAACTTGGGCCAGTCACATCTGCAAGCAAAGCTTGACCTGCCACTCCAACATGTCACTAGCCCAAAATGGGCTGTGCCAGAGCAGGGCGGCACAGAACAGCAGCCAGGCTTATCTGAGCCTGTGACTAAGCAGCCAACACTCTCAAGAGCCAGCATCGATGCTTGCCTGCTCTTCACAGATACGGCAAACAACCATGATCTTGGGGGACGCCTTGGGTGAGCATGGCGTGGACATATCTCCAGTGGCTCGGCTTGTACTGGCATCAGAGCCACTGTCCTGCCGGGAAATGCGCAGTGGCTTGCAGTGGGACAGTCTCAAGCTCCAGGAGCTGTTACCCTGCTGCTCCCACATGGCCTGGCTGGTACACCCAGATGTGGGTGTACCAGGCTGCATGGACTCCTCTACAGACTCCAGCCCAGCCCCAGGGCCCTGTTGACCCTGCCAGAAGCTGATCCCAGGGGATGGATGCTCATCAGAGACATGATGTAACTTGCTGTGCTGCACTGCAGACTCAGCTGCTTTGACAACAGCATGGTTGGCATTTGGGAATGTGGCTGACTTGGCTGGCGGGCCTCGCCGGGAGACAGACTTGACAGTTTGTAGACGAGGGGACGGCGGCTGGACAGACCCTGAGCCCTCCTCTGGGTGAGGGCGGGTGTGCACGGGGGTGAGGGCCAGGGGGGCCGTGGCTATGGGACTTGCTGGGCTCTGGGACCCATTGTCTGTCCTCCTGCATCAGCGAAATTACAAGGATTTGATTATTGAAGGAAACATCTAGCTCAATCTCAGACAGACCTGGCACTCTGTGTGCTCGTTGCTGATGTGTGCCACTACAAGTCTCCAGACACGTACACAACCATGGCGATTGAGACTGGACTTGTGCAGAAATGGGTGAGGTGCTTACTCCTCATCAGTGAAAGATGCACTGCTGATTTCCTGGCTAGTCGGAGTTGAGTCCTGATGAGCAATGCGTCTGGTTGTCCGCAACCTGCGCTGAAGTTGCTTCAGACCAGCCAAAATACCTGCACACAGGCAGTGCGCACTTCAACACAGCTTGTCATCCACAGACATGGAAACTCTTTCTTGTGGGTGCCCCATGACATTGCAAGCAGCTGAGCGTCACAACAGAAACAGCATGTCCATGCATGTAAACTTCTGCCGCAGCTAGCTGCACTCAACACAATCAAAGCACCTGCTTACCTTTTCTACCTTTGGCGGGGGTGGCAAAGCGGGGCGTGCTTGGCTCAGAAAGGGCTTCCTGACTCATTTCTGAAGCCACGCTTGGACTGGCCACCTGCAGAGGACAGTGCACAGCTGTGAGTTGCAAGATCTACAAGGCTTGCAGTTACACCATTTTCATGCTTTGCCATTACTTCTTCCTTGCATTTACACTGACTGACTAACCAAGACCCAAAAGGACAGCATTTGCATCCTGCATCCATGCTTGCTAGTGATGCAAAGAGCACAGATGTGGTGCGACCTTGCCAAAACACGCAAGATGTGTTGATCTGAATAGACTAGTTGTGCACAGTTGCATGACTTCAAGACAGACCTGATCAAGCTCTGCCTCCAAAGCTGTGACCACACTTCTGCCTAGCGGTGACCGCTTGAGAGAGTTAGCCCTAGGCGCCACATTCAGTCCCTGTGTGACTGATCCAGTGTCTGAGCCACTGCTGGTTGCCTCTGAAGAAATCTGAGATGGTGACTCAGCCAGAGTGGACAAAACGGGCTTGTGGACCACATGACCATCCAGATCAAGAGCATGCATCATGTCCCGCAAGGACCTGCATACAACCCAAAGGAGGTCCTGATCTGACAGACAAGCAAATCAAGCTGTGCTGGACTGTAACACATCTAGGTATTGCAGGTACAACCATTGGTTAAAAGAACAACAAAAGTACAGTACATAAACTAATCTTAGACGGGGTGATTTTGCCAAAGATTTGGTAGGGTGCCAGGGACATTTGCATGGTCTACGTGTTGGTGTTTTCAGAGCAAAATTGATACCTTGTAGGCAAGGTGGTTGCACGTGCTATGGGGGAGCGTGGGCTCCCCAGCTTCTTGTGCACACCCCCATACGACCTCTGACTGGTGAAGGGAAAGCCTGATAAGCGTCGCTGCTTCTGGTGTGTCCTGTTGCGCGGCTGAGTACCATACATTGCCGCGTTGTTTGACGCTGGTGATGGCTCCTCTGCAATAATGATACATTCTTGTTCCAGCAGTGCCTTGGCATGCATGTGACTGCGCATACACAAATTTAGGGGCACGAGTGCAGTTCAGGAACAAAATGACAGTGCTCACCTGACAGCACAAGCCTGCTGCAGCGTGTGAGTATGAACAGCAGGCGAGACACATGAGACTTGTGACTGCTGAGCTTGCATGTCTTCCTCATTTCCTGAAACGCAAAGCACCGGGTGAGCATGATCACACAGCGATGAAGGTGAGACAAGCTGCAACATGTGACACCAGGATTGCTCAACAGCAGCAAGCAGAAGCCGCTCAAGAAACAGGTCTGATCCCTTCAGCAGCAAGCTTGCCTCTAGTTCATCCACAATGTCCTGAATGCTGTACTTGAAGACCGGCACATCCTCCTCCATACATTTGTTGGCGATGTGCAGTACACTGCAGCATGAGCCAATCATTGTTGTATGTGATAATGCAGGTGATCCAGCTTGCTATCTGGTGTGCAAGCTATTTCCCACTATTGTCCAGCAGCGTGATGAAAAGTGCTCTTGCAGAAGACTGTTGTTGCACACAAGTGGCTCATCAATTTGTCCATTCATGAATGCTGTCCTGCCTTTACCTGGACAGAATGCCATCATCAGCAAGTCCAGGCTGTCCCGCCTCGGCCAACAGCTGGTTGGCCACCTCGCATCTGAAGCTATGCAGGTCAGCATCAACCTGCAAAGACCAGACACATGACGCTCGTCGCTCTGCAAGACAGCACAATTTGGAAGGCCAGGGAGCAACTCACCTGCGCTTTTGCAGTCTCAAATGACCTCTGAGGGCGAATGCGTACAGGAGCAGCACCAAATTGTGGTGGCGATGTGATCTCTGTTATGTCTCGCACCTGTGCAGCAAGCACCTGGTGTCAGCCAAGGCAACCTGGAGCACATTTTGCCAAACACTGGCCTGAGATTCACAAGGCATGCCCTCACCGGAACAAGGGAAGTTGAGCCCATCAAGCTCTTCACATCCAAATTTCTCAAGAGTGAAGGCAGCTGCAACGGCAAGATACACAATTTGTCAGCCTTTGCCTCATGAAATGCAGCAAACTGCAAGCCAGCTTGGTAATACAGCTGTGCAGTACACCTTGCCAAGATCAGCAACGCCGTGAGGCCTGCTCAGGGTGGATACTTGATGAGACAGAGGCGTCTCTGGTGTGGAAACCTGTAATTACGTCCGTGTGTCAAGGCTGTGTGTATCTGGCTATGCAGGCAGCCATGCAGAAAGTAAGCCTTACATTTGAAGCACCGCTGTGTTCACTCGCAGTCTTGGAGGAGGCACCAGTAGCTGTGCGCACACGGCTCTTCCATTCGACACTTGGCTTTGCAGTGTTGCTTATGGTGTCCTTGGGAGTCAACAAGCAACCTAGCAAACGTTCTGTTTCTGCAGAGATGCCTGAGGCCAGGGGTGACTTGTGTACACTGCCAGGAGACTGCTCTTGCGAGGCCATGTCAGCTTCAGCGTCTCTACTGATGCGTAAGATGGGCGGCTGTAGAGCGGGTCACAGCTGAGAGACTTCAGCTGAGAGTCGTATCAGTTTTCAGGGCAGCTTCCACCTCAGTGTGACATGCACAATTCACTGCAGGCGAACGTCTATTGAGGGAAGATCCGTTCCCTCAACACGCGGAGAAATGCAAAACCTGTCGCAGCTCAAGTGTGCCTGCTACGGCACCTATGCAGTGGTTTTTGACCCAGTGATCAGCTTATGGAGCCCAGTTGCTTTACACTAGAGGAAGATAAATTGTACACGCAGGATATCACACGCATAGCGGGCATGCTTGTTCGGAAGCTTTAGAATCTTTGAACGAAATTGGGAAGTCACAGCTTGCAAGCTCAGATTTGGACGAAATCCGCACGGCAAGAGCATTCATCAAGCGAAACATTTGGTCAAGCGTTGAACACAAATACTGGATTGACCTCAGCACGACCTTTTAGGTGAGGCAGCGGAAAGAGTGCTTGAGGGGCACAGATCATAGTCAGGCCTTCCAGAAGCTTGCGCCAACAACACATAGGTGAGTAGGTGCTGTCACATGTCGATGATTTCCAAGTGTCGTCACACAATGTGTGCAGTTTCTCTTTGTCATGTCAGCAGGCCAAGTGATCTGCTTCTTCACATCCAGGTTCTAATGGCGGGTGTCCCTCCCACGGTGCGTTTCCCCATGAAGATTCCCCATCAAGACACGGACTAGCTTCACTTTACTATGTGTGCAGTATTTCTGACATTGACCCAACGCAGGGACCCAAGTCTGCAGAAGATATAGAAAAGGAACAGGAGGCCAAACTCAAAGCAAAGTATGGAAACATGGTTGCAAAGAAGAAGCTCATGCCCAAGGTGACTTGGGTTCCTAGACACCAGTGCTCACATGAAATGAGGCATGCTCATTGTTGGCTAACAAAAGGAATTTGGTGCGCTGTAGGATCATAAGTTTTTCGACTCTGCTGACTGGGCACTTTCAAAGCAAGGTGTGAAGACAGAAAACAAGCAAGATGCAGGCTTTGGCTTGGAGCCTAAGCTTGAGCCAACAGCAGTAAGACCAAGAAGGACATCTCATCTCGGAGAAGACGACCCTTGAGCAAGTGCAGAGA
>JAABUK010004910.1_pt1 | contig 21331 bp, 1 predicted proteins | sample 5559141 | NCBI WGS metagenome assembly JAABUK01 (sample SAMN10711869, study PRJNA513367) | rock metagenome | isolation source: Antarctica rocks | place: Antarctica: Victoria Land, Pudding Butte nord | collected 2016-01-03
AAGAAGTGTAAATAATAACAATAATAATAATATTAATAATAATATCGTGAGTGCTTATGATTAATTAAAATAAATGAAAAATGAAATTAATAATTAATAATAATTGATTATAATTACTTCTATTATCTCTATTAATTAAGTCTCTTTTACTTATTTATTTAATCATAATTAATACGAGTATTATAATAAGTAAGTATTTATAATTAATTATATTAATAGAAAGAGAGAGTGTATATTTATAATTGCTTATAATTAATTAAACATGCTTATCTTTATTAATTTCTCTCTTAAATCTATATTATTTTTGATTATATTTATATTTGCGAGTATTATAAAATAAGTATAATTACTTACAATTAATCATGCACATTTATAAAGATCAGTATTAAATTACCGTCTTTATTACTAATCTCTATTATTATATGAAGTTGTAATACATGTGAATAAGAGTATTTATAATCAATTATTAATGTTTATAATTAATTAGAGTTATTCTTATTAAGCTCATTATTATCACGCGCTTTTTAGTTATTATTATTATTAGTTAGATTGATAAATAGATCTCTATATAAATAATTATATTTAATAATAATTGATTATAATTTAATACTTCTAGCGCTCTCTTTCTCGCTCGCGTTATTATTCTCTATTGTGTCGCGTGAGTAATTATAATTATTTATAATTGGAATTCATTAATTATAATTTAGTATTAACTATAATAATACTATAGTTGAGTAAGTTAAAGAAAGAATAAATAACTGATTATGATTATTTATAAATGATTAATAATGTTATTATGATATAATATATTATTAATTAGATTTAAATTAAGAAGAAGAAGAAAGATCTTAAGTGATTACTTATAATTGCTTATAATTAATATATAAAACTAACATGTTTTAATGTCTTTATTAATATGAAAGATTTTATCTATTATTATTAATAAATTTTATTTATGATTGATTATAATTATATTTAATTAAATTTTAGTTGAGAGCTTAAGAAGATTTGTGAAAGAACGAATATATAAGTTTACTCTTTATTTATAATTGTAGATGATTGATTATAATAATAGCTTCTTTAATAAGAAAGAAGAAGAAGAGAAAGAAGAAGAATGATGATGATAATGATAATAATAATGATTGATTATTATTAATTATAACTGATTATTCTATATAAGCTCTGATGAGATGATGTGCTGCGACTCTATTATATATTAATTAATTATGATTAATATTATTTATGTGTGCTACTACTTTTCTTAATGAATTAATTATCAAGATTAATTAATTATAATTAATTAATCTTAAATCTTATCTTTCTTAATATCTTATAACTTTGATTTTATTTTATTTTTAAACTTTTTTCTTTATTTTTATATTTTCTTTTTTCTTATATTTCTTTATAATGTTTAATGAATATAATAAATATATTGTTTATTCACATGAAAAATGTAAAGAATTAGAGATTTCTTATTTATAATAATCTTTTTTAGATAAACTCACAATCGCTTTATATATGCGAACATATAAATATTGTGATATATGATTGATTATGATTAATTATAATTACTTATAATTACTTACTCTTTTAGATATAATTTCTTAAAACTTATAATATATCAAATCTATAATAATATATCAAATTAATATATTAAATAGATATTACTAAGTCTGATTACTTTAAAAATTTAAATCGACTATTAATTACTGTTCGAGAAGAAAAATCTGAAGAAATATGATAGTAGATATAATATCTTATAATTAATTATAATTACTAATAATTTTTTAGAGTTATTATAATATTTTATAATAATGAGATAATATTAAATTAAGAATCTGAGCTCTTTAAAATTGAAGAATATATCTTTAAAAGAGATTATTTATTCGTGATTAATTATACTTAACTATTATTTATTAATTCTAACACACTTTTTTTAATTAAGAACTTATTTTGAAATATTAATTATAATATAATCTTAAACTCAGTTAAATTATTAAAAGAAATTAAATAGTTATAAATATATATAATTAATTATGAAATCTAATAATTCTTATATAGATTATTGCAAAATAAAATTATTAGAATATAATAAGAATCTTCATTATCTTATTAGATAATATGCTAAGAAAAGAAAGATTTATTACTTTTAATCTATCGAAACTTTAAATGAACTTAATCTTAATAAAATATTCACAACTAATTATAATTAATTATCTTTAATCATGTCTAATTATATTCTCTTTTATTCACTTAATTTTGTTTGTTATTTATCTAGTTTAATTTACTTTTCTTATAACTTAAGTTTCTTCTCTTTAAGTTTTAAAGTCTTTTCTTGAACGCGATTTGTTTTCTCTTTTTAAATAATTATTTGTAATTATTTTATTAGATTCTCTTAATCTTTTAATTACTTATAATCAATTATAATTAATTATATATCACTTCTTATATACTTTATACTTATAAAACTTTAACTTTGTAAAATATCTAATAAATTAATATTTACAAATATTCATAATAATTTAGTAGATATAAGAATATTCTATTAAGATTCTTGATATTATAGATGTTTAAGTGAACTAAGATTGCGATATTCAAGACTTACATCTATTAATATATTACGTTAGTATATAAAATCATTAAAATTATAAGCTTAAGTATTATGAAATATTAGAATCACTTATAATCAATTATAATTAATTATCAATAATCAATAATACTTACTTCTTAATTATTGTTATTAATAAATATTCTTAATCACTCTGATATGATTTTTGATGTGTAGATTCAATAATATTAAAGTTTTTATCAGCTATATTTTAGAATTTCGCGTTTATCCATAATTAATAATAAACAAGTTCTGAAAGAATTTATAAGATCTTTTTATATTATATTTAAGCTCGAGTAAGAGAATTATTAAGAAATATATCAAATTATTTATTTATTACTTGTTAAGTATTAAGTTTTAATAGTCGTCATATCTTATTTTATAAAGAATAATCTGCAAATTTTACTATAATTTCTTAATAGAAATAAACTAAACAATAGATGAAGATAAATTCAATATAATTTTATTATAATTGAGAGTGATTAAAATTATAATTTATAAAGTAGAGTTCGAGATTTAGAATAATTAATCATGATTATATTAGAAATTATTAAGACTAGCTATAGTAAGATTCAGATATTAGAGGGTTGTGAATAGAAATCACTGTTCTTACAAAAGATGAGTCAAAGATAGATTGCAATTAATAATATGAGTTGACTACGAAAGAAGAACAAGATTATGAAATTATAAGATAAACAATTATTTATATAATCATTATTAATAATCCGTGTATAATGCTTTTAAGTGCTCTTCTCGAGCACTCTTAAGCACTTATTTCTAAGTACTTTTCTCAAGCACTTTTAAGCACTTCTTTTGACATTTATCTTTAATTATTCTAGTTAGATGTATCTTTCTAAATCGAGTCTTTGTAATTCTGAGAGATGTTTATCTGCGAGATCTATTATCTTAGCTATCTATTAAACTTTAGCAGTTAGAGTTAAGTTCGTCAGCGGCTAATCTATAACTATAATATTATATTCTCTCGAATTAGCTTAATCTCTTAAGTTATTTAAACTTATCTTTATAATTTATATAATTTCTATTTTCTTCTTTCTTTATTATATCTTAATATTATATCAGTAAATCTTTCTCTTATAAATAATGTTAAGTTCAGGCGGAAAAGATAACTTTATTAAAGATGCTGATTATAATTATATATTTTATCTGCGTTAAATAGAATTATCTTTATATATTTTTTAAGAATATCTTGAAGTGTTTAAAGTATACTTATTATGATGTTTATTATAATAATAACTTCTTAGAAATTAACTTTTAGAGATTGCGGTAGAAAGAGTTGCGTTTAAAGACTGCGCGGAAGATAACTCTTCTGCATCTTTAATAAAATACTGCGGAGATAATAAGTTTAAACTCTTATATTAAGTCTCTTCGAATGACTTAAAGCAAGATAATTACTTAGAAGATTAAGTTTCTAAAAGAGCTTAATTAAAAAGAAAGATATTTAGGAGAGAAAGAGTTGTTAATTAATGCGGAATTGCACGTTATTTTTAATAAAGAGTAACTAACTGCTTTCTTTAATTCTTCTTATATTAAGAATTTCGGCGGTAATAATTCTTAAGAATCGCGGGACTGAGATTTATTTTTAATTCTTATATATTTTCTAACGTGTTATATTCTGATCATTTTATTAAATAATAAATTTTATCTTTAATCTCTTAATTATCGAGCACTTTTTTCATCTTATATTTCTAATCTTGATTATTTAGTTAAATCGAAGTCTATTTAACATTTTTTAATACAGATTTTAGAAGAGAAATATTAAATATAAAGTGAATTCTTATAATGTTTAGAAGTTTGAGTTTATAAATTAATTTATCTAAGACTTTTTAAATTGAATAGAAATTAAGTTTCATGTGATTTAATTTTATGTTAAATCTTTTGATTTTGATATTTTGATGAAATAAATATACTGGATTTTCTTTTTTGAAATTTGATTCATCAATTCTCTTAAAGTTATAATATATATCAGACTTTTAACTGATAAATTTAAGATCTTTTATTAATTCTTAATATAGATTAGTTAATAGTTATATATTAATAACTGATTTTTATATAAGTTATTTCATTTCTCTTAATTATTTATATAAAGTTAGTTCTCATCTGTAATTAATATAAAAGAATAACACTTCAGTTGCTGTTGAGACATTATTATATGCGAATTATATTAGTGATAAGAGTATTATTCAGTTATTCTGATGATAATTTATATAATATTGTAGATATTGTTTCAATATTTAATTGATTCTTTTAGTTTGTTTATTTATTTGCGGGTGATAAGTTGTAAATAACTTATATTTAATTTCGAGTTGATCTATTAATAACTTTTAGAATTTGAAAGTGAATAGTTTATTTTAATTAAAGATGATCTCTGCTGATATATCATGATTTGCGAATATTATTCATAAAAATGTGTAGATTAAGTCTTCGACGTTCAATACTTTTATATAGTTGATGAAGTAAACATATTTTGTTAATCTATTAATGATGATTAAAATATTATTGTAATCGACTTTAATTATTAAGTTTTTAGATAATAATAGCTTGATAATAAAGTTTAATATAATGAATTTCCATACTTTCTTAAATTATTTTGAAGATTATATTTCCTCGTGCTCTTTGCGAGAACGCAGAGTCTGACTGATGAACTGATCATAATTAGTGGGATGATGAGCTCACATCTTCACGCGGTATTCAGCGTAACTAATCGCTCTGCGGTAAAATCAAGATAAGCTTAAAAACAAAATTAGAGAGTGGAGACTATAAAAAGTTATCTTTATAAACGCACAAAATAAATAAATATATAATAAACAAATAGATATAAAAGTCTATAAGAAAATTATCTATTTATAAGAGAAATTATAATTATGCGATCATATAAAAATCGATCTTTTTATTATAAAAATAGTCGCTTTCTCTATCTAATCTTATAATGCGGGTTATACGAGAAGAAGTGAAAGATTTCGATAGAAATATATAAATAATAGAAGATTAAATCTAATTGCGAAGAGATTCTACTGAATAAAATAACTATTCTTTATTTTCTGCGATATGAAAATGAGTTAAAGAAGAGTTTAAGTTACAGATTCTTATAAGAACGTTATTAACTTTTAAGTTATATTATAGAAAGCTTCATTCTTATTATAAAGATTATAATTCGCATAAAATAATAATGATGAGTTATAAAAGATAGTAGCTAAATATTAACTATTCCGTTTATTATATAATAAGAAATATTATATAGTAGATAAGAACACTCTTAGATCTTAACAATGATTTATAATGAGCTGCGGTAAACTTTAATCTTTAACGCAGAATATTAAAACTAAAGTATCACGAGTGCAGATATTATAAGTTGTTCTTAAACAGATTTCCGAGCGTGATATGAAGAGGAGTTTTAAATTCTCAGGCGGAATAAGAAGAAACTGTTGAGATTTATAAGAAGATATTAGAACTTAATACTGAAATCTGAAAGAGATTACGCGATATAGAATGAAAATCAATTACCGAAAACACAAAGCACTAATAGATTTTATTCCTCAAAGGATTCTCTATTATATAAACACACAGAATTCCTCATTAGTTATAGACTAGATAGAAGTAAGAATAATCAACAATATTTTCTCGTATAATTTATATTAGAAGTACTTAATTTTTTAATAAATATCGCAGTTAATAATTCACTGTCAAATTGCTTTATTTATTTCTGAAAAATAATAGAATCTAAAAATGCATTTCAGAATCTTCTTTATTTCTTGATATTTATAAGATGTTTTCTTATAATATTATTAAATAATAGTTTTCTTTACTTTATTTATAATATATATTAGTTCTTTATATAAGATCAGCTCGCTATCTTGTTTTTAAAAAACTAAATATTTTTCGGAATTCTTTTAAATTTCGCGGGATAAATGATTGTTTAAATATAATTTAATAATTTAATCTTTCTAATTTTAATTAGAGATCTGAAATATTAAAGCAATTATAATGTGATTATATATTATAAATTCGTTCTTATTCTCGCGTAAAACTGATTATAGAGCGGATTTAATATCTCGAGCGTGATCTGCTTAATAACTTAAAGTATTAGCTTTAATATTATTATTTTCTTTTTAATAGAAAATTTTAAAGTTATAAATTGATAACAGTTCAGATTATTATATTTAATATCTGTTTAATATCTTAATAGTAATGAAGTATAATAGATTTTTATAATTTATATATACTTTTATAGAATACTTAAATCTCTTTAAGTATACTTATTATTCGCTAAACGCGGTAACTATAACTAGAAGTTTCTTATTATAAATCTTATAATTAAGTTTTATTAAAATCATTTTTCTGAAATAGAAGATAATGAGTCTTAATTATTCTTCATTATTAGATTAACTTATGTATATACTAATGATATAGTCTGATATATTTATCTTGAGCACGATTTATCTCTCAGAATTAAATATTGCGAGAATGAGAACTGTTATGAATTTCTATTTTAACTTCTGAAACAAAGACTTTACTTCTATTTCTTAGATAAAGAATACTTTCTTTTAAGTTATTTGTGTTAATAAGGCGATCATTTTTAAGTAATCTATAATAAATCTTTGATAGAAGTTAGTGAATTTAAGAAATGATTATAATTTCTTTATCAATATAAATTATAATTATTTTAGTATGATTATTATCTTGAATTTGTTTATCTGAATTCTTATGATTATTAAAATGAATTTAAGAAACTTAACACTTTATTTATGAAACTCGCACTTCTCAATCTTTATTAATAGATTTTTTGTTTAAAGAATGTGAAGTATCTTTTAAATATGTTTAATATATTATTTCTTAATTTCCGAGTATATAAGAATATCGTTTAAGTAAATAATATAGAACTGATTAAGATATTCTCTCAGAACATTATTTATCAGAGATTGAAAGGAGATAAAAACATTTATTAATTTAAAAAATATGATTAGATACTCATAATAATTATAACGAGTTCAGAATGCAGTTTTTTATTTCTCTTTCTTCTTTATTCTTATTAAATTATACGCTCCTTATAAATTGAGCGTAATAAATCACTTTATCTTATAAATATGATTATATAGTTCTGAGATCAATAATAATATATATCGATTTTTTATTATGATGTTATTTAGTTGTCGATAGTTAATATATAGACGCATTTTATTATTAGATTTTAAAATGAATAGAATTAAGTATTCTGTAGATAAAGTTAAAGATTAAATAAATTTCTTCTTCTGATTCTTATTAAGATATTTTTGTAGAATCTTAAGTTCTTTCTTAAAAAGAGAATAAATAGATTTGTAGATAAATTTCTTATTAGATTTCAAAGAAATCTCGTGATTTTAGAATTAATGCTCAGATAACGCTAATGCGCTTTTATTCTTAATAAATAAATGTTTAAATTCATTATATTTAAATAAATACTCAGAAAAACTTTCTATTGTCTCTATTAAATATCTGTTGTTAGATTTTACTTATATTGCTTTTATGAACGATATTATAATTATATTTATTTTATAATCATAATTAAGAAAGCTGATAATCCGTTATTTTCAATTAATTATTAAGTCATGAGCTTTCAGTTATGAAATGCTCAAAATAATATCATACTTGATTTTTATAATATTCAATATTACTTATTTCGTGTGTTATTAAATATCTAGTTTTAGTGAATAAGTTTCTACTTTAACTTACTCTTAATCTTGTTTAATAGAACTCTCATCTATTAATATTAATCAATAGAGTTTATCTTTTTCTTATATAAGCAGGCGGGATCAAATTATATATATTAAAGAGATGTAGTTTTTAGTGACTTTGAAATCGATTATAATTTTAATCTAATATTATTCTACTTAAGTTTATATAATTAGATATCGTGCGTAACTAATATTAATTGTTGTTATTTTCTGAAATCTAAAAGTAGATTCTTTATTATATCTCGAATTTAAAGAGTCTTCTTGTTTTTTAACTCTTCTAATCTGAAGTTTCTGAAATGAGTATATTCTTCTTTCGCGAAGTGATATTCTGATTTATCGCATGAAAAGTATGCGTATAACTTATAAGAAATGCGATATTCTTTATCGCAGATTGTTACAACCCTGTTTCTGCGCTGTCTGTGTGAGCTGCGGTAGCGCTAGGCCCAATGGGGTGCTAAGGCTTTAGAAGTGCTCTGATAATGCTGATATCTTGTGTTAAAACTTACTTTTGCGTTAAGATACAGCCGCATTCGATCTTAGAGCTTAAATAAAGACTTAGCGCGATCGCGCTTTTCTTTATTTCTATTCTCCGCCCTCACTTAGATTAATATCAATAACTTAATCATCACACAGTTATATTTAGCCTAATTAAGCTATTTCTAACTCTTCAGTTATTCTAGTTATAGCGCCTATTACCTACTATAACATTTAATGAACATGTTGATGAACGCTTTACTGCGCTTATTAACTTTCTATTATCTTGAATTTTGCGTGATTTTCCTGTAAATTCAATCGTATTAATAGTCTATAAGACATATTATCTTAAATAGACTTCATTTTCGAATTCAGCTTGATTTTCGAGCTAAATTCGATCCTGTTAACTCTTTATAAGACGCATTAATCTCCGCAGGATTCTGTTAATACTTTATAAGACGCACTAATCTCCGCAGAATTCTATTAATAATCTACAAGCTATACTAACTTCTACAACTTTTACTCTATAGATTCTCTGCTTTTAATAGATTACAGCTTACAATTACTAATAGCTTATCTCATTCTTTAAGTATTCAATACTTAAGTCTTATTTTCATCTTATTCTTTAAATACTTAACACTCATTCTATTATTCTCTAAATACTTAACACTCATTCTATTATTTCTTGAGTACTTAACACTTATTCTATCTCATATTTTAAATACTCAACATTCTATTTCCTTTCTATCTTCTTTATAATTACTAGTGATCGCTAAACTATTTAAGTAAATTAGAGATAAGAGAAGAGATATTATAATCATCTTTTAAGTTCAATTAGTCTTATTAAATTAATATAAGCTGAGTAAATCTATAAAATGAATTAGTTCGATTCATTCTTATTAGTTATTAATTAGATGTTGTAAGCATAAATTCTATAAAGCTTAAATAAAGAGAGAGAGAGATTCTATTATAAAAAAATATATTAAAAAGAATATCTTTTTAAAGATTTAAGAGACGATAGTAAAGACTCTTAAGAAGACTTAAATTATATTTATTATAAATTAAATAACATTATTAATTATAATAAAGTTTATAATAATACTGAATCAAAATATAAAGAGTTATATAAAGATTATAAGAGTTATTATAATTGATTTTAATATAAGATAGAATTCTTCATTATTAAGTTGATTCTTATTAGTAAATAGATTAAGAAATAGAGTTTTAATACTGAAATTATCGGAAATCTATCTATTTAAGTCAATCTCTTATTAAGATATTAAATCGACTCAAATATTTTATTAACGCATTACTAATATTATACTGATCTATAAAGATTAAGAGTAAAAGCTTATACTATTATTTTCTCGTTATCTTAATAATGAAATAGCTCATATATAATATGCTATTCTATTAATTATCGAAAAGAAGTATCTAGCTTTATCATCTGCTTAATAAAGAAGAGTTATCAGACGCGATTTTATAAGTATTAATGCAGAACTTCGCTCTAATATAAATCAGAAGTGTTTTCAATGAAATTAAGAATGATCTTCTGCAGAATATATTAATGAGAAGATTAGTAAGCTGTAAATCGCAGATATGAAAATAAAGAAGAATCTAATTCAAAGAGTTTATAAGAGCTTTTAGATAACGCTAGAGCTATAAAATATACTTACTAAGAAAAGTTAAAAGAGTTTACAGAACTTTTAAGATCATCTATAAAAGATATAGAATATTCAGTGACGTCTTTATAAATAAAGAATTAAATCGAATCAATTAATATATAAATATTCTCGATTTCATTTAATAAAGATCTTAAAATCAACTTATAAAAAGATATTATATATTAAGTTAATATTTACGATATTAAGCAGATTTTCTTTTAAGTCTTTTACACTCGCAGAGAAGTATTTTAATATCGATTCTTTTTATTCTTATAAGAAATGTACTGCTTAAGATCTGAAGATTAATTATTAGATAATCAATTGTTTATTAAAGAAGAAGAAGAAGAAAGTCTTTATAATTAATAAGAAAGTTTCTTTAGAAGAGAAGCTTAATAAGAATTATTACCGCATATAATAGAAGTATTTAGCTCTTCAGAATGCTCTTAATAAATTAAGTAATAATAAATTAAGCTTTATAAAGAAGAAAGAGATTATAATCAATTTTAGTGTTACTTATTAAGAATATAAAGAGTTATTTCTATTAAATAATCAGCTTTATAATTATTTGAGAGCTTTCAATATTTATACTGCTAAGACTACTTCTTCTATATAATTCTCAATTATCATCAATCTCACAGCGCAGTTAAAAGAGAAATATCTAAAGAATATATTTAATTATATTGAAATCCGCGTTAATGCATATTAAGCTATTAATTTAGAGTCATTTACAATAATTATTAACTCTGATTTCAGTCGTTTAATTATTAATCGAAAGTTACTTACTCAGCTTTCTTATATATTTAAGATCATTAAATTATTAATTATTTAAGATATTAATGAATAATAGAGAATTAGTGAATTAATTACTTTTGTGTTTTATCTTTGAAGCATTTAAAATAAGCTGCTTAAGCTATAAATCTCAGTCTTAATATTTAATAATCTCAATACTAAACTACTTATTAGTACTGATTATATCAGAGTCTGAAATATAATACTTAATATCTCACGTTAACTTATTATATTTCATAAAAATAATAAAATCGATAAGTTAATGATTATAATATATATTTAAATAACACGTTAATTAAATATCAATCTTATTTTTCGCGCTATTAAGAAAGTGAAAATATCTGTAAACTTAATTAATTAAATATCAGTTTGTCTTAGATACTTAAATAAGGCAGATCTGCTATTTCTATCTTAAATATCTAAGATATTCGATAAAATAGTATTAACTTTGTAAACAGCTCTGATCTATTTTAATTAGAGCTCTATATCGCAGATAGTTTATTAAGATATTATTCTGAACACTATCGCATCTATTAATAAAGAAGAGTTTATCTATACTGTTTAAGCTATAATAGTACTGAATAGATTTCTAAGAAAAAGAAATAAATAAAGTGTGAATAAAAATGAATAATATATAAATCTTAATTAATTATAAGAGGCATATTATTCTCAGTATCGATATGATTTATTAGAGAGTATTATCACTTCTAATATATTCATCTTCACATATTAAGATGTTCATATTAATAAGCTATTACCGCTTAATTAATAAAAGAATCTTTAATAGCTTATTAAGCGTTTTTCTATACTCTTTAATAACATTTTAAAAATGACTCGTTAATTAAAAGAGGACTGATTACAAATTCAAGTATCTGAAGAGCTGAAACGCGCTCTAAAGTCGCGAATATTATATTGAAATGCTTCGAGAGCGAAATAAATTATTAATGAGACATTTAATAAGAATACCCGTCTGAGATGTATGATATCGATTAAGCATTTCCCGTATTTATTGTTTATCTTCGTTATATATAAATACACTCTCGAAGACGCAGTTAAAAAAGCTTAATCTATAATAAATTTACAATCTCTTAATAGCATTACAGAATCTGATGTATATTTATTATCTCTATAAAAGAACATTCTTACCGCTCTTATATATACTGATTAAATATCCTCAGTAAATTTTATTAACAGCTTTTATTAATACTTTATTCATTCTAAGAATTAATATAGAACAGTAATAATCTCTTATTAAGAGCTGAAGATCTTTTAGATAATAGTAGTAAATTCTATTTATCTAATTTAAACTAAAACTAATCTATATAGATCTTCTTATATGAATATTTAAACATCTATTAAATCAAATTTTCTATTTCTTACTTAATTTATTCTTCCTCTCTCTCTTTCTCTTCTCTTCTCTTCTCTCTCACTCTATAGAACTTTCTTCGTTGATTTAAATTGGTTAAGCAGCTTTGTATAGAGTATTATTCTAATAACTGCTCTGCATTCTTTCTTTTTTAAGAGAATTATTCTCAGATCTATTATACGAAGAGGGTTGATAAGTTTTATTCTTTTTATAATCTATTAAGAATATTTCAGTAGAATATGTTTTACTATTATATTATCTTGTGTGTACTTATATTAAGAGCTTTTAATTTCGGGCATCTTTCTTTTGTGCAGGAACTGATTGAAGTTAATTTTGCTCATATAAAGCTATGTAAGAAGTGTGCTCTTATATTTCTTAAGTTCTCAATATAATATTATTGAATTTTCGTTTGATTCTGAAAGAATTATTCTTGAATACTTCCTCTTTTAATTATTCTTTTATCTCTTTTTTTATTTTTATTCGTAAACTAAGCGGATTTCTTCGTATATTTTTCTTAACTTTTAAAACTTTATATACTTCTTTGATTTCTCTTATAATAGATCTGACAGGAAAGTCTCATTATCTAATCTTATTATATTCTGATTTTTTGAATTAAATTAAGTAAGTCACTTAGTTATATAATTTCTTGATATTACGTGAGTTATTATTATATAATCTCTTCTATCTACAGTTTATCTTATAATTCTAGTATATATATTGTTAATTTCTTTAATAGTTTTAAATACTTGAATTCTGATTATAATCTTAGCTATTAGATTTTTTGTATAAAGATTTAGAGATTGAATGTGTATCTTTATTTTTAAGATCTTTATTAAGATTGTTTTATATATTTCTGTGATTATATAAAGATATTTATCTTAAAGAGTTTATAATTTTTTATTTACTTCTTTATAATATTCTTTAATCTCTTTTAATACGTGTTAGATGCTTACTTTATATATAATAATTGAATGTATAATTATTTAATATACTTATTTTTCTACTTTTAAAAAGATGTCTTAGATAAATTCTATAATTATATAAAGAGCGTTAATTAGATAAATTGATTTTGCTTTAATTACTCGGAGATGAGATTACTATCTAAGTATAATATTTAGTTAAATGTTAAGAATTTATATATTATTCTTTAAATTAATTTCTTATTTCTTAAGCTTTAATTCTATCTTTATATTAAAATTTCTCTTTATATAATTAAAGTAGATTAGTTTATATTTATTCGAGCAGAATTTTAAGTCATATTTTCTTGCTCAGTCCGTGCATTTCTTATAAATTTTAGTGAGTACTTAATAATTTCTCTTCATACTTTTACTATATATTAAGATATTAATATTATTTATAAATTCTGTTACGCTTATATAAAGTCTGATATTATCACACTTTTCTAATAAATCAGTATTATAGAAGAGATATAGAATTGAGAATATTGATGAGTTTTGTGAGATTTCTACTGTAATTAGCGCTTTTAATAATATAAACTTATTAATCTTTATCTTTATACGATAGTTAGAGAGGAAATCTATTATTTATTATATAAGTAACTCTGAGATTTTTCTTTTTCTTAGATTATAAGTTAGTTATATATGTAAGATCTTGTTAAATATCTTTATCACGTTTAATAAGAGAAGACTTACGACTTTTTTATTTTCTCTCTCTCAGATTATATATATCTTCTTTATAATTTATTATAATACTATCTTTATTACTTTTAAAGAGCGTGCTTTATATTATAAGTCTGATAAAAGATTATATAATTCAGCGATATATTTTATTTAATTAAATATTATTATCTTTAAGATCTTTTCTAGCGTGTTTAATAATGTGATTGATTTATATACTAATAGATTTAAGTAGTCTTTCTTATTTAACTTCTTCAGCATTATCATACAGGCGCTTTTAAAGTGATCTGATTAGATTTCTTATATAAAACAGATCTGAAATAGTTTTTTAATTAGATTTAATTTTTCTTATATAAGAATTTAAATGATTCTGTTTAAGATTTCATTTGATTTAGAGATCTTATCTTTTCTTGTATAATTAATTACTTTTAAGATTTCTCTTTTCTCGATCTCTTTCTACTATAGAATTCTCTGAGAATATTTATATTCTTTAATATTTGTGAGATCTACTTTAGAGAGAGAAGAAAAGTAGATGTCACGCAGAAGCTTTACTTTACTCTCTACATCTTTCGCTTTATATATTTCTTATTTAAGAGTGGAAAAGAATACTTAAGTGATTTGTTTTTATAATTACTGTCTTACTCATTATATAATCTTTCAAATTTTCTATAATCTCTATACTATCTTCTATATTATATTTCTAAAGTCTTCTCTTTTTATTTTTAATAATATCTTCTCTTTTTAACTGCGCTGTTATATAAAGTTTCGTTATAAGAAGAGTGATGAATTCTTAATAAAGTTTCTGCGAACTTTTTTTATATTCTTTATTATCTTTTAACATTCTTTTATTCAAAATCTTTAATTATGTTAAGATTATCTTATTTATAATATTAAGTCTTTTATTATCGTGTATATGAGTTTTATTAATTTATACGTGAAATAATTAATCTCTTTTTTAATATTTAATATATAACTTTTAAGTGACTTTATATAATTATGAAGACTTTTAATAAAGACTTCTTAATTTATCTTTTTTTATATTCTGCGTCTTTTTAATAACTCTTTTCTAGATTAATTTAATTACTTAAATTTCGTGCTAATTAGAAGATGATTTAATAATTATTCTCTTTCTACTTTTATTTAATATTATATAAGTTGATTCTTCAATATTAATATTATAAAGATGAGATTTATAATTATCTATTTATATAAATCTTTTCTTTAATAATCTCTTATTATTATTTTTGAGAGAAGAATTAGTTTTAACTCTATTTCTTATATAATCTTTAGTAATATATCTGAGAGTTTGTGTTATAATAAGTATATTAGATCTAATTAGTTAAGATAATAAAGATTTAGATCGCTCAGTATAATATATTCTTCAGATATTTTAAATATTATATAAAGAGTGCTGAGAGACTTTATTTCTTTTAATTTCAAGTATTAACTTAAGAGATTATAGATATTGTGAATATTAATTATATAATTAGTGATTTATATTTCTTGAAGTTTTAATATAATTATAATAAGATCTTTTAAGTAATATATTTCTACTCATATGTTTATATAAATATACTTATTAATAAGCGTAAGAATTCTTAAATCTTTTTATCTTTAATCATTATTATAAAAGACGCTTTATCTTAAATTATATAAAGTATAATTAAATATATCTCTTTATAACTCTTAAATTGCGAGGATATTATACTTTTTAATCTTTAGATTTTAAAGCAGTTTTATCATTATCTTATTTCTAAATTTATTAATATTATATTATAGAATCTTAAGATTTTGTATAGAGATGTTTTCTAATATATAATATCTTTAAATATGAATTAATAACTTTCTTTAGTTAGAAGAAGTTGAATATCTTAACTTAATATAAAATTAATTTTTATATAATTCTTAAATTCTTATAAATAATCTTTTAAATAAGTTAATCTTCTTTTTTATAAGTCTTCTACTTAACTTCATTTTATCTTTAATTCAGAGTCACTTCTATTAACTTTTATTAATAGATTTGAGATTAATAAAGAGAAGAAAGAAGAGAGAATAAAAATGATCTCTTATTGATTTTAAGATTAAAAGTATTTTAATTTCTTATTATATATTTTCTTTATATAAGATTATTCTTTTTTCTTTTATAAGTAATTATAAGATTAAGCTTTATATCTCTTTAAGCAGTTGCTATATTATATAATTTTTCTCTTAAATTTTTTCTTGCATTTATTAATTTAATAATATTCTATATAATATACGCAGAATCATATCTTTTTACACGTATAAAGTAAGTATTCATATTTCTAATAACGAAAGTATTAACGTGATTAAAGAATTAGATTATATTATATAATCGTCTTAAACTCTATTTTATAAATAAGATCTTTTTAGATAATTTTATTTATTAGATCTAAATAAGAAAGTTTCAGAATTATATATATGATTATATTTATTTTCGCGTATCTTTTTATTTATCGCAGATTTTTAATTTTTAGATTTAAAATAAGTTTAATATTCTTATTCTCTAATTCTTATATAAATTACTTCTTTTCTTTCTCTTCTTATCTTATTTATACTGCTCGTATTAGTACTTTATATAATTTTATCTTAAATTATGCAAGTAAGCTCAGCGACTTTATTTATATTAAGTTTTATTTAAGCTTCGTATAATCTAAATTATCTTTCGCGTATAATGTAATTTCTCTCTTTAAAAGTTTCTTTACTATAATTATATAATATATATAAAATGTTCTCATTAATTTCTAATTAATTCGATCTATAATCTCTTTAATTAAGAGTTTATTAATTCTAATCTTCTCTTTCTTATTTAAGATTTAGATGATGATTTTTCTTATCTCTATTTTTAAAGAGAGTTAAGTTGTAGAAACTGATTTCTTTTTTAAAGTGCCGCGTGTTATTTCTGCGTATGAGATTAAGAGTTTTTCTTACTGACTTTGATTTTCTAGTCTGATAATAGATTTCTTAATTCTGCGTAATCTTATCTTTATTGAATTAGATAATTATTTAGACGGAGAATGATTTGCGCATTTTAACGCGTCTTTTAACGCGTCTTTTATCGCGTTTTCTGCGTATGAACAGATTTGCAGAATCGGTCAAATGAGAGCGCGCATCTCCTTTCACGAAACTGTCAGCTTTGCTTCTTCATACGAGTCTTCTCATCTCTGCGTTATCTGTCTGATAGTCTTGATACTTGCTGATTTCATTCTTTTATAGAGCGCCCCATATTTTGATTTCAGATCTTTTAGATACTACTTATAAAATTTAAGAATTCACTCACTTATAATTAAAGAGCTTTTAAACGTCTATTACATAATCTATTATAACAAATTATGAATGTCTATATTAATAACGTTAATATATTTATAAAAGAGAAATTTGAATAACATCTTTATAACTTAGATACTGTTTTTTTAATAACTTATTAATTTTAAATATATTTTTAAGATCTTAAAGATTTATCTAGACTTTTAGAAGCTAATCTCTTTAAGTAAGCTTATTAAAAGGCTTGATTACTTAATAAATAAGAAGAAGCTTAAGACTATAAAGTATTGAGATATTTCGTAAAACGATTATAATCTTGAGAGATTTATAAACTTTATTAAATAGCATCGATAATAGATATCTTTCTTTACTTAATATATTAAGAGTTTATAACAGCTTAAAATAACTATTTTTCGAGTTTCTTATTAAAATAAGAGATCTTTATTAGAGAAGATATAAAAGAGAAAGAATCGAAATTCTAAGATCTTAATAAAGTTATGAAAGAATAATCACACAATTATATTTAAAGATCTTAAAGACGTTTTTATAAAAACAGCTGAAATTCTACGTTATTTTGATTTAAAGAAGATATTATATATCTTTCTTAATATCTTAAAGAAGTTAGACTTTAAAGTGGCGATCTATTAACTTAATAGTAATGATTCTATAGATTCTCTAAAGTTATTGAGAACTCTTTTACAATCAATCATCTTTCTATTTAAATATTTAATATTAGTAGAGCGCAATTACTGATTAACAGATCTCGAATTAGTAAAACTAATCTGAAATGTTAAACATCTATAAATTTATATTAAGCAGATAAGAATTATTGTTTATATTAATTATCAAGCAAATCTTATAATTATAATAATTAGATTATTACATATTATATTATCTTTAAAGATGAATGCTTAACAGTAAGAATGAGTTGTTTTTCTGAGTTAGTATTGAGATAATATAACTATTATTTACAAGAAGAGACGCGATATAATAGTGCTTAATACTTTATTAAAACTCTTTATTAGACTTCATAATAATTAAGAATTATAGAATGAAAATCTTATCTTTATAAAGATTATATTACTCAGTCTAAAGAATATAGAGCTTACTCGTTTACGTTAAAAGATGAAAAAGAAATTTACTAAGCTATTTAATCAGTTTTAATAGCTGTCTTTATCCTCATTAAGAATACAGTATTTAATTAATTGTTTTTACATCTTATTTCATTAAAAAGATAATGTAAATCTGATTTGAATTAATAGAGAAGAGTAACTTCATATTATTATTTCTAAGAGCTTTCGAATAATTATATTATAAATTACGCACGATAATTAGCTTTATAATAGTTATATAAGATTATAAGAGACTCTTATAAATGTATAATAATTAAAAATGAATAGAAACAGTCTTTAATATATACGTTATTACAGTTATTATGAAATAAATAAGTCTTATTAAATAGACTTTATTCCGCTCTTATAATTATTGTCTGTGCTCTTAAGATTATTCTACTTACTTATTATAAATTTCATTATTAATCTATCTTTTAAGAATGATTATAATATAATTCTTATTATAATAAATAAACTGTTTAAAAGAGTTGCTTTTAAGATAGAAAAAAAGACTTAATTAGCTGTAGAATGAGTTAAGTGCTTTTGAAATAATATTATTTATAAAAGAGATTATAAATTATTTAATACGCTCACTATTAATTAAGATGCTCGATTTATAGCTGAATTGTGAAAAAAGATATTTGAGCTTATTAAAACACGACTAATCTACATAATAGTATATCATTCTTCCGCAGATAATTAATTAGAGTGAGTAAATCAAGAGCTTAAAATAGCACTTTAATTCTATATTAATATCACTCAAATTAATTAAAGAGAATTTCTGCTTACTGTAAAATTCTACTTTAATAGCAGCTACTCATTTATTATTAATCAGATGTCATTTTAAATTATTTATGAGTTCAGCTTAAACACGTAATTAACTTTATTAACGTCTGAGACGTTTAAATAGCTTATTTAGAAGAGAGAGATGACGAGAGATATAATTATTAAAGATTTGCAGATCGCAGTTAATTTAATAGTTAGCAGAATTATAAAGAATTGTTTATTTAAATTAGAATGAGTATAACTGCACTTATTTCTGAAGATTTACTCTTTATTCTCTATCTAAAAATTCGCGTTATTCCCGCGATATATTAAGATCTTTAAGATACTTAAGATGATTAATAAGAGAAATGTACTGCGAATAAATCTATTTATAATCTAAAAGATTCATTTTATTATTAATGAGATATATCTTAATTCTGCGATTGATTCTGATTAGAATCTTTATTATTGAAATATCTCTCTTATAATAAATCATATTAATAAGAAGAAAATAAAGTATTAGAAGATAGATAAAATAGTGAGTAAGCTTATTAACGATAAGATAATAATATATAAGATGTGATAACATGATTTTAAAGAAGAAGATAATACTTAAAAAGATTAAGAGATATTGACTTAGACTTAATAGACTGTGAAGATATATAAAGACGCTCTGAAGTACTCTTAACTGCGAGAATATAAATAAGTTGATAAATCTATATTATACATTAAGTCTTAAGAACAGCTAACGCGCTAGACTAAAATAGATAATCAGATAATGATTATAGAAGATAGTAGAAACAGATCACTTTTAAGAAGACTGTTTACGAGTTATAAATCTTTTTTGTAGTAAACAATTATTACAACTCTATTTCTGCGTTATTTATATAGACTGCGGTAACGCTAAGTCTAATAAGATGCTAAAGCTTTGAAAGTGCTTTAACAGTGCTAATATCTTATATCAAGACTTACTTTTGCGTTAAAATACAGCTATATTCGATCTTAGAGCTTAAGTAAAGATTTAACGCGACCGCGCTTTTCCTTATTTCTATTCTCCGCCCCTATTTAAATTAATATCAACAACTCAATTATCACACAGTCATATTTAGCTTAATCAAGCTATTTCTGACTCTCCAGCTATTTCAGTTATAGCGCCTGTTATCCACTATAACATAGATCACTCTTATCACTTCTAATTTCTGAGATTCTTAAATTTATATTATTTCTTATGTCACTAAATTAATATCTTTTCTATTTGAGAATAATATTCCCGCGTTATAGCGTGAAAATTGAAGAAAGTCTTGACATTAAGAATATTAAAATTAAAAATGTGAAAAGAGCTTAAATCAGCTATATCAGACTAATCATTCTAGCTAATATATTATAAATAATATCATTAGAAAGCACTGATAAATCTCTATATAATACTCTATTCTTTTCTATTAATAGACTTCTATTAAAGCTTAAAATTTACTTTTAATTAAATTTTAAATAAATTCTTAAAGCTTAATTAATTATATAAAGCTAATGATTATAACTGAGATTCTATAAATAATATTATTAGAAAGCCAATTTTTCAGACTATAGAATGACTAAATCAGATTCTAGCTAGCTTAGCTTTTAAGGGGGTGCACTTCAATTTTTAATTAGAAATATTAATATAATTTCTATTTTCTAAATTATTATATTAATATATATTAAATTTAATTCACACTTCTTCTAATTATAAATTATAAAATATCTGAGTAGGCTATTTAATAAAGAATTTAGTCAGCTATTTAATAAAACTATTTTTAGACTTATAAATATTATAATCAATTTTATATATCTAATAATATATTAGAATTCTATAAAAATTAATTTAAATATAGATTTAAGATCTTATTAGATATATAAAATTGATTA
>JAABUK010004911.1_pt1 | contig 21324 bp, 22 predicted proteins | sample 5559141 | NCBI WGS metagenome assembly JAABUK01 (sample SAMN10711869, study PRJNA513367) | rock metagenome | isolation source: Antarctica rocks | place: Antarctica: Victoria Land, Pudding Butte nord | collected 2016-01-03
TTGTGCATGCGACAGTAGGGGGACACCTTCTTGAGCGGACAGTGGTGTCACTTCGTTGCATAGACGAGCCTTATCGCAAAAACGCTGTTGTGCACGGTGAGCTTACACAGCCCACATGTGCTTCCCAGTGCTGTCAACAACAAGTAAACCTGTGGTCAGATGTGTTCTTGCTAAGAAGAGCCTTTCTCCATAGGGTAAATTGCAGGTACACAATGCCTGCTGTGAGCCTGTTTTGCAGAGCCGCACTCACTAGTTGGGGAGCTGTTCTACCCTGACCAGTGCTGCAGTGCATTGGTGTTGCAGCACTGCACAACTGTATGAAGAGCCTTTCTCCATAGGGTTAATTGTGGTGACACAATGCCTGCAGTGAGCCTGTTTTGCAGAACAGCACTCAACAGTTGGGGAATGCATTCCGCCCTCATCAGTGCTGCAGTGCATTGGTGTTGCAGCCCTGCACACCCGTACGAAGAGCCTTTCTCCATAGGGTTAATTGCCGTGACACAATGCCTGCTGTGAGCCTGTTTTGCAGAGCAGCACTAATTAGTAGGGGAGCTATTCTACCCTGACCAGTGAACAGTAGGTCAACTTGCATAATGTTGCCTGCACAGAGACAAAACACTGACATCACCACAAGGCCTGTATGAGCTGTACATTTTCTTTGTGGCAGCAGAGACACAAGTGTATGTCATGATCCTGCGCCTGCAAACTATAGCCACAGACTGATATCAGACCGACCCAACGGTGTATATGATACCAGAGCCAAACATCAGCTGTCTTTTGGATGCAGCAATTCATATACACAAACTACTGCCAAATCGCTTGTAACTGCAAAATGTGCTCATGCTGCCAATAAACTGTGGTGGTCCTGCATAAAACTTGGTACAGATGTAAATCACCTGTACATGGCAAGCTTTCGGCTGTGCCTAGCATTATAGTGGGGCATTGTCCACTGTGATCCCTCAGACTCATCCAATCCTGCCAAAGCCACATCAAGCTCTTTCTGCTTGATTGCTGCAGCTGCATCTACACTGCTTGGCTGCCACTGGTCGAAGCATTGATTGAACATTGCCCATTGATCTGACCCATATGCTTGCTGCTGCTGATGGTGCTGATGGTGCTGCTCCTGATGTTGATGCTGCTGCCAAGCATCCTGCCATGCTTGCTGTTCCCAGCTAATGTCAGAAGTGGACAGTGCCTGTGGTAACACACGACTCATGGGCAGTCTGCTAAACTGAGTATCCTGGTCACTGCCATACTGCGCAGCATGCTTTTGATGGCCTGTTGTGACTGACCAACCCCAACCTGCTCTCTGCTTTGGCGAGCTGCTGCCACTGCCACTGCTGCCCTCCTGCAACATGCCCATCGGCAAGACGTCCAGCATCTCAGCCTGCTACCACCAACAGTGCATGCCCAGCTGCAGCTGCTGCATTTCTGACTCCTCAGCAAAAGCCCCTTATGCTTTCAGCGGGCATTACTAAGGTGGCTCACCTGCGGCTTTCTCTACAGCTTCAGCAACCCCAGCTGCTGGCACTCGAGTCGAGTTCAGTTTTGCTGGCACTTCCTCCAGCATGGCGCGCCGTTGTCAGCTCAGCCTCAGCATCCACTTGGTTTCAAGTTCTCTCGGCCTCCGGCAGACAACTCATTCAGGATGCTCAGACAGGCCAGCTCCACACCATTAGCCCCCATCTGCAACTTCAACAGACCCCACCAGAGCCTGTCTCTAATCCCAGCCCTGTCCAAGTCATCTCTTGGGACCCCTCTAGGCCTTGGAGGGGCCCAGTGCACCAGCCAGCTCAGCTAGGCACTCCCCTCTACTTGCAAGGTCAGCTGTGGGGCCCGCATCATCTGTCACTTGGGGTGTGGGGTTGGGGCAGTCAGCCAGCTCATCAGTTGGTGGTCAGACAAGCGGGCCTACGCTCACGGCTCATCAGGTCTTTTGCCACCAAGCACCGATTGGCCCCGAGCAGTTTGACCTGCCGCCCACGCCTTTTGCCGATGCCAACATCGGGGCAGTCAGTGGCTGAAACCTTGCAGGCCATGGAGGTCAGGTGGGTCGCTTCAATGCAACCCAGCTCCAGAGGCACAACTCGCCTCAGCTCAGAAATGTCTGCCTCTTTGCCAGCATGGATGACCCCCTCGCAGACCCCTAGAATGCACTGGTCAGACCGGCAGCAACAGCGTCAGGAACAGCATCAACAAAAGATGCAGCAGCAGCCAGCACCTCAGCTGCCTTTGGACAGGGCAGCTGCAGACGACATCATTGATGTACTAGAGGCATGTGGCAGCCACCCTCAGCAGGCACAGTGACGGCACATTTAGGAGTTGGCCAGCGCTTCCTACCTGAACAGGCAGCACAGGGTCCTATGGTGGCGCCTGTTGCATGGCAGCTTGATGTGTGGAGCTTACAGAGCATACATTGGCAGGGCCATGCCAGCGCAGGCCAAATGCTCTTGCTGTATCGACCCCAGTCAGCCTCAGACCTTCAGCCACTTGTTCATTACATGCCCGGTTGCAGCCACAGTCACTGATTGGCTATGCCGCCTTTGGCAAGCTATGACAGGGTATCTGCCTGTGGTCTCAGCTGCCAGCTTGTTGGCGGCAGACACGCCATCTGAGCAGCTGCCGTCAGATGCGCTCCTTCAGACTTGGCACAGACTCAGGCTACACAACATTTGGGCTGCGTCTCAGATTGCCCAGGCCAGCCGGTCAACACAACCTTCAGATGCCTTAGAGCCAGACGCAATCATGGCGTCATTTCCTTCGTCACAACAAGATTCACTATCATCATCATCATCTACCTCACACCACGGCCACTTGGCGAGACAACTCGTGTTGAAGACTGTCAAGGCCATGATTCGCAATGACTGGACAAAATGCAATGAGAACATCAAGCAGATTTCTGGAGTCTGCTCAAGCTGGTTAAGGGGGAAGGATCCCAGCATGACTCTGGCTGCGTTTCAGAGCTTGTGGTGCCATAACAATATTTTGGCATCTGTCACATCGCCGGGACGTTGAGGACCGGTTGGAGTTGCACTTTCATCTGTCAGCTACATGCCCTGTGCTGCTATGCTAGCATTTGCCCTTGAAAGCACGGATTTTCTTTGTGAGTTTGGTACATAATTTGTTTTTCATCAATGGGTTTTGCCTCGATTCTGGCAGCTATTTCCTCTTCATCATGTGAAATAGGATATGGTGGCTTGCCAAGTTGGATTGGACTTTTATGAGTACAGCTTGCTTCGCTGGAGGTACCTATTTGAAGGGGGTTTTTGAGCTGTTGTCTGGCCTTAGCTCTTCTGAAGGGAGGTCTGATGCTGAAGCATGTGGAACGCACTGGGACCAGTCAAACCCCCCTCAGTAGCTGGGGGGCCTTGTCCACCCCAGCTACACAGGCCGTAACAGACGGTAGGGACAGACCCGCATTGATCCTGATCCCGGTGATGTGCTGCATGCTTCGGTGGATGCTTCTTGGAGGTCGAGTTGGGCTAGGCATAGTGATGTGCCCACTTTCACGAAGTGCATCCAGCTTGGCTTGCTTGTTTCTCTTCTCACATGTTTCACAAGCCATCGTGCTCTAGGACGACGTGCTTACTTGACTTTGCTTGGCCCGGCAATTGAGCCGGCCAAGGCGCTGTGCCAGTTGCCGAGGTGCATGTTTGCTGCATGGGCACTTACAGGGTCACACTTGCCGTTATTCTTGCCTTACACGGTGGCACACATGTATCATGACATGACCGGCCTTGCCATCAGGGCTGGTCGTCTTGGCGCCAATACGTATTGCTTGCCCCTCACGGGGATTGCTTGCCATGGACTGATCGCTTAGGAACGCGTTTTCTAGGCCGTTGTTCGAGCTCAAAACAGGTTCGTTCGGTACCATCATCACCTGACGGAGGGTGGACAATCCCCCTGTAACCCACAACAACACCAACAAGGCCACGCCAGGGCTGGCTGATGTGCCAGCAGCCCAAAATGATGGGCCATCCCATGGGGCGGTAGGGCCGGGCCCCTCTCTACACCATTGTGCAGCTCTGCCTGGGTAGCATGGTGTGTCTCTTGCAGAGCAATAACATGCCATGACCCAGCTCGCAGGACTGCCAACAAGTCCTTACAGCTCTGTTGTAACCCAACTCTGTTGCAAGGCATCAATGCCTAGGGCCCTCTAAGTCCCTCTGCTCTAGTGCTGGCCTGCAACCCAAGCTAAAGACAGCCTTTCTGTCCTTGCAGTTACACCTATGAGGTTTTGCACCCCATACAGCTCTGTTGTAACCCGACTCTGGTGCAAGGCATCAATGCCTAGGGCCCTCTGAGTCCCTCTGCTCTAGTGCTGGTCTGCAACCAAGCTGAAGACAGCCTTTCTATCCTTGCAGTTGCACCTATGAGGTTTTGCACCCCATACAGCTCTGTTGTAACCCAACTCTGGTGCAAGGCATCAATGCCTAGGGCCCTCTAAGTCTCTCTGCTCTAGTGCTGGTCTGCAGCCAAGCTGAAGACAGCCTTTTCTGTCCTTGCTGTTACACCTGTGAGGTTTTGCACCCCATACAGGCCTGTTATAACTCAACACTGGTGCAAAGCAACACTGCTTAGTCTCTTGTGCATGCCCTCTGCCCTAGTGCTGGCCTGCAACCCAAGCTAAAGACAGCCTTTCTGTCCTTGCAGTTACACCTATGAGGTTTTGCACGCCATACAGCCTTGTTGTAACCCAACTCTGGTGCAAGGCATCAATGCCTAGGGCCCTCTGCATGCCCTCTGCTCTAGTGCTGGTCTACAAACCAAGCTGAAAACAGCCTTCTGTCCCTGCAGTTGCTCGTATGAGGTTTTGCACCCCATACAGCCCTGTTGTAACTCAACACTTGTGCAAAGCAGCATTTCTTAGTGTCTTGTGCGTGCTCTCTGCTCTAGTGCTGGTCTGCAAACCAAGCTGAAGACAGCCTTTTCTGTCCCTGCAGCTACACCTATGAGGTTTTGCACCCCATACAGCTCTGTTGTAACCCAACTCTGGTGCAAGGCATCAATGTCTAGGGCCCTCTAAGTCCGACTGCTCTAGTGCTGGTCTGCGAGCCTCCTTTGCAGAGCAGCACTGATCTGTTGGAAATGTATTTGCCAACACCAGTCCTGCACAACATTGGTGCTGGGTCACTGCACACCTGTATGAAGAGCTCATCTCCATAGGTGTGATTGCCAGCAAAACATCTCACAGGGTTGAGTGTGCTGCAGATTCTCAACTTACAGCATACCTGAATTCATACACGTACGCAGCTGAGCATACTGCCAGAAGGTCTATTTTTGACTTGGTGATGTGCGCTTCAAAGGAAGCTTCTCACCATCGTACCCGTTGAGATATCGGTACATCAGTCGTTGCGGAATACCTAGTTGTTGGGAGTAGCTGAGTAACAGCAGCAGCACCCACACCTCTTGTGCTTTTTACATGTAGACAGTCCAGCTACAGATTTCCTTGGTTGACTGGTGATTGGTTGGAGTGCCAGCATATGACTAGCTTGCCTTGCATTGCTGATGCAGATATCGTTGATGCTAGTAATTCCACTGGTAAGCGCTCAGTTGCTGAAGAAGACCTTTGTGGTTAAAAAAACAGTTCCTCTACTAGTAACAACTCAACAGTCCAATGATGAGTCTAGTAAAGGTCCCTGCTGCTCCAACGCAACTACGCAAAAAATCTAGTATCCATACATGGAATGCGCCAGTTAGTCACTTCTTGCGTCGCGCAACGTCAAAGACAATGAAAGGGTGCAACATCAGAGGCAGTGAAAGCAGGAAGCAGCTTCATCTTCACAAGTTTACTGAACACTTGTGGGCTTGGCAACACTTTTGTGGTCTCAAGATTGTGATGCTCAAGACCTAGGTACAAAAGAACGTGTGAAAGGCATCAAGGCTGTGCTTGCACGGCAGATGCATGAGCATGTTGAACAATGACATCACTTTGACAATCACAGTGCGGGCCATTGCTTGTTGCCATGCTTAGACAGGCTTACAAAGTCAGACTTTCTAGTGTCCACTATCATTATTCAATGATTGCAGTATCAAAAAACCTTCTGTCATGCGCTGTCATACCAAAAGCACACTAGCACGTTCAAAACTGGCTGTGCCAACAGTGAAGGAGATGCATGTGCTGTCCCTGTGGGCAAAGGACCGTCACTGCTGATTGGTAAACAGGTGTGCGTTTATGTGCATTGGTTGTTGGGTCACTGCACACTTGTGTGAGCAGCAAATCCTTGTAGGTGTAATTGCAGTGACACAAGCATGCTGTGAAACTGTTCTGCAGAGCAGCACTGGACAGTGTGGAATGCGATTTGCCAAAATCAGGCTTGCAGTGGTTTTGTGGTGGATCACTGCACATTTGTGTGAGCAGCAAAATTTCGTAGGTGTAATTGCAGTGACCCGGGCCTGCTGTGAGCCCGTTTTGCAGAGCAGCACTGAACTGTGGGGATTGCCTTTTTCCCTGAGCATAGTTGCAGTGCATTTCTGTTTTGTCACTGCACACCTGTATGAAGAGCAAACTTCCGTATGCGTAATTGCAGTGACTTAAGCCTGCTGTGAGCCTGTTTTGCAGAGCAGCACTGGACAGTGGGGAATGCATTTGCCGAAACCAGGGCTGTAGTGCATTGGTTGTTGGGTCACTGCACACTTGTGTGAGCAGCAAATCTTTGTAGGTGTAATTGCAGTGACACAAGCATGCTGTGAGCCTGTTTTGCAGAGCAGCACTGGACAGTGGGGAATGCATTTGCCGAACACCAGGGCTGCAGTACTTTTTTGGTGGATCACTGCACACTTGTTTGAGCAGCACACCTTCATAGGTGTAATTGCAGTGACACAAGCATGCTGTGAAACTGTTTTGCAGAGCAGCACTGGACAGTGTGGAATGCGATTTGCCAAAATCAGGCTTGCAGTGCTTTTGTGGTGGATCACTGCACATTTGTGTGAGCAGCACACCTTCACAGGTGTAATTGCAGTGACACAAGCATGCTGTGAGCCTGTTTTGCAGAGCAGAACTGGACAGTGTGGAATGCAACTTGCCAAAATCAGGCTTGCAGTGCATTGGTGGTGGATCACTGCACACTTGTATCTGAGGGAAATATTCATAGGTGTAATTGCAGTGACACAAGCATGCTGTGAGCCTGTTTTGCAGAGCAGCACTGGACAGTGGGGAATGCATTTGCCGAAAACCAGGGCTGCAGTACTTTTTTGGTTGATCACTGCACACTTGTGTGAGCAGCAAATATTCATAGGTGTAGTTGCAGTGACACAAGCATGCTGTGAGCCTGTTTTGCAGAGCAGAACTGGACAGTGTGGAATGCAGTTTGCCAAAAACAGGGCTGCAGTGCATTGGTGGTGGATCACTGCACACTTGTATCTGAGGGAAATCTTCATAGGTGTAATTGCAGTGACACAAGCATGCTGTGAGCCTGTTTTGCAGAGCAGCACTGGACAGTGGGGAATGCATTTGCCGAAACCAGGGCTGTAGTGCATTGGTTGTTGGGTCACTGCACACTTGTGTGAGCAGCAAATCTTTGTAGGTGTAATTGCAGTGGCACAAGCACGCTGTGAGCCTGTATTGCAGAGCAGCACTGGACAATGGGGAATGCATTTGCCGAAATCAGGGCTGCAGTGCATTGGTTGTTGGGTCACTGCACACTTGTGTGAGCAGCAAATCTTCGTAGGTGTAATTGCAGTGACACAAGCATGCTGTGAAACTGTTTTGCAGAGCAGCACTGGACAGTGTGGAATGCGATTTGCCAAAATCAGGCTTGCAGTGCTTTTGTGGTGGATCACTGCACATTTGTATGAGCAGCAAATCTTCATAGGTGTAATTGCAGTGACACAAGCATGCTGTGAGCCTGTATTGCAGAGCAGCATTGGACAGTGTGTGGCAACAAGCAATCACCACTGTCCAGTGCTGCTGTGCAAAACGGGCTGCCAGCAAGCTTATGTCAGTGCAAATACACCTATGGAGACTTGCTGTTCATACAACTGTGCAGTGACCCAACACCAGTGCACTGCAACACTGTTCTTGGCAACAAGCAATCACCACTGTCCAGTGCTGCTGTGCATACAGCTGTGCAGTGTCCCAACACCAGTGCACTGCAAACAGGCTCACAGCTTGCACTCTGTCACTGTGTTTACACCTATGCAGACTTGCTCTTCATACAAGTGTGCAGTGAGACAGCACCAATGCACTGCAGCACTGCTCATGGCAAGATGAGCTCCCCAGTGTTCAGTGCTGCTCTGCAAAACAGGCTGACAGCTTGCACTGTGTCACTATGTTTACATCTATGCAGATTTGCTCTTCATACAGGTTTGCAGTGACCCAACACCAATGCCCTGCAACACTGGTATTGGCAACAGACAATCACCACTGTCCAGTGCTGCTGTGCAAAACAGGCTGACAGCTTGCACTTTGTCATTGTACTTACACCTATGCAGATTGCTCTTCATACAGGTGTGCAGTGACCCAACACCAATGCACTGCAACACTGGTCTTGGCAACAGACAATCACCACTGTCCAGTGCTGCTGTGCCAAACAGGCTCACAGCTTGCAGTTTGTCACTGTAGTTACACCTGTGCAGACTTGCTCTTCATACAGGTGTGCAGTGAGACAGCACCAATGCACTGCAGCACTGCTCAGGGCAAGATGAGCTCCCCAGTGTTCACTGCTGCCTCTGCAAAACAGCTTGTACTCTGTCACTGTGTTTACAACTATGCAGATTTGCTCTTCATACAGGTGTGCAGTGAACCAGCACCAATGCACTGCAGCACTGGTTTTGGGAAAATGAGCTCCAAATTGTTCAGTGCTGCTCTGAACAACAGGCTCACAGCATGACTGTGTCACTGCAATTACACCTATGGAGATTCGCTCTTCATACAGGTGTAGTGATGCACACCAAAGCCATGCAGCACTGGTGAGGGCAGAATAGCTCCTTTGCACATCAAAGGGTTGATGTATAAGGTGAAGTGTATGTCATGTTTTTGTGATGTGTCAGTCGAGCTGAATGCAGTCCTCTGTGATTGTGGTTGATGATCCATTTGTTACCTGGCTGTCTGTTTTTAAATTGGTGAGATGACATTGCCAATGCATGAGCAGCTTTACAAGGCTTAGCACTTTGTACATCTTCAATCAAGGCAGTTGAACAAAATATTCGAATTTGAAGTTGCTGTTCGCTCTTGCTTTGTTATATCGCTGTGTTATGCCTCGTTATGCACAGCAAGGCAGTCTGTCAGATATGCCTGCATTGTCTTGTGCGCATCTGTGTGTTGTCACATCCGCCAAGAGTGCGCATCAGTCATCAGATGCAATTCAGTGACAAGCAGTGATTGCGCATCCATTGATGACGATTATTGCAAGTTTGCTCTGCAACTAGCACCCCGTAGATAAGCAATTTTTATGACTTCAATGCATTAGGGCTGGCTATGTATCCCCTGTGGCGCCGTGTTAGCCCTTTCGTTGCCACTGACAACTTGTTGTGCCTCCACAACCTCAACCTCCTGATCACCTCTAATTTTGTCCTTCTTTGTGACAAACAAAAACAACACCAGAAGTCCAATCAAGCCTAGGAAGACTCCACTGGTGACCTCTGTGCCCAAGGCACAGCCTCCAACCCAGTGGTTGGGAATTGGCGTGTTGGGCGCATCGGGGCCGTTATAATCAGCAGGGTTCTGAGAGAGGAAGCTCCAATAAATTTCCCCCTAGGGCCGTGTCAGAATGTAGGCAGCCCAGAAACAAGCGATCTTGTTCACCTTTGTGTGCCTTGGAAAAACCCAGAGCAAGGCAACAACCAAAATTGCAGCAGCAAACAACAAGACAGTATTTCCATAGCCCACTGCAGCCCCTTGTGAGATCCAGTCACCCACAGCTGTACCCAACCCAAAGGTGAAGAGGATAACCAGCCAATAAAATGCTTCTCGCCGCCGTGTGTAGATGCTGTGAATCGCCAATGTCCTCTCTGAGAGGCACCACGAACCAAAAGTGCAAGACAGTAAGATGGTGAACCCAAGGCTAGATGCCCACAGAGGGACATTGGATGCGTCTGTCATTGTGTCAGTCACAAGCGTGCTTGCTGTGCTGACGATGACAACCACAAGCCAGTAGAGCGGCGCCAAGTAGAAAGTTAGTGCAAACTGAATGATCAGGAAGATTCCAAGGATGCCGAACATGATGGCCGTCGTTGTCTCGAGCCCTAGGCCCCCATTGGTGACCAGAAGGTCAGCGAATGTCTCGCCCACGGTTGTGCATAGCACTTTAATGATCCAGAAATATAGTGTGACCTTTGGGACTTTCACACCAACCAGGACAGTCCAGAAACTTGTTGCCTTGCCGAGCATGTTGCCGGCCATTTCCACGCCTCTGTGGTCTGGCAGATACAGACGCAGGTGAGCAAGCTCAGCTTGGATGGAACTCAAAACAGAACAAACGAGTTGATTGTCGTCTTGCCAAGGCAGATGTGAGTGTACTGTGGCTCCGTTCCTACCCCAAGAGCAAACAACTTGCAAAATAAAGACTGCAAAGAAGAGCATGGAGTTCACGCGGCAAACGTCAAAGTCTGTGCTTGTCTCAACTGTTCTGGCTGTTCCGTGAAAACTCTTTTTACACGGGCCCAAACATGAACAAGACACAGCCATGTCTGCTGACTGTAAACATACCAAACAAAACGACGGGCCCAGAGTCGCCGCACAGGCACTGGTGGCACTTTCCGGACTTTTTTTTTGTAGGTAAGCGTCAACAACTACAAAGTAAGAGCGCCATCAGTACTGAAATCAAGTATACAGCCACCATCTATTGGAGACCGCACACAAGGGCACTGCTTGCAAAACTCTTGTTCGTGCTGAGTCTGCATGTTGAAGAAGAGTGGTTTGTTTAAGACGTCCGATGGCAGCATGGCAGTGACTGGTTGAAGGCGGTGAGGATGAAGAGCCCTGAAAGCCGCCACGTAGGCTGACAGCCGAGCTGGCAATTGCAATTGGTCTGTGCTGAGCGTGCTGAACAAGATGCTGGCCCCAGAGCCCAAGGGCTGAACCTGAGAGGATTGGCTCAGGTGATACAACTGGAACACCTTCCAAGCCAGCCTCTTAGGCTCTAGCAATCGGGAGATCACCTTTGCATGCAGGGCTTGGATCTGCGTCGGCACATGCACAAGCCCCACACCCCCCTTGGACAAGGGCAGGGAGCTGGTGAGCTCCCCTGGGAACTGTGCAGCCCCAGGGCCAGCAGAGGGCAGATGGGCACTGCCCTGAGAGCAGTCTTGTGCCAAAGCCACAACATCATCGCTGTGGCTGGCCTGCTGAGCTGATGCCACAAACTTGCGTAGCTGTTGGCTGAGCTATTCAAGCAGCTGCTCTGAGGGCCGTTGGAAGCTGGCATGATACCACAGCGAGGCAGCTAGGACTTGCTTGGCCACATACACCCTGCCCAGAAATGACAGACCCCGAGCTGCCCAGTGCCTGGCCTTGGCGCTGATGGCATGATAAATGCCTGTGAATTGTTGATGAGAGGCTGCCTGCATGTCGTAGCCCAAGAGAACCCCAAGATGCTTGATGGTTTGTTGGCCTGTGATGAAGCTGATGCTGGGGAGGGCAGCCATTGAGGCTGAGGCTAGGGGCTGTGCTTGAACCAGAAAACCCCGAGACTTGCTGACATTGAGCTGGCTGCAGATGGCACAAAATAGGGCTATGCTGCTGTCAAGAGCCGCCTGAGCATCTGGGGGCTGAAGCACATGCAAGGTGGTGTCATCAGCATGTTGGTGGCTGACAGGCGCTGGCTGACCATCTGGTATGGTGATTGGCCTGATGACACCTTGCTGGGCTTGGTGCTTGAGGTGACTGGCCAAAGGTTCGGCCGCCAAGACATACAAGAGGGGTGACAGTGGGCTACCTTGTTGTACCCCTGATCGCTCAGGATAGCTGGATGACTGCCAGCCATTAAAAGCAGCTGTAGCTGAGGTGTTCTTAAGCATGGTGCTAACCCGTTTGCAAGCACGCTCGCCAAACCCCATGTTGGACATGCAATCTAGCACCCAGGGGCGGCTCAGGCGTTCATATGCCTTGCTGAAATCCAAAAAACCCATGCAGCCAGGCTGACCTGTTTGCTGCAGGTACTCTACCTCCGCTAAATGGCACAACACATTGTCGCCAATCCACCGACCAGGCACAAAAGCGGTCTGAGTTGGGTCCACCACATGCTGAAGGGCAGGCCCAAAGCGGGTAGCCAGAGCCTTGGCCAGCAGCTTGTAGTCGCAGTTGAGGAGGGTAATGGGGCGGTAGCTGTCCAATAGGGCCTTGGAGCCCTTGACCTTGTACAGCAAAGTGATGACCCCTTGGGTCATGGAGGTTGGCAAGCTAAGGCCATGCTGAGCTTGAAAGGCATCTTGCAGGACTGCTAGCAGCTCTGGGCCCAGCACCTCCCAGAACTTGGAGAAAAACCATAGGGCAAGCCGTCTGAGCCCGGCCTTTTGCCACCGCCACACAGCTTGAGAGCTGCCTGAAGTTCATTAAGCGTGATGCCCTGCTCTGCACCTTCGCATGCTTGTTGGGCCTCTGATGGCAGCTGCCTGTCCAGTGAAGATAGCAGTGATTGCTGTGCTGACAAGTCAGTAGGCAGCTGCCTGAACATGCCTGTGGGGCTGTCAGCTGAGAAGAAGTTGACAATGATGCTGTCAGCCTGCTGCCTGCCATGCATGGTGCAGAGGTCTGCTACTGGTGATCCCTGTTGCTGCTGCAGGTAACTAATGACTGTAGCTTGCTGCCGCTGCCTGTGCAAGTGATGGAAATAGTAGGTGGACTGATCCCCATACTCATGCAGCAAGACCCCAGCCCGCAAGGCATCTGTGGCAGCTTGCTGCCGGCGATGCTGCAAGAGATCTGCTGCCGTATGGCGCAATGCATCCAGGGCATGATGACTGCCTGGAGCTGCCACATAGGCCGCTCGAGCCTGGCTGGCTCGTACCCTGAGCACCCTAAGCTGCCCTGTACACTGGGCATGGAATGTGGAGCAATAGTTCCTTGCAACATCTTGAATGTCCACCTTGAGCTTGTCCCATCTGGCTGTGCGGCTGAGAGTTGTGGTCACTGGATTAGCTTGAAGGAAGGTCTGGATCCAAGTTGTCATGAAGGTTTTCAAGGCAGGATGGGAAATAATGGCAGGAGGCATTGACCAAAGCCCTGGGCCGCGGGGAGGTGCATTGGCAGGTGACACTGTAACTGCCACTCCATAATGGTCTGACAAGATGAGGTCCGTGACTGAAGCTGCACTGACATTTGGAAGCAAGCTGTCGCTGACGAGCCATCTGTCAATTCTGGCTGAGGATGCATTGTTGGTAGCTGTATGCGTGAACTCCCTCGCTTTCGGATGCAAGCACCTGAAGGCATCCTGCAAGCTCAAGGCTTGCTGGAAGGGCAGCAAGCCTGACTGGAAGCCATGTTGGCGGGTGCCTGGCTGGCCTCCAACTATGTCCAAATCCTCTGCCACGCAGTCCCAGTCACCCCCCAGAAGTAAGGCCTATTGGCATGGCAGGAAGGAGGCTTTGCTGGAGGAAAGGTGCTCGCTCCTGCCTCTCGACAGGAGCATACACTGACGCCATGGTGACATGGCTGCCACTCAAGTTGCCTTGAGCAGCAATAAATCTGCCACAGGGGTCTGCAGCATAAGCGGAGACCTGTGACAGAAGGGGACAAGCCTTAAACAACAAGGCCACGCGCGGCTGGCTGATGTGCCAGCAGCCCAAAAAGATGGCCCATTCCATGGGGCGGTAGGGCCTGCCCCCTCTCTACACCATTGGGCAGCCTCTGCCTGGGTAGCATGGTGTGTCTCTTGCAGAGCGATGACATGCCATGGCCCAGCTTGCAGGACTGCAAACAATGCCGCCCGCTTCTGCCTCTCTCGGAGCCCATTGACATTGAGAGACAGAAGCTGTAGAGAGGGGGGTCTGGGGTGGCTCATTGAGCCCCCCCAGGGGCTGCAGGGAGCACTTTCCAGTACTCTGCAGCTGGTTTGTGCTGCCTGCCTGACCGTCTGGGGGCTGCCATAGTCGCTGTTGCTGATGCGGTTGGCATGGAGGGGCTGTCTGCCGCAGTGTTGTCTGAGGCTGGATCTGCTGCTGAGCCGTCTGACTGTGCGTCTGAGCCACACAATAAGTGGAACGATGCATCACCAGTGACTGCTCTGACTGCTGTGACCATGAGCTCCTGCAGCGGCTTGGATAAGCAAGTGCAATCTGCTGAGGGATGCTGGCTGAGCTCTGATGCAAATTTGGCATGCACATAGAGGACTGCTTGCCTGGCAATGTCAACAGGTATGTCAACATCCTCTGCCCATAAGCACATGGCAGAGGAGACTGCAGTGTCAGGGAAGTCCGAGGGCACCGACAAAGGCACTGCTGGCAGCATGGGTGTGTCAGCAAGCGTAGGCCCAGCAGCAAGGGTGGGGTCTGCTACTGCTAAAGGCACAGCTGAGGTTGATGGACCATCTGTAGCTTCCATAGAGGCTGCTGCTGGGGGTAGCAGTGAGCCTGAGCTGACTTGAGCAACAGACTTGGACTGCTGTGGGTCCAGATCCATCAGCGTTGGCGCTGAGTGGCCCAGCCCCGCCCTGCCACGCTGACCCCCAAGATCCAGGACAGGGTCAACGGGGCGCCCCAAAACCAATCTGTTTGCAGGAGGCACGTTATCAACTGAGGCAGCAGGGTGGAAAGCAGCATGTAAGGCTTGCTGTCGCTGCTGCTGCTGCTGCTGATGTGCCCGCTTTGAAGCTGCCTTTTCAGCCCTTGTCTTTTGCTGCTGCCTGCGTTTGGTTCTGGGCGACAGTGAGGAGGCTGGTCTTGAGTCTGCCTGCTGTTGCACATGTGATTGAGCTCTGTGCTGGTACACATGCGCCTTGGCTAGGATGCTGGGCTGGACTGACACTGAGATCTGCTGCCGAAAGCAAGTGAAGGCTGATGGCAGTCTGGCCAGCTTAGCATCTGACACAGGGCTTCTGAGCTCTGCTATGCACACGTCTGAGCGGCACCAAGTTGGAATGGCAGCAGCAATGTCACCTGAGGCATCGCCCCCATACTCTGACACACCACAGTGTACTCAGGCCCGAACTGAAAGTGCTTCAGCAAGCAGTCCATCAGCCCATGGACATTGATGCCCCCAGGCACATTGTGCATGCGCAACACGGTGACATCAGGCAGCTGTTTGGATGCGACTGTGCTGACAGGCAAGGTGACAGGCGCTGCTGCCCCATGCATGGTTAGCTGGATGGTGCCAGCAGATGCTAATTGCTGTCTGTGCTGTGCAGAGGTGTCCTTGAAACACAGGTGCACCTCTGCGTTGTGCTTGCCACTGCGCACTGGTGCCCAGCTTGCCACATGGTCATGCAGAGCAGGATGCTCATACGTTGCAGCTATGGCCTGGTTGACCACGATGAGGTTGCTGTGTTTAGTTGCTGCTGAAGTTGCTGGCTGCAGAAGGCCCTGTAGCTTGAGTGCCAGCTGAGGCCTCTTGAAGATGAGCAGCTGATCTGGCTTAGGGCCCAGCAATGGTTGGTCATACAAGCCTGTCAGCACTGAAGACAGATCCTGCAGTTTCCCCATATGTTTCTGCTGTGCTGTTTGCTATGTTACGGAATCAGGTAGTCACTGCCGACACTGCTACGCAGCACAGTACGCTGAAAGCTCAGTCTGGAAGCTGGCTGTCACTGTGCCGGGGTTGAATAGGTTAGAGCAAGAAGCCGGTTCTGCCGGAAACTGTTGTCGAGGTGATCACTGTAAAGCTCTGCTGCTGAAGCCGACCTCGTGCCTCGTGAAGATCGGTCACTTGCAGCAGGTTCTGTGAAGCTCGCTGGGCTAGACTGAGCCGGCCGCTCGAAGCTTCGCGACGTCCGAAACTGCGCTGCCACCAGTAGATCCCTCGCGAAAGTGACTTTCGCCATGCGCAACGACAGTGCACGTGAAGAGATGCATAGTGAAGCCGCTCGCGGCGTGATCACATCGATGTAAAGTACAGCCCGAGTCACAGCCTAGGACACAATTTTGCCTGCAAGTCTGAAGTGAAAACATGTGACAAGCATGCACTACGTGAAAGTGGGCACATCACCATGCCTAGCCCAACTCGACCTCCAAGAAGCATCCACAGAAGCATGCAGCACATCACCGGGACCAGCATGGGGTTTGGCGAGAGCGCTTGCAAATGGGTCAGCATCATGCTTCAGAACACCTCAGCTACAGCTGCTTTTAATGGCTGGCAGTCATCCAGCTTTCCTGAGCGATCAGGGGTACAACAAGGTAGCCCACTGTCACCCCTCTTGTTTGTCTTGGCAGCCCAACCTTTGGCCAGTCACCTCAGGCACCAAGCCCAGCAAGGTGTCATCAGGCCAATCACCATGCCAGATGGTCAGCCAGCGCCTGTCAGCCACCAACATGCTGATGACACCACCTTGCATGTGCTTGAGCCCTCAGATGCTCAGGCGGCCCTTGACAGCAGCATAGCCCTATTTTGCGCGGCCACCTGCAGCCAGCTCAATGTCAGCAAGTCTCGGGGTTTTCTGGTTCAAGCACAGCCCCTCGCTTGAGCAGGACCAGCAGCAGCGGCAGCAGCTGCCGGGACGTAGTCAACTTGGTGTTGGTCAGCAAGCAGGGTATGGATTTGGGCGGGAACTGGTGCAGGGGCAGTCTATAGCCTCCTTTTCTGGAGTTGACTCCCCCTACGGACAGCAAGCACAGTCAGGCCATGCCCAAGGTATTTACAGATTCGTGTGTGTGTGCGTGCGTGCGCGCGTGCATGACACGCAGCTTCAGACAGCAATTCTTGTATGCCTGACTATCTTGTATGCCTGACTGGCAGAGTAACTGGGTTTAGCTTCATTGTAAGCTTACAAGTGGTGAAGCTCTGATTGCGGTGTTACACATCTGGCCATGAGATGCAATTTGGAGTTTGCAAGTTTGCACCACGTCATTTATATATATGTATATAGGTTTATTTTTCAAAGTTTGCTTACTGCCTGCAGGGTATGCGCAGGGTATATGTCTAGCAGACCTCTGGAGAGTGTATGCGTTAATGGCAAGAAAAAATTGTATGACGATCTGGGGTCAGGATACAGCCTGCCCGGAAGGGTAATTGCAGAGGGAGGAGTTAGAAACCCTGCATTGTTGAATCGGCCATTTTTGGCAAGCCACCGGGATCCTCAGCCTGATCCCAGGGAGTCGGATTCAGGCTTCCACAGGGCAGGTGCTAAGGTTCCGCAGGGCCCCTCAATGTTGCTCCTGGCATCTGGCAGGTCCTTCAGCTTTTTGAATGGTGGCAGCAGTTCCACCGCACAGCATGCCGTGCGTGACAGCCTGAGTCCTGGAATAGCAGCAGTCTCTTTCTTGCCAAACTTCTTCTCCATGCAAAACCCGGCTGCAACCTCAAACATGCGGGCTTTTGCTGCTACGCTTGCCACTTCGTACTTGTTGACAGCAGATATTTCCCAGCTGGGCTCGCTTGCTGGTGACAGGCATGCTGCGAATCTGAAGCAGCTCATCTCCCAGATGCTAATGGCCAGTCAGCTTGCTCAGGGTCAAGGCGAATTACCATCGTCTCTAGTGGAGACAATTCACAGAGTAGTCAATCCTAGCCCTGCCATCTCCCGCCAAAACACAGCATTGGCATCTGTCCAGAACCCAGCAGCAACTGTGGCAGATGGCAGGAAACACCAGCAGGACAGGGCAGTTGAGGCCCAGCCCCCACAGCCCAAGTCTGCCCTGGATGTTGTAGCAGATGCTGCTGCTGCTGAGTCAGCCAATGAGGAGCCTTCTGAGCTGCTTATTTAAGCACACACACTTCCCTTTCAAACGTTGCCCCTGTCCATCTGTATCTGGGATGCCACAAAAACAAGCTGGTTGACCAGAGTATAGGTCTCTACTTCTGTGTAAGACCTGCCGCTATGCTTTGATTGGCCCCAAGATCAGCTCAAGCACACTGGTCCCCTCTTTGCAGTTGTGTGGCTCAGTGTAAACCGTGTGCTAACCATCAGTTCCTTGCTCGTTTTCAGGTTGGCAGCTGAGACCCTTGCTGGGTTGAACAACATGCAACCCCGCACATCTGGAGATCATCCCAGATCAGCTTCTGCAGGCTTGGATAATTGCAGCAATGAGTCACCGCCACTACCTACCAAGAAGCTGAGCAATCATCCAGCTGTTGCCAAGCAAAGGTCACGCAAGATGGTATCAAGTCACAAGCCTGCCGTGCATGCTTCTTCAGCTGCTGCCCATGCATACAGCAGTGATGCGTCTGTACATCCTGTGTTGGGCTTGTATGTGCCTCATGCACGGCGGTCTTACCACAGAGATAGGACAGCCTCAGGTGCAAAGGGAAGCTTGATGGCAAGCAGCGAGCACTTTGAAGGGAGACCACCGAATAAAAAGGGAAATATGGTGAGCAGCAATGGGCGGCTTGAGGGAATCCCCTTTGCATCATCAAGGCCCAATCCTGCAGCACTGTACAGGGGTGATTGCATTTTGCCAAAACCAGTGCTGCAGTGCATTGGTGCTGGGTAACTGCACACCCGTATAAAGAGCAAATATTCATAGGTGTGGTTGCAGTGACACAATTGCTTGCTGTGAGCCTGTTTATCAGGGCAGCACTGAGCAGGGGTGATTGCATTTTGCAAAAACCAGTGCGGCAGTACATTGGTGCTGGGTGATAAAAAGTTTCAGAAGGTTTATTACGAATTCCATTAACCCATCAAGATTTGCTATTCCCTCTTTTTGAGAGATCTTATCTATGAAAGAAGAGATCCTATGTGCCTTGATTGTGTAGATTTTGTACATTTCAACTTTTGTATGTTTCTCTAGTAACTGCTCACCTGTATGAAGAGCAAATGTTCATAGGTGTGGTTGCAGTGACACCTGTATAAAGAGCAAATGTTCATAGGTGTGATTGCAGTGACACAGTAATTGCTGTGAGCCTGTTTATCACATCAGTAGTGAACAGGGAAGATTGCATTTTGCGAAAGCCCGTGCTTCAGTGAACAGGAACAATGTAGCTGATACCAAGGCCATGAAAACCACTTGGAGCACCTTGGCCTTGCACACCACCAGGTTGCGCTTCATTAGCAGAAATTCCCCTCGCATCATCAATGCATTCATACGACCCAACGCTGCAGGACACAACTCATTCACTGGTTGTTCTGGTCAAAGCTGGTGTGAATGCTAGGCACATACAATCCTCAGTGTATCCAGGCAACCGCTCCCAACTGCCCAGCAGCATCATCTTTGCAAATGGTGAGTATGGCATGAAAAGCAATTAGGCACAACCTGGTCAAAGGTGTCCAAGGGAGAAGGGAAGCAGTATCTGAGGCCACACAGCAAGCATTCACAATACCAATGTATTGTTGTCAGGGAGGGCATGCAGCAAAACAATGCAATATTGTATTCAGGTCAGGGTCAGCAATTGTTGCAACTGCATGACCATTATTCCATTGGAATGCATCAGCATAGCAGCTATGTGCGAGGGTCGACAGCAGAGCGGATTGTACTGCATCGTGGCATGGTGCAAAGCCAGCAAAGCATTTGTCTCCTGTGACGGACATGAGCGCCCACAGACATGCACAATTGCAGAACAGCTCAAGCAGATGATATAAATGCAGCCAAGAAAACCAAGTACTCACCTGACAGGGCGTATATGTGAGTGATCAATGCCTCATCACATTTGCAATTTGGAGCAACATATGGTTCCTCAAGTTACTGCATATTCCTTGGGCTGTAGCGGTCTGCTGGAAGGCGCCTGCAAACGCTGTTACAAGGACACACTTGTATTCGCCCTCAGCAGTGTTCCAGTATTGCTGCAACAAATCATTGCCCAGCAAATCATTCAAAAATGATAGTCTGGTAAAGAAGGCAAGCTGTCAGAAGCAGAGCTTTACAGCAGAGCAGCAGAACATCAGAAACACAGCACAGCAACAAACAATGCTGCATTACTGGTTGAGCAGTTTATAGTGCTGGCAACACTCATGGCTGTTCTGGGGGTCATGCGCAGTGCTTACAAGCAGCACTGCTTGCCGCAATATGATTGATTGCACAGTTGGCATCACACCAGCAGGTGCCGCAACGATGCTCCTACCTGATTAACGTGTGCGAACACGTTAATCAGGTAATCATAGCAATGTGGGCAGAAATGGTTGCACCTGACGAGCACAGAAATTTCCAGACAACAAGCCAGATCACTTGGGCCAATGACTATATGAGAAGCAGGACTCATGCAATTCACTACCTCCTGCAGGAAGTCTGAGTCAGCCTTGCACGGAGGGCAGTGCATGCCCTGGCTCTCAAAGAAGGGCAAAAACTGCTCTTGAGGCCCATGGTACACCATCTTGCTTGCACTGCCTGCCTTGACGATGCACTCAGTGCAGCTCAGCACTGTAAACGGCAGTTTAAGCGGCAGCAAATATTCCGCAACTGTGAGCCATGTTTTACTTGACACAATGCATTTTGCGCTAACACATCATGTGCAAGACTCATGTCCCAACATGTATACAGTGTGTAGTTGAAAATGTTCTGTAACTACTGCTGAACTTTGCTTTGTACGTGTGCTTTAACTGCTGCCTTTCCCGACATCCATATAGAGGCTGCCTTTGGGCTGTCGCAACAAGCATATACCTGAACAAAACACTGAATGTGTTGTTACATGTTGTTGGTATCAGCATACATTTGTCTGCATTACTGCATTACTCCCTGGGCCGTACTTGGCCGGACGACCCTCGCTCTGGATTTATTGCTGACGCTGAAGGCCACTCGTGTCCTTTCTGTTTGAGTTACGCACAACCTCTTCACCAGAGGCTTCAAACCTTTCTTCACGGGCGCCACCCTGAAGTACAGGGATGGTGGAGTGGTGCGCCAGTGTGCAAAGGGAGGGGCTAACAGAATCAGAGCGCCAGCTCCTACAGTTCCTGGCCCTCGTCCGGCCCACAGGCCTGAGCATACAAATGTGGCAATGGACCCTGCTGAGGTCCTGCAGCAGGCTGGTGTGTCAGTCAGCAAGGAGTTTGATCTTGGGCCAGCCCTGCCTTTTACCATGGGGACTGCGGGGTCTGACAGCGAGTTTCAGGACTGTGCCAGACCCACAGCTTCAGCTTCTGGGCTCATGGGCACCTTTTCCAACTGATTATCTTGCTTCTGTTATCACACGATGCCGATACACGATATTGATGATTGCTCTGCTTTTCATGTGCAGATGTGGCCTTTGGGTTAGGGGTTTGCTTTTGTTCAGGCCTTTGTTTCGCCTAACCAGCTTAGGCATATGGTGTTGACAGGGCATCTCTATCTGGAGGTCACTAACATTTAGTTTGACATAAATGAATGACG